>ERZ773111.1552-NODE-1552-length-10414-cov-7.295588_pt1 | contig 10414 bp, 9 predicted proteins | sample MGYA00580567_ERZ773111 | MGnify/ENA primary metagenome ERZ773111 (study PRJEB29015, sample SAMEA2737875) | human gut metagenome | biome: human gut; feature: human-associated habitat; material: faeces | place: China | collected 2012 ...
CAGATCGGTGTTACAGATCAGCGGCCACATCAGGTCAGCATAAGCGAACACCGCCGTAAAGATGGCCAGTGCCGCCATGCTGGGGCCGGTCAGCGGCAGCATGACCTTGACGAAGGTCTGCCACTTGTTGCAGCCGTCCAGATAGGCCGCCTCTGCGATCTCGTTGGGGATGCCCAGATACGCCTGCCGCAGAAAGAAGGTACCGAAGGCGCTGACCAGACCGGGGAACACCAGCGCGAAGATGGAGTTGGTGGCTCCCATCTTTGCCAGCATCTGGTACTGCGGAATAATGAAGATCTGGCTCGGCAGCATCATCTGCATCAGCACCAGACTGAACAGCAGCTTTTTGCAGGGGAATTCCAGCTTGGCAAAGGCATAGCCTGCCATGGAGCTGAACACCACCGCAAAGATCACACGGAACAGGATCAGCAGACCCGTATTGACGTAGAGGTTGGTAAAGGGCAGGCTCTGCAATGCCTTGACAAAGCTGTCCAGATTCCAATGGGAGGGCAGGATCTGCGGCGGGATCGCCATAGACTCCGCCTGCGTCTTGAAGCTGGTGAGCACCATCCATACAAAGGGGAAGATCATGCTGATGCTGCCGAGGATCAAGACCAGATAGGTAAAGAACGTTACGACATTCTTTCTGGTTTTCAGACTGGCATTCATAGTTTACACCTCGTAATTGACCCACTTCTTCTGACCGATGAACTGCACCAGCGTGACCAGACCGATCAGCAGCACGGTCCACACCACAATGGCCGATGCGTAGCCCTTATTGCCGGCAACAAAGCTCTCGCGGTAGAACAGGTACATCAGGCTCTGTGCGCTGGTCAGCGCAGGGTTCGTCTGCTCCACCATCATGTAGATCAGATCGTAGACCTTCAGGGAAGCCATCAGCCGCATAATGAGCACCACAAACAGGGTGGGCGACACCATGGGCAGCGTAATGCTGAAGAACTGGCGGATCTTGGATGCACCGTCCAGCTCGGCGGCTTCGTACAGGGACTGGGAAATGTTCTGGATGCCGGACAGCAGCAGCACGGCATCGTAGCCGATGGAGCTCCAGATGGAAACAATGGCACAGGTGACCAGAACGATCTTGGGATCAGTCAGCCAGCGAATATTCGTGCCAAGGACCTGATTCAGAATGCCATACTCCGCATTGAAGATCCACTTCCAGACCATCGCCACCGCAGCAGGAGCCACCACCATGGGCAGGAAGAAGATGGCGCGGAAGGCGGTCTTGCCCTTGATCTTTGCATTCAGCAGCACTGCCACGATCAGCGCCAGAAAAACGCCCACCGGCACAGTGAGGATGCAGAAGTAGATGGAGTTCCAGTTTGCCTTCCAGAATTCCGCATTGCGGAACATTTCAAGGTAGTTTTCCAGACCGCAGAACTGATAGGCTCTAAAGGCTTTCGTCTTGGAAAAACTCATGTAGATGGTCTGGAAGAACGGGATAATATTCAGGATCATCAGACCGAGGATGGTGGGAGCTACCATGACCAGCCCCCAGAAACGCCCATCCCGGCCCAGTTTGGATGTGCTTTTCATTTGGTTCCTCCCAAGCTGCATTTTCAGCCCGCGCTCGCCTGATCCACAATGTCCTGCATTTTCTGCAGGCCGGTTTCGATATCCTCGGTACCTGCGTAGATCTTCAGCAGCTCATCATTGACCTTGCTCTTCCACTCCGGGCGAGAGGCGTTGTTGACGCTCTGGATGCTGTACTCAAACATCTCAATGAAGCACTGGATATTGATGGGATACTCTGCAAAGCAGCCTGCCCAGGTATCCTCCAGACCCTGATAGGCAGGGATGGCTGCACCGCTTTCGCCCTGAATGCGCTGGCCCTCCTCGCTGCCGAAGAACTTCAGGATATCCTTCACGGTATCCAGATTCTTGTTGCTGGCAGCAGTCGCGTAGCACAGACCGTTGGAGATGGTCGCACGGCCGTCTCCGCTTTCCGGGTCGGGGCACTTGGGCAGAACAGCCACATCCCACTTGCCCACCATTTCGGGGTAGTTCTGCAGCTCGGCAAGGATGTTCCAGTCGCCTTCCAGGAACATTGCGCCCTTCTCGGAGAAGAATGCAGTGCCGGGAGCAGTCTCGGCAAAGTAGGTCTGGTCCGGGCACCAGTCGTTCTGCTGGAGACCGATGTAGAACTTCATTGCCTTTTCGGTGGCAGGCTGGGTAAAGCCCGCCTTGGTCTTGTCCTCGTTCAGGATGTAGCCGCCGGCCTGATACACAAAGTTCCAGTAGCCAAGCTGGTCGTCGGCGTATGCCATATAGCCGTACTTGCCGGTGGCAGCGTAGATCTTCTCGGATGCGCTGACCAGATCGTCCCAGGTCCAGTTCTCGTCCGGGTAAGCAACACCGGCAGCATCGAACATCTCCTTGTTATACACCAGGCCGACCGTGTCCTTGTCCTTGGGGACTGCATACAGGGTACCGTTGGAGCCCATGGCGTTGGACAGCGAGATCTCCGAGAACTTGTCCTTTTCCACAATATCGGAGCAATCTGCCAGCATTCCATTGTCAGCGTACTTCAGAATTTCATTGGTGTGCATCCAGAAAATATCCGGCATCTGGTTGCTGGTGGCTGCAGCCTCGAGCTTTGTCCAGTATTCGTTCCAGCTGGTGACCTGCACCTCAATGCTGACCTCCGGGTGCTGCTGGGTGTAGGCCGCACACATAGCCTCCATGCCCTCCTTCTGTGCAACGTCCCAGATCTGGAAGGTCAGTGCCTTCTTGCCGCCGGAAGAACCGCTGCCGCTGCTGCCGCCGCAGGCTGCCAGCATGGATGCAGCGCTCATTGCTGCCATTGCCTTTACGAATTGTCTGCGAGAGATCTTCATTTTTGTTCTCCTCCAAAGTCCTTATTCCGTAGTGTGATCTTCGTACTGTGTCGCACCGGCCGGGTCGATTTTCTTGCTTTTGTCAGCTCTTACAAAAGCAGCGAGAAAATTTTGTGCATCATCACATTGCACAGTTTCTTTTCTCTTGTTGTGCCATTATTATACTATCTGCCAGTGATTTCGTAAATGCAAAAATGCGACTTGTTATATCTCAATTTGAAGGAATACTACGAATTATGTTGAAGTCATCACGCATTTTGGTATATAATAAGAAAAAGCGGACAGGAGGCATCTTGTATGCAAGAATGTACAAAAAGAAACGTATCAACGGAAACAAAATGCAGGTTCCATGTGTTTCAGGATGAGCGATTCGTCGATCTCAACTTATACCAATATGGCTGGGAGCAGACAGAGCCTCTACACTCCTATGGTCCCTATGCCCGCAACCACTATCTGTTCCACTATGTCATCTCCGGCAAAGGGTTGCTGCTTGCAAACGGACAGGAATACGCCATCGAGGGCGGGCATGGTTTTCTGATCATTCCGGGTGAGGTCACTACCTACCGTGCCGATGAACAGGATCCGTGGGAATACACATGGATCGAGTTTGACGGTCTGCGTGCCCACGAAGCCCTGAACCTTGCAGGCATCAGCGGACAGAACCCTGTGTACTCGCCTGCAAGCGCCAAAGCCGGGCAGCTGTTGCAAGAGCAGATGCTCTTCCTTGTAAATCACAGTCAGGACAGCCCCATGCGTCAGATCGGCTACGGCTTTCTGTTTCTGGATCAGCTTGTACAGTCCTCTGCCTCCCATCAGGCACAAAGTCCCCGCCGCCTGCGGGACTTCTACATGAAAGAGGCTCTGTCCTTCATAGAGCAGCATTACAGCGAGGACATTTCCATCGAGGATATCTCCTCCTTCTGCGGGCTGAACCGCAGCTATTTCAGCAAGGTGTTCCGGGATACCATGGGCGAAAGCCCGCAGGGGTTCCTGCTGCACTACCGCATGGCACGGGCGGCACAGCTGCTGACCGAAAGCCGCCTGCCCATCAGCACCATCAGCACCATGGTCAGCTATCCCAATCAGCTTCACTTTTCCCGTGCGTTCAAAAATGTATATGGCATCAGCCCACGGGACTATCGTGCAAAGCATCTTGCACTATAAAAATTGGTCTCATTCTCCGCGATACGCCTTTCGTTTTTCCGATATATAAAAGCACCCCATCTGTCAGACCGAATACCGTCGGACAAATGGGGTGTTGTTCATTCAGGGGCGCACCCTGTTTTTGTTTTGCCTTTAATCTTCTAACCAATGTCTCCCGGTTACGTTTTTCAAGTATCCCTCTGGGTCACCGTTCAGAATCAAATCGGCATAGCTCAGCGGGTCATTGTAGATAAGGTAGTCCAATTCCGTCTGCTGTGCCATAGTCACATTCAGTGCATCCTCAACCCCGGTGCAGTCAATGGAAATTTTTCTCCCATCTTGGAGAGTCAACTCCACGCACCCGGTATCCATGTTGAACGAACAGGCTCTTGCATCGTACTTCATCATCGTGTCCTCCAAACGCTTATTGTGTGGTTACGGTCTATGACAAGGCATCGGAGTTTTGCGCCGTCCACGGGAGCCTTCATTGTTGTACCCGAAGAAAACGAAAAATCCGAACCCTTCTCCAATCGGAAACAGGTTCGGATTTTTCTTGTTTGGTGGGCGCGGGTGGATTCGAACCACCGAAGCTGAAAGCAGCAGATTTACAGTCTGTCCCCATTGGCCACTCGGGAACACGCCCATATTCATTTTTGCAGTCGTTTGGACTGCCTGTATATGTTACCACTGAAAGCGCAATTTGTCAACCCATAATTTGGGCTGGGCGCAAAAAAAGAAGAAATAAAGGCAGAGATCACAAAAGCCCTCCCGCTCGGGTGCGCTTTACAGCGTCCGGGCGGGAGGGCTTTTCAGCCTGACAAAAACAGGTCAGGAGAAAATCACTTCTGGTTCTTCATGTAGATGTGGTGCGGCAGACCGGCGATGTACAGCGGGGTCAGCTCGGCCTGAATCAGCGGACGGGCGTAGTCTAAGAAGTCCTCGGTCATCTGGGTATGGTTGTTGTTCATCCAGCTCAGGGGAACCTTCTTTTCCAGGTTGGCGACCTCGCTGATGGGATGCAGCTCGGTGGTGCACTGGTAAGGATTGTTGGAGATGCGCTTCAGGGCAACCATCTGGCCGGTAACACCCTCAAAGGCTGCCTTGGCGGCAGCACCACCCACCTGATAGGCCTCGGTGATGTCGGTGCGGCTGGTCAGGTGACCGGCGCAGCGCTGCAGGGTGGAAAGCTCGATGCAGCGGGTCTTGGTGTCCAGATTGCGGGCCACCACATTGGCCAGATACCGTGCGGTACCGGTCAGCGCCTTGTGACCGAAAGCATCCACGGCGTGCACGTCGTCCGCCAGCTCACAGACATAGCGGCCATCCTCCAGCTTTACGCCCTCGGAAACGGCAATGACGATGCTGGGCTTCTTTTCCTGCATCACACGCACCTTTTCCACAAAGCGCTCCACGTTGAAGGGAACCTCGGGCAGGCAGATCATGTCCACGCCCTCGCAATCGTCGCTCTTGGCCAGTGCGGCGGCAGCGGTCAGCCAGCCGGCATTGCGGCCCATGATCTCCACCACGGTAACGTACTTGGTGCCGTACACGGTGGCATCGCGGATGATCTCTTTCATCACAACGCCAATGTACTTGGCGGCAGAGCCATAGCCGGGGGTGTGGTCGGTGACCATCAGGTCGTTGTCGATGGTCTTGGGCACACCCATAAAGCGAATGTCACTGCCAACGCGCTGGCCGTAGTCAGCCAGCTTGCCGATGGTGTCCATGGAGTCGTTGCCGCCGATATAGAAGAAGTAACCGATGTTCAGCTTTTCCAGAATGGCGAACAGCTTTTTGTACACCGCCTCGTCATCCCGCCAGTCGGGAAGCTTATAGCGGCAGCTGCCCAGAAAGCTGGACGGGGTGCGCTTGAGCAGCTCGATGTCCAAGTCATCGGTCAGCAGGGTGGAAAGATCCACCACCCGCTCCTCCAGCAGACCGGCAACGCCGTTGCACATACCGTACACAACGTCTGCGCCGCGGTTCTTGCAGCTTTCAAAGACACCCGCCAGACTGGCATTGATGACAGAGGTGGGGCCGCCGGACTGACCGACGATTGCGTTTTTTCCCATGATGATTTCTCCTTTTTTGTTTTTTCTGTTTCGGCTATAAAAACGTGCAGTCACACGAAAACAGACGCGGAAGGAAAAGGCGGATCACAGACGGATGTGGCGGGGGGTACCGTTCACATACACAGGGGTCACCTCGTCCAGGATCAGCGGACGGGCATACTCCTCAAAGGCTTCGGTCACCTGCATCCCGTCCGGAGTGATCCATTCCAGCGGGACCTTCTTTTCCAGATTTGCCACCTGCTGCACATCCACAGACTCGGTGATGCACTGGTACGGGTAGTTGGAGACCCGCTTGAGGGCGATCATACGGCCGCTCTCGCCTGCAAAGGCAGCAGCGGCGGCGGCACCGCCAACGGCGTAGGCCTCGTTCACATCCGTGCGGCTGGCCAAATGGCTGGCGCAGCGCTGCAGGGTGGAGAACTCGATGGCGCGGCTCTTGCACTGCAGCTTGTCGTGGATGAGCTCCGAAAGGTAACGGCTGGTGCCGCTGAGGATGGCCTTGTGGCCAAAGGCATCCAGCTGGCCGGCGGTGGATACCAGATCGCACAGGTAGGTGCCGTCTGCAGTCTTTACGCCCTCGCTGGCTGCGATGATAACGTTGGACTTTACCCGCTGCAGCTCGTCCACCCGGGCAAGGAACTTGTCCTGATCAAAGGGCACTTCCGGCAGCAGGATCAGGTCGGGGCCTTCGCAGTCCTCGCCGCCGGCCAGACAGGCCGCACCGGCCAGCCAGCCTGCGTGACGGCCCATGATCTCGGCCACCGTCACGCTGCGGATGTTGTACACTGAAGAGTCGCGGATGACTTCCTTCAAGATGGTGGCAATGTACTTTGCGGCAGAGCCGTAGCCGGGGGTGTGGTCGGTGAGACACAGATCGTTGTCGATCGTCTTGGGCACACCGATGAACCGCACACTGCTGCCCACCTGCTGCCCATAGCGGGACAGTTTTGCGATGGTATCCATCGAGTCGTTGCCGCCGATGTAGAACACGGCGCAGATGTCGTACTTGTCAAACAGGGTGAACAGCTTGACGAACGGGGTGGCATCGGTGTCCGGGTCGGGCAGCTTGAAGCGGCAGCTGCCCAGATAGCTGGACGGAGTACGCTTGAGCAGCTCGATGCTCATGCGGTCATCCAGCAGGACGTTGAGCTCCAGCAGCTCTTCCTTGAGCAGACCCTCGATGCCGTACTTCATGCCGTACACCTTGTCTGCACCCAGACTGCGGGCGGCTTTGTATACGCCCGCAAGGCTGGAGTTGATCACGGCGGTAGGGCCGCCGCTCTGACCAATGATGATATTCTTGGCCATGGAAACCTCCTTCAGATCATATAAAATGTGTCCGCTGCCGGGCAAACGGCTTTCCGCACCGTCCGGTAAAGTGGTCTGTCGGCCCTGCACTGCCAACGGACCGGGACGGCAAAACAGCCATCTGCCGCAACTGACACAAAAATATTTGCAGCTTGTGTATTTGCTTTTTGTAAAATGTGCAAAATAAGCTGCAATTCTATTGTACCCGTTTTGCCTGTTGTATGCAAGACCCAATTGGTTGCACAGGCAAAAAAAATATGATAAAATGGGTGCGCACTCCAAAATTACCGGGCAGAAGCACCTGCCTGTTGGGATAAATGCAGAAAGCTGGACAGAAAATATGGGCATTTCACACGAGTATCATTCGGCACCCCGGCGGCGCACACGCGGGGGCATCAGCGGCAAGCTGCGGCTGGCGGGGGTCATTGTGGCCATCCTGCTGGTCGCCTATGCGGTGACCGCCATCTTGGAAAAAGGGACTGTGGAGGAAGAAAGCACCCCACAGACCGGCGCAGGCGGCATTGCACAGAACATTCTGGCACCGCTGCCCATGCAGGGCGAGGCGGCTTCCGGCAGCGGCAGCGAGGGTGCAGCCGATAGCAGCGGCACGGCACAGGCGGTGCAGCTGGAGAGTTTCGGCCCTGCCCGGCAGACCGATGGCGCCTATACCATTACGGCCTATGACGCCAGTGTCATCCGACAGCCGACCTGCGGTCAGGTAGACCTGAGCTATTTTTCGGACGCCGCCTTTCTGGGCGACAGCCTGACGGTGGGCTTCTCGGACTATCAGATCAATCTGAGCGGCGCGCTCATCTGCGGCTATACGGGTGTGGGGCCGGACGCCATCGTCAACCGCGCCGCCGTCAAGAGCCCCACCCGCGGTCAGGAGGTGGCACTGGATGTGCTGGCAGCGGCGCAGCCCAAAAAGCTGTATATCCTGCTGGGCACCAACACTCTAACCACCTTGGGCGCATCTGACCGTTTTCTGGCCTACTACGGCCAGATGCTGGACGAGCTGCGCCAGACGCTGGGCGAGGACTGCATCATTTATGTACAGTCCATCCCGCCGGTACGGCCTGCGGCAGCGGAAAAGAAGCCGGGTCTTGCATCGGACGTGCTGCGCGGCGTGAACGAGCAGCTGGCACAGCTGGCTGCAAGCAAGGGCTGCGTCTATCTGGACCTGTGGGAGACGCTGGCTGACGGCGAGGGCAACCTGAAAGAGATGATCGCCGCACCGGACGGCGTGCACCTTTCGGCCGGCAACGGCTACGGCGCATGGGTCACCTACCTGCGCAACCACGCAAAATATTCCGCAAATAACCCGTGGATCATGGGCAGCGCTTACAGCGCAGAATAAAAAGCAAAAAGCAAGTGCACCACATCTTCATCAAAAGCGTTGGCTTTTGAAAAGGTGGTGCACTTGCTTTTTATATTACTTTTTATCCTGTGGGTCATCCAGCCCTTTGAACATCACCATGCCCAGACTTGCAAAGCTGGCACCCAGCACAAAACCGACCGTTCCCAGTGTCACGCTGAACGCAGCGCCCATGGCAACGCCGAACAGGATGCCCGCGATTTGACTTTTCTTCATCTTACTGCTCTGCCTTTCCGTACCATGCAACGGACAGCCGCCACGAGAGGGCGTACAGCGCCAGCGCCGCCGCCAGCACGACCACCAGCACCAGCAGCGAACCCTGCGCGGGCAGGATGCTGTCCAAAGCGCTGTCCCCCGAAGAGACGAAATATCCCATAAAGCCCCCAAGCAGACCGATGCACAGGTAGTACACATACCGGGCTTTCTGGTAGCCAAAGCGGTAGGTCAGCGGCAGCAAAATAATATTGCCCAGCAGGGTCAGCATAGCCACCTGAAGCAGGGTCGCCACGGTGATCTGCACCGTTACCGTACCCCAGAGCAGCTGTGCTGCTGCCAGCGCCGCCATACTCAGCAGCTCCGCCAGCGCCATACCGCACAAGCCGATGAGGTATTTGCCGCCCACGATCTGCTCTTTTGTCACCGGCAGAGCAGCGCAGTAAGCGCTGAACCGGCTGTTCTGGTCGTAAGCCAGCAATGTCATGGGCGACATTCCCAGCAAAAGCCCGCCGTACAGCATAAAGAAATTAGACCCTTCCTTCATGAAAAACGTTCCCACCAGCATCATAGCAATCGACACCAGAATGATCCATCTGATATAGCACCACGTCTGATAGGCATCCTTCAATAGCAGACCTTTCATTGCACATCTTCCCCTTTCACCATCAGTACAAACAATTCCTCAATGCTTACCGGGGCAAGCTCTGCTCCGGCGGGCAGTGCATCCCGGCGCACAAGTGCCTCGGCACCGTAGGGGGTTACCCGCTTGCCGTACACGGTCACGTCCAACGCCGCCAGCTGCGCCGCCGTGCCGTGCCACAGGGCGTATTCCTCCCGCAAAGCATCCTTTTCTTCACAGAGCAGCAGCCTGCCCTTGTGCAGGAAGGCGATGGTATCGCACAGCTTTTCCAAGTCGCTGACGATGTGGGAGGAGATGAGGATGGAGTGGTTTTCGTCCCGGGCAAAGTTTAGCAGCAGGTCGGTCACCTCGTCCCGCACCACCGGGTCCAGCCCGTTGGTGGCTTCGTCCAACAGCAGCAGCTTCGGGTGGTGTGCCAGCGCCACGGCGATGCACAGCTTCATCTTCATGCCGGTGGAGTAGTCCTTGTACTGCTTTTTATCCGGCAGGCCGAACTTTTGGCACAGCTCCGCATAGGCGGCAGCGTCCCAGTTCTGATAGATGCCCGCCATCACTTTGCCCGCCTGCACCGCGTTCAAGCACAGGGGGATGCCCTCGCTGCCCAGCACCACGCTGATCTCCTCCTTGGTGCGGACAGAAGCGGTGCGGCTGTCCCTGCCGAGGATGGTCACAGTGCCACCGTCCCGCCGCACCATGTCTAAGATCAGCCGGATGGTGGTGCTTTTGCCCGCTCCGTTTTCGCCGATCAGGCCGCAGATGGTGCCGCCGGGCAGGGTCAGGTCCAGCGGCCCAAGGGTAAAGT
>ERZ773111.1563-NODE-1563-length-10355-cov-3.196117_pt1 | contig 10355 bp, 8 predicted proteins | sample MGYA00580567_ERZ773111 | MGnify/ENA primary metagenome ERZ773111 (study PRJEB29015, sample SAMEA2737875) | human gut metagenome | biome: human gut; feature: human-associated habitat; material: faeces | place: China | collected 2012 ...
TTATAGATAAAATCTTTTTCATTCTTAATTCTCCTTTCGTGTCTTATCAAAATCATATTCTCAATAAAATGCGATATCCGGTTCTTCCTCTTCTTCTTTCTGATGAATAACTTTCGGATCAATCGCTTTCCCATCTACAACATTCCATCCCAGAAGTGCTTCCGGCGGGTCCACCAGTTTCATCTTCAATGCACCGGTTGGACATGTTTCCACACAGCATCCGCATCCCATACACGTAGATTCATTAACAAACAAAGCCTCATCACCATAATCACGGATGAATTTTTTGTGAATGGCATCAAACATACATCGCTTTTTATAACACAAACCGCAGTCAATACATTTCTCCGGATTCAAAACTGCACGGAATCTGGATTTGTTGTATATTTCCCGATAATGATATTTTCCCCCGGTTGCTGTGATATGGCGCAGGCCAGAGCAGGTGTTGACATTACAGTTGCATAATATAGTGCCAATATCTTTCAAATCCAAAGTATGAGCGACTATATGCATAGATGGAATCTTCTTTCCTGCTTTCTGTATGTAATCGAACATTTCCTCAAAGGATATTTCTTTTCCCAAATTATGTGCTATCATAAAATCTGCTGTTTCATCTGCGGAAATGCATACATGATCGTCCTGTCCGTATTCAGGATAACGAGTCCGGCAGGCACACTGGTTTTGTGTAAGCTTTTTCTTGCTTTTGAGAATTTCTTTGTAATTCTCTACCGGAAGAAGTTCCGGACAATCCTTTACCGAATCATATCTCGGACAAATCTGACTCAATCCATGAATACCCTCTTTCATAAGATCATGCATGGTTTCCTCGATACAGGGAGCAAAATCATACTCGTGGAACATGGCCACGCCTTTATAATAGGCGAAACCATTTTTCTCCATCCAGTCGGGGTTATTCTGCAGATCCGCCCACAGAGCGCCGCCGGGCGTCACAATCGGCTCGCCCGTAGTTTTATTATAGAAAATATCTCCGCTGAAATAGCGTTCCTCCAGCTGTTTTTGTACATACTCCTTGTCCATACCAAGCTTCCGGATAAAGGTGTCAGACACCATATGATCCCCAAGATCCGGTGTCCAGTCAGGATCCGGAAGGGCCATAAGAATTTTGGCACATTCCGCACTCATCTTATGTGCAAGAAGCCACGGCATATAGCGCGGATTCTCAATGCGCGGTTCGATTTTACGGGCCAGATCCATAAAAATCGGATCTATTTCTTTGTTAAAAATCTCATTAACTTCATTGAGTAGCTCCGGTGTTGTATTTGTATAATCCAGCATTTTATCGGTCCTCCTTCCACGTATTTTCTAAAGGCTGCTGATGATACCCCTGCAGACTCTCCGGCGGATCAACCAGTTTCATAGACAGCGCACCGGTCGGACATGTCAGTACGCAGCTTCCGCATCCCATACACTGCGTCTCATTAACCCATCTTCCATGGATACCTTTCTCAATATAATATTTAAACTGAATGGCATTGAACATACATCGCTTTTTAGAACACAATCCACAATTAATGCATTTTTCAACATCAATATGGGCTCTGAATCGGGATTTGGTATAATAATCCCAGGGCTTCAAACTGCTTCCGTAATCATGCATATTGGAAAGAACGCCGCAGTCAGTCACAGTGCAGTTACATAAAACATTGGATCTCGATACAATATTTGTATTCGTCTCATCCATCATATCGTTATTACGTGCAACATGTACAAATGCCTGTTTCTTTGCAGCTTTCTGTATAACCTCAAACACTTCTTTCCATGAATACTGACGAGAAAGACCCATATCAATCAAAAGCTTCGCCGCATCATCCGCTTCCACGCATACGAACATATCATCTCCCGTCTCAGGGTGGCGGAAGCGGCAGGGACACTCCATAACTGTCAGCATCTCACATGACTGTAAAATTTTCTTATAATTTTCAATTGGAAGTAATTCCGGAAAATCCTTTACAGATTCATAATGAGGAACGATTCTTCCCCCTGAAGGATTTACCCAGTCAGGATTTCCGACTTTGGCTGCTTTCGTCTCAGCCTCCATCCGCGGAGCCAGTTCATCTTCCAAAAACAACTGGAGTACAATATAATACGCATGTCCATTGCGCTCCCTCCACACCGGGCTGTGCTGTAAATCCATCCACTGCACCGGATCCGGACGAATGACCGGCCCCTGTTCGGGATCTGACATTACATCTGCACTAAAAAATCGATCCATAATCTGTGCATCAATCTCATATTTGTCCATTCCAAGCTTCTCTGCAAAGCTTTTCGAAACTTTTAACTCGCCAACTTCCGGTGTCCAATCCTTATCCGGAAGTGCGTCAATCACCCGTGCCTCCTCCGGTGACATCTTGTGCGCCAACATCCAAGGCAGATAACGTGATTTTGGATGATCATTCAGTATTTTTTCTGCGACTGAAAAATACACTTCATCCAGATTTTTCTGCAATATTTGATTTACCTGCTCCTTAAGTTCCTGCTCCATACTTCATTCCCCTTTCAATTTTTTCATTTTCAGCCATCGTCTTTTTTATCGTCTCCTCTCCTTTTACTGACGACCCATATACCAGATGTAACCTTAAATCCGGCATACAATTCCCATCCAATACATTTATCTCTGACTTTTAATTAATTAGAAATATTAATTTATTATGTATTTAAAAAGCAGATTCTCATCTGCACTCCATATAACGGTAATTACTCTTTTCTTATTTAATTAATATCTCTAATTAATTTATTTTATGATAGCATAAAAAGATTAAACTGTCAATACATGTTATTCGCACGAACCCTACATAACTCACTTTATTCAGAATTGTCCATTTCCCGATCGCTCCTTTGCAACTTTTGTCTATTTATTTTTTCATTTTGGCACGAAATACGCTCTTTCTCATTTTATAATGGCATCGTAAACAGAAAGGAGATGAACTTCCATGAGAAACAAATTCCACAACTATATTGAAAATATACTCAGCTTTTATTCAACCTTCTTCACAAAGGGATATTACCGTTTTTAAGTACCATTCTATACATAACGATTGCAATGCCACAAAGCGTAATGCCAAAACTATTAAATCCATTTCTGAAAGAAATAATATTAGTCTTAATTATGTTAGAGATGAGGTTGAAGGAATGCTTTATTCAGCATATTCGGTTATTTTAGGTGGAGATTGCAAGCTTTCTGATAAGGGTTTTACAGATATAGATATTTTACTAAACGAAAATGACGAACAATTCTTCTAGATACCCAAATAATCAATTTATTAAATGAGTATGTAGAATTTATTATAAACGATGTCGATATAATGTCTGATTGCATAAGATCATCACTAATCGATAACTCATGGCCGAGAAACAAAACTAAGCAACGTTATAGAAAAATAATTTGCAGATGCCTGTTTTGCTTCGTCTAAATTCATCTGAAAACATGAAGTGTTATAAATTATGATCCTCTTTACACTTTTCCTTGCATCAGCTCATAAGATATGTTATATTCCTGTTTTTGACAGTTTCAAAAAATAAAATCGCTGCAACGCCAGAAAATATAGGCGTTGTAGCGATTTTGACTGTTGTTTTAAACTATAGTATTTTATTCCCTTCCTTTACTTTTTTTCTGGATGGTTTTCATCTGGCTTTTGGTGATAAATTTGAAATCTGTATCAAAACCACAGATCTTATGTAAGGAATCTGTCAGTCTATCGCGTGTATAAAGTGGGATAAATCCCTGATCCTGTATATCTGCGAAATTCATGGACTTCAACTTATCCAGGATCATCTCGCAGGTAAAATCCTGTCCCAGATCTTTTTCAAGATACCGGTATATCACCAGGGAAAGAAAACAGATGAGAAAATGTGCTCTTATGCGTGCGTCAGCATGGACAAATACAGGTCTTGCTTCAAAATCCGTTTTCATGATGCGGAAACATTCTTCAATTTCCCAACGCCCTTCACTGACTTTTAGGATGTCTTTTACATCATCATCCAACAGATCAGTAGTAACTGCATACATTCCATCATAAAGTGCTTCATCTTCGATTTTGTCTGTGTCCAGATAATGGCGGATGTCTGCGGCTTCACCGTCTTCCGTTACGGCTGTCTTTCCTATGAAACGTGCCGGATCGTTTGGATTTCTCCGTTCTTTTTTTATGTTTCCTGACTGCAGCATTTTTTTGGCACGTTCAACCTGAAGATCACGTATTGTTTTTTGATATCTTGCAAATTTAGGCGAATAGGTTACGATCAGACGCTGGTGCAGCGTGTGGGGTGTATAAGGCTCATCCTTATAATACAATCCGTTATCGTCTTCCGGGATTTCTGAAAGTTCAACAGGCATATCATCTGATACGCGTTTGAAGCCGGTCTTGTCCAGAGCCCATTTTTTATCATCTTTATTCAGCTTTTTAATGGACTGGGTGACAATAAAAGCACGTTCACCGGCATGGTTTATCTTTTTGATGGCTTCGGAACCAAGTCCGGCATCACTGCAGTAAATAAATTTTGTACAGCCAAAGTCCTGGAGGACTTTTCCTTCCAGCGGTTTCAGGGAAGTCTGTTCATTTGCGTTTCCGGGGAAAAGTGAAAAAGCAAGAGGTATCCCATCACCGTCCATAAACATCCCCATCTGGATGATCGGGTTAGGACGGTGTTCTTTGCCTTTGCCGTATTTTCTGTCCCCATCTTCCTGCTCAATCTCAAAGAAATAGTTTGTACAGTCATAATACAGGATAGTATCGTTTCGCTTTCCGAGAAGATGACTGTTTTTATAAACTTCCGACTGGATAAAATCACATTCATTTCCAAGAACGTCGAGTGCCCGGTAGATGTCATGCAGCTGGTAGGATGGTTTTTCCAGAAATTCAGAAGCTGTTTTATAGGAAGACCGTTTACTGGCAGGTTCTAAGATCCTGGCATAGATGAGATCAGATAGGATCGCGTTGATATCATACTTAAATTTATATTTATCGCGGAGTTTCCGGCAGATATTATCAAGCTTGAGGCGGTAATAAAAAGTCTGTGGGAAAAGATAACCGCCACGGTAGAGAACCTGCTGGCCATAATCTAACTTATGATCAGAATGGAAGGTTATCTGGACAGCTTTTGTCTGCTGATCTTTTTTATATTTTTCGGTTTCAAGCTTAACTTCATTTTTTGCCCATGCAAGAACGTCGTCCCTGGTTGGTCCATGTTCGACAATGAGCTGGTTCAAAGTGCCGAGTTTACGGACAATGACAGAGGATGTTTTGCCATTGGCTTTGGTATAAGATTTTGCAATATAAAAGGATTCTGCATTTTTGGATTTTGTTATATGTAGATTCATAAGCACCACTCCAATGCTTATTATAACACACAATAACATAAAATAACAGCATATAAAAACAGTATGAATACTTATTTTAAAGTTATATCATGGAACTATAGAAAAAGTAAAGTTATTTACATGAGGAGAAGATGAAATGAACGTTGCTTTATCGGAAAAGGATCGGAAATTCCGGGAATTTGCACTGGAAGGATCTATGTGGAAAGTGATTTGGAAAGTATGCTATCCACTTGCAATTTATCAGAGCCTGAACCAGCTTTTTAAAATACTGGACACGATGATGGCGGCGCACATCAGTGCAAATGCAGTGTCAACGGTCGCATATCTGTCACAGATCAACATGGCGATTTCTGCTCTGGGCGGTGGACTTGCGGTTGGAGCGAGCATTAAGATCAGTGAAGCCTATGGAGAAGGAAATTTTGAACTGGTCAAAAGACGTGTGAGCACACTTTTTGCTTTATGTGGATTGCTTGGCATGGCAATTCTTGCAATTTTGATCCCGATTGCTCCGCAATTTTTACGACTAGCGAATACGCCGGAAGAATTTATCGAGGAGGGGACTGTCTATTTTATTCTGGAACTAGTCAGTCTTGTCATCATCTTTTTTAATAATGTGTATATCGCAATTGAGCGGGCAAGAGGAAATTCCAAACGCATCTTAAATTTGAATATGATGGTGATCGGAATTAAATTGTCACTGACTGCTTTCTTTGTTTATGTGTTAAAAGGTGGGATTAATTATATTTCGATTGCGACGATTGTTTCACAGCTGGCGCTGCTCGGTGTCGCAGTGTTTTATATGAATGCAAAAGAAAATGTTTTCGGCTTTTCCTGGAAGGCAATTTCATTCCGAAAATTGGTAGTCGCGCCTATGATAAAACTTTCTGTTCCGGTGATCGTTGAAAAAATGGCATTTTCACTGGGAAAAGTTGTAGTCAATTCCATGAGTACCGTCTATGGTACACTCACAGTCGGGGCACTTGGAATATCGAACAATATTGGAGGCATTACGACAAATCCACAGAATGGATTTCAGGAGGGTGCTTCTGCGATCATCAGCCAGAATCTTGGTGCAGGAAAGAAAAAGAGGGCGTTGAAGGCTTTCTGGTGTGTGCTTGTCATGAACCTTATCCTCAGTGTGATACTGATGTCGGCTTCCCTGCTCTGCCTGCATCAGATTGCAGATCTGTTTGCAAATGGAGATCATGAATTTGCGGGCAGGATCATGGAAATATACAGAATGGAAGCATTAGGAACGATTCCTCTTGGCGGGAGCGCTGCGGTCATGGCATTTTTGTATGGATATGGAAAAACAAAACTGACACTGCTTTTGAATTTCTCCAGAGTGTTTGTTTTTCGAATTCCGGTGTTATGGGGACTGCAGCATTTCACAGATCTCGGCAACGTGAGCGCAGGCATTGTGATGGCAGTCAGCAATATTATGACCGCGGTGATGTCTTTGGTTATTTTTGCGATTGAGTTCTGCCAGATCCAAAAAGAAGAAAGGACAGACGCAGAGCAAAGCTAATGTTTTGCGGCAAGAAAATGGCGGAAAACATGACTGGTATACTGGCGCAGAAGAGAATCAGAATCCAGAAACTCCCGGGTCAGTTCAAAATAAGTGAGCTTGTCCTTGCTTGATTCTTTGAAAAAAGGCGTGATCAATGTTTCGTATTGTGGAACAAAGATAGCGTCTTTTTTTGTGTAACAGTTGTCGGCAGTTGCTTTTTTACGGAAATCTTTGTCTACATAGGTGGCGACACTTTTGTGGATTGCCATATCTTCTGCCGGAAGATAGTAGTAATCTTCCGGGTGATCGAAGAAAAACTTCAATGTGCCCTCAAACAGATGAATCCGCAATTTGGACTGCATGCCATCACAGATCAGATAAAATGCATCCGTCTGGCAGGAGACACGCTGTGGGATCGGGTATTGGTTTTGCAGCGTGAGGATCAGCTCCTTCTGAGGGATGCCATTGCGGTCTTTGTAAATATTTGTTTCTGTCGAATTCACAGTAAAAGCCCCGTCAAAAAGCTTTCTGTAACTGCGGATGGCAATCAGTCCGGTCATGCCAAGCACATCTTCGTAATTGTGCTGTTTCAGAAAGAACATTGCCTGCTCATCGGGAGTTTTTAAATAATTCTGGTAAACTTCGATCAGTTCACCTCCGGAAAAAGTATCATTTCTGGAGAGACCGAGGAAACGTTCTATGGTTTTCTGTTTGTAGTCTGGCAGTTTGAGCAAAAATTTTAAGCCAGAAACTTCTTTATAAATATCAATATAGTCTTTTTCGTCAAAAGGGTGTGTAAGACCATATTTTTCACATTTCTTTTTTAAATAAGGAATATCAAATCCAAGTCCGTTGAAGGAGATGATGGTCTGATAGTGGCAGAGTTCCTGCAGAAAGGCAGAGAGAATCGCGCCTTCCTCCTCTTTTGTCTCGGCGAAATACTGTGTGATGATAAAATTGTCACCCACACGGTGCGCACAGCCTATCAGGTAGAGGAAAGTATAGGCGGGAGAGAAACCGGTCGTTTCAATATCAAAGAAAAATGCGTCTTCTGTGAATGTTTCATTTAAAATTAAATTTGTATCGGTAAGATGGTGTGTTTTGTTCCAGATTTTCATAGGTATATCGTTTCCTTTATCGTGTTTTCCACCACAGTTTACCATATCCGGCGAAAAGAATACATAGATTTTATTATGTAAAAATTATTTATATATTCTAAAAAATATGTATATTATTGTTAAAAACTTGTCAAAAGGTTCTAAAAAAAATACAAAAAAAACATATTTCATCTGAGAGAGCTGTGTTATAATCATGCTGATGATATTTTGTGATTCTAGCGCAAAATATAATACTAAATAAGAGAAAGCGGGGCACAAAAATGGGTTTAAAGACATTTAAAGGTGGCGTCCATCCTTATGAAGGAAAGGAACTGGCAAAAGATCAGCCAATCAAGGAAGTTTTACCTAAGGGCGATCTGGTTTATCCGGTATCCCAGCATATCGGCGCACCAGCAAATCCAATTGTAGCGAAAGGTGATACCGTATTAAGAGGTCAGAAGATTGCAGAAGCAGGAGGTTTTGTTTCTTCTCCAATCTACGCATCTGTATCCGGTACCGTAAAAGCCATTGAACCACGCCGTGTAGCGGTTGGAGATATGGTGAATTCCATTGTCATTGAGAATGATGGAGAGTATAAGGAAGCTGAGTTCACTCCATGTGAGGATGTGACAGCTCTTTCCAAGGAAGAAATCATTAACAAAGTAAAAGAAGCAGGCGTTGTCGGAATGGGTGGTGCCGGTTTCCCAACTCATGTAAAACTCTCTCCAAAGGAGCCGGAGAAGATTGAGTACATTATCGCAAACTGCGCAGAGTGTGAGCCATATCTGACGGCTGACTATCGCAGAATGCTTGAAAATCCGGAAGAGTTAGTTGCCGGAATGAAGATTATTTTACAGATCTTTGATAAAGCAAAAGGTGTGTTCGGTGTTGAAAATAATAAACCGGACTGTATCGCAAAATTAAAAGAGCTGACCAAGGACGAGCCTCGTATGGAAGTCAGAGAGATGATGACCAAGTACCCACAGGGCGCAGAACGTCAGCTGATTTTTGCAAATACAGGACGTGCGATCAATTCTACCATGCTTCCGGCAGATGCTGGATGTGTAGTAGACAATGTAGAGACCATCATCAGCATTTACAATGCAGTAGTAAAAGGCATTCCTTCTATGGAACGTGTCGTTACTGTAACAGGGGATGGAGTTGTAAATCCTGGTAACTACAAAGTACTCTTCGGAACCAACCAGAACGAACTGATCGAAGCCGCCGGCGGACTCAAAGAAGGCTGTGAAAAAGTTATTTCAGGTGGACCGATGATGGGATTTGCGATGTATACGACAGATACACCGATCACCAAGACATCTTCATCTATTCTTTGCATGTCAAAAGATGAAGTATCAGCCTGTGAACCGACAGCATGTATCAACTGCGGACGGTGCGTTGACGCCTGTCCAAGCCGCATTATTCCGTCAAGACTGGCTGATTTTGCAGAACGCCATGACGAAGAAGCGTTCCTCAAATTCAATGGCCTTGAATGTGTAGAATGTGGATCCTGCAGTTATGTATGTCCGGCTAAGAGACAACTGAAGCAGGCAATCGGATCGATGAGAAAAACCGCACTTGCCAACAAAAAGAAAAAATAGAATAGAGAGGAAGAGGTGAACAAAAGTGAGTGAACAGTTAAAAGTATCATCTTCACCACATATCCGTTCTAAAGAGACAACCGGCAATATCATGCTGTGGGTTATCATCGCTCTGTTACCGGCAACTTTCTTTGGAATTTACAACTTCCGTGACACACATGCATGGCTGCTTGTTATTGTGACAACAGCAGCAGCAGTTCTTACGGAGTACATTTACGAAAAACTGATGCATAAAAAGATTACGATCAAGGATTTCAGTGCCGCAGTTACAGGACTTCTGCTTGCACTCAACCTTCCGCCGACAGCCCCGATCTGGATGGGAATTATCGGAAGTGTATTCGCGATCCTGGTTGTAAAGCAGCTCTTTGGCGGATTGGGACAGAATTTCATGAACCCTGCACTTGGAGCAAGATGTTTCCTTCTTATTTCCTTCACAGGAAGAATGACAAGCTTCGTATATGACGGCGTATCCGGTGCAACACCACTGGCAACGATCCGTGCTAATATCGAAGCAGGAAATGCAGCACTTGACGGTGTGAACAGCATGGACATGCTGATCGGAAATATTGCCGGAACCATCGGTGAGACATCCGTTATCGCAATCGTGATCGGAGCAATCATCCTGATCCTCAAAGGAATCATTGATCTTCGTATCCCGGGTACATATATTGTGACATTTGCACTTTTCATCGGAATCTTCGGTGGATTTGTAGATGGAATTGGATTCTTCAACGTTCAGTACATGACAGCAGAACTCTGCGGTGGTGGTCTGATGCTTGGTGCATTCTTTATGGCAACCGATTATGTGACTT
>ERZ773111.1566-NODE-1566-length-10345-cov-45.668513_pt1 | contig 10345 bp, 4 predicted proteins | sample MGYA00580567_ERZ773111 | MGnify/ENA primary metagenome ERZ773111 (study PRJEB29015, sample SAMEA2737875) | human gut metagenome | biome: human gut; feature: human-associated habitat; material: faeces | place: China | collected 2012 ...
GAACGGCGGACTGTTAATCCGTATGTCACTGGTTCGAGTCCAGTCAGAGGAGCCAGATTCAAGTTTTCATGCTTATCTGTACGTTTATATTTGTTTACGATTCAGTAAGTTAGCGTGAAAATCCTTGCCGGTGCGTATCTGGTTTTATCTCCGCATCGGGATAATTTGGTGGTCAGATCTGGGGTCAGTTTGGTTCGATTCTGGAGTGACCCCCAAAATGTCTTTAAACGATTCTAAAATCCGCAAGTTAAAATCTTCTTCCCGTCCGGTAAAACTCTCCGACTCTCACGGTCTGTATCTGCTCGTCAATCCGGGCGGTTCGCGCATCTGGTATCTCAAATATCGTTTCAACGGAAAAGAATCCAGAGTCAGTCTTGGCGCATACCCGCTGGTCTCACTGGCAGAAGCCAGGCAACAGCGCGACGGTATCCGCAAGTTACTGGCGCAGAATATCAACCCGGCGCAGCAGCGCATGGCAGAGAAAGCCGCCTGCTCCCCTGAAAAGTGCTTTAAAGCGGTGGCGCTGGCCTGGCACAAAACCAACAAAAAATGGTCGGCTGATTATGCCGCCCGTATTCTCGCCAGTATGGAAAACCATATCTTCCCGGCGGTTGGTCATTTGCCCGTTGCCAAACTTAAAACGCAGGATTTCACTGCCCTGCTGAGGGTTATTGAGGATAAGGGCTTTCTGGAAGTCGCGTCCCGCACGCGGCAGCAACTCAGCAACATCATGCGCTATGCCGTATAGCAGGGGCTTACCGAAAGCAATCCGGCGCAGCATCTGGATGGCGTTGTCTCCTCCCTCACTACCCCGCGTTACCGCTGGAGCGGTTGTCCGAACTGCTTGGCCGCATCGGTGACTATCAGCAGGGCCGGGAGTTAACCCGGCTGGCGGAGGTGCTGACACTGCACCTGTTCATCCGTTCCAGCGAACTGCGTTTCGCCCGCTGGAGCGAGATCGATTTCAGGCACAAAATCTGGACCATCCCCGCCACCCGCGAGGCCATCGACAAAGTTCGGTTTTCGGGGCGTGGCGCAAAAATGCGTACTCCGCATATCGTACCGCTCTCCCGCCAGGCGATTGCCCTTCTGAAACAGATACAGGAGCTTTCCGGCCATCTGGATCTGGTGTTTCCCGGCGATCATAATCCGTACAAGCCAATGAGCGAAAACACAACCAACCGGGCGCTGCGCCTGATGGGGTATGACACGAAAACTGAAATCTGCGGGCATGGACTCAGGGCAATGGCCTGTAGCGCCCTGGTGGAGTCGGACCTGTGGTCACGCGATACGGTGGAGCGGCAAATGAGCCACCAGGAGCGCAACAGCGTGCGGGCGGCATATGTGCATAAAGCAGAGCATCTGGAGGCCAGAAAGGCCATGATGCAGTGGTGGTCGGATTATCTGGATGTGTGCCGCGAGGGGTATGTTGCGCCGTACATTTATGCCCGGCAGCATAAGGCAGCCTGAATCAGAAATAGCGTAAATCATTAAAACCGGAAAAGCAGATCCTGATTGACCGGGATCTGTTTTTTTGTATTGAGAGGTATTGTCGCTGTTTTTGTTATTATTAATTGGGAAGCACCGAAAATTATTCCAGTAGAATATTTGCAGTCGATTGCCTATTAATAAATGCATTATTGATAGATAACTACCTTCTGTGATTTGCCTGCAAATCACAGAAGATGAAAACCTATCAATACGGGATATTTTCACGAAAATACAAATTAATACTCCAGAATATCTGCACCAGAATATCTCCTGACCCTATACTCTGAAACCTGTAAGAACTGCATCAGATATTCAGAAACCAGACAGATATAAGCCTGAAATTATTTGGCGTCCAATGATTTCAGGCGAAACCTATCAATGCATCTGTTTTCAACAGGCAGCCACCTTCCGTGATTCACATGTTAATCATGGAAGGTGAAAAGCTATCAATAATCGACATTTCCACGGAATTACCACTTAATACATCCCCAAAAATGCGCCATAAAATACCGGACAATCTTTCCTGATACAGATTATCACTGCACCAGCTATACAGAGACAAAATAATCTGCACCCGTCCTGGATAATCTGCTATCTGCGCCAGCGTCCCGCCGCTCTACCTGTTCAGTGCTGCGCCAGTACCTAGCCCTTTAGTTTTTGTCCCTTTCAGGTCAGGCGCTGTTCCCCTTATCGCCCCCTTAACCTTTATGACCCTTTCCCTTTCTGGCGCAGCCAGTTTATTTGGAAATGCTCCATGACAGTCTGCACCAGACTGTATTTTCACCACAGGATAACAATCACAAAGTGCAAAAAATAACATGAAGCACCGAAGATTCTTAATTCATATGAAGCAGGTTATTATGCCAAAAACCGTCGCAGCATTTTTATAAAATCATGAGGCATCCTGAGACCATATAATATATGTCACAGGATACGGAAAAACACAGAGAGAATTATTCAGATATAACCCTGTGCCAGAATTAATGTGATGCCCCGGTGAATTTACATTTTAAAATTTTCCCAGCCCTGTAGTATTGGTAAAAATGATTGAAACACCTGTTATTAACAGAGAGCATTTCGTGTGATTACAGGGTAATCACTATAATATTCCGACAAACTATATTGGTTAAGCAGGAGAATCTGATCTGTTGATATTTATTCGTCATGCTGTAACGATATTTTCACAATATAAACCCGTTCGCCCCCTGCGCCAGATCCGGAACATAGGGTACGATAAATCGCTGTCGTTACGCAGTAACGTACTATTTTGCGACATTCATGAATTCAGTTATTCCTCCCTCCAGCGGTATCCATACACCTGTTTCACCCAGCGACCGCGACCGTCGCCATGACCCAGATCCGTCGCCGTCAGCGCCAGGGATTCCTTTTCGCTGAATCCCTGCGCCAGATAATGGCGGATCGCGTCCTGCGCCCAGGCATAGCGCAGGGAGTGAGGGGAAAATTCCCCCTTCAGCCCCACCTTAATGACCTGTTTGTGCCAGCTCTCCAGCGCCATTTTGAGATCAGGCTTGTCGATCAGCCTGCCATTGTGTCGATCCGCGACCAGTAAGGACTTTTCCAGAGCCTTCCTGACTGCGCCAGTATCCAGGACTGTCGTATAACGGGGACGCCCGCCTTTGGTGCCAAACACCACTTTCAGCCGGTTTTCCCCGCGCTCAATGGCTTTCAGCCACGTTTTCAGCGACTGTGAACTCTGTACCGCCTCCTGCGAACGCAGCCCCATCAGCCGCGCAATCTCCAGCGCTGCTGCCAGCCCTGCGTCCTCAGTGCGGGCTTTCTCCATCACCTGCTGGTAATGTTCCGGCGTGATGGCGCGGCGCGTGCCGTTGCGCGAAGCGCCTGACACCCCTAATGCCTTATTGGTCAGACGCGGATGCGCCACCACCTGCCTGCGTCCAGCCTGTCTCAGCACGGCCTGCAGTGCCGCCATATCGTTTTGCAGCATTCGTAAACCAATATCCTGCTCCAGCCGTTCCTCAATGTAGCATTCGATATGGCGAACCTTGATCTGCTCCACCCGCTGGATCTGGATATTCAGCGCCCGTAAATGTTCACTGAACCGTTTTGTAATATGGATACGGTCATTCACCGTTTTGAAGCTGCCGCCCGCTTTCTTCGCCAGCGCCTTCATTTCACTGCTTAATTTACTCATGAATCCCCTGCAACATAAACAAACAGTCTCCGGCGTGTGCTGTTTGGCTGCGCCAGAACGATACCTTCACGCCGGAGTGGCTGGTTGTTGAGGTTTAGGGAGTTTCAGGCTGTACGCGGTACAGACTGCCTGACGAAGCAGGGGTATCTCCGGGGCTTCTAGCCCCCCCTCGGTATCGATCTTTTTCTCCTCTTACTCTGAGCTGACAGCGGCCCCAAAGGGCATGTCAGACGGCGGAAATATGGCGCAGGCCGGGACTGGCGCGGCTTGCGGCGGTATGTTGTGCAGCGTCACTTTGCCCTGTCGCTGGCGCGACCAGAGTGACGCCTCGTCTGGTGCAGAGGGTAAACGTTGCGTTTCTGGTGCAGGGTGACGGTCACGCGGCAGCAAAGCCTGCTGTCTTTGCAGGCCGCAGCCCGTCAATGTAAGGCGCTGGTTGTCAGCAGAAGATAAAACCCGGCAAAGCCAGAGTGCCAGCCCGTAAAGCCGGGTATCTGGTGCAGTGATGGTGTATATGTACGTCAGTCTCAGATGCCGGTATTTTTGCATCCCCGGCGTTTTCAGAGATCAACGCCGGTAAAGGATGTCATGCTGGCAATGCCAGGCGCTTCTTTCAGACGCGAAGCGACAAAGGGACTGCCCGGAGGCAGTTTGTTGCAGGCGGGAGACTGCGCCATTATTTCTGGTGCAGGAAGGAAAAACTCTTTCCGGGTTTGAAAGTATGTTTGCTTACCTGGTGACGGAAAAACTGCCGCGCTTCGCTTGTCTTCTCCCGGCGCGCTGCCAGCAAAAACAGGCAGAGCGCCGGGAGAGTCTGGTTTTACTGTAACAGTGTTCCTGCCGGTTCAGTTATCAGGACTAACACTTTCACATCGGTCCTCCGGTAAGCATGGCTACGAAGAAGAGAAGTGGAGAAAAAATAAATGACCGACAAATCTTATGCGGGATGGGAATTAAACTACGCCGCTTAACTGCGGGTATCTGTCTGATAACTCAACTTGCGTTCCCTATGGCTGCGGCAGCACAAGGTGTGGTAAACGCCGCAACCCAACAACCAGTTCCTGCACAAATTGCCATTGCAAATGCCAATACGGTGCCCTACACCCTTGGAGCGCTGGAATCGGCCCAAAGCGTTGCCGAACGTTTCGGTATTTCGGTGGCTGAGTTACGCAAACTCAACCAGTTTCGTACGTTTGCTCGAGGTTTTGATAATGTCCGCCAGGGTGATGAACTGGATGTCCCGGCACAAGTTAGTGAAAAAAAATTAACCCCGCCGCCGGGTAATAGCAGTGACAACCTCGAGCAACAGATAGCCAGTACTTCACAGCAAATCGGGTCTCTGCTCGCCGAAGATATGAACAGCGAGCAAGCGGCAAATATGGCGCGTGGATGGGCCTCTTCTCAGGCTTCAGGCGCAATGACAGACTGGTTAAGCCGCTTCGGTACCGCAAGAATCACGCTGGGCGTGGATGAAGATTTTAGCCTGAAGAACTCCCAGTTCGATTTTCTCCATCCGTGGTATGAAACGCCTGATAATCTCTTTTTCAGTCAGCATACTCTCCATCGTACTGACGAGCGTACGCAGATTAACAACGGCTTAGGTTGGCGTCATTTCACTCCCACATGGATGTCGGGCATCAACTTCTTTTTCGACCACGATCTTAGCCGTTACCACTCCCGCGCCGGCATTGGCGCGGAGTACTGGCGCGACTATCTAAAATTAAGCAGTAACGGCTATTTGCGACTGACCAACTGGCGCAGCGCACCTGAACTGGACAACGATTATGAAGCCCGCCCGGCCAATGGCTGGGATGTACGCGCAGAAGGCTGGCTACCCGCCTGGCCGTACCTTGGCGGTAAACTGGTCTATGAACAGTATTATGGCGATGAAGTGGCCCTGTTCGATAAAGACGATCGGCAAAGTAATCCTCATGCCATAACCGCTGGACTTAACTATACCCCCTTCCCGCTGATGACCTTCAGCGCGGAGCAACGCCAGGGTAAACAGGGCGAAAATGACACCCGTTTTGCCGTCGATTTTACCTGGCAACCTGGCAGCGCAATGCAGAAACAGCTTGACCCGAATGAAGTCGCTGCACGGCGTAGCCTTGCAGGCAGCCGTTATGATCTGGTGGATCGCAACAACAACATCGTTCTGGAATACCGCAAAAAAGAACTGGTTCGCCTGACCCTGACAGACCCCGTGACAGGGAAGTCAGGAGAAGTGAAATCATTGGTTTCGTCGCTACAAACCAAATATGCCCTGAAAGGCTATAACGTCGAAGCCACCGCTCTGGAAGCTGCCGGTGGCAAAGTGGTCACAACGGGTAAAGATATTCTGGTTACCCTGCCGGCTTACCGGTTCACCAGTACGCCAGAAACCGATAACACCTGGCCGATTGAAGTCACCGCCGAAGATGTCAAAGGCAATTTGTCGAATCGTGAACAGAGCATGGTGGTCGTTCAGGCACCTACGCTAAGCCAGAAAGATTCCTCGGTATCGTTAAGTACCCAAACATTGAACGCGGATTCCCATTCAACCGCCACACTGACTTTTATTGCGCATGATGCAGCAGGTAATCCTGTTGTCGGGCTGGTGCTCTCGACGCGTCACGAAGGTGTTCAGGACATCACCCTTTCTGAATGGAAAGATAATGGTGACGGAAGCTATACCCAGATCCTGACCACAGGAGCGATGTCTGGCACGCTGACGCTGATGCCACAGCTGAATGGTGTGGATGCGGCTAAAGCCCCCGCCGTGGTGAATATCATTTCTATTTCGTCATCCCGAACTCACTCGTCAATTAAAATTGATAAAGACCGTTATCTCTCCGGCAATCCTATCGAGGTGACGGTAGAACTGAGAGATGAAAATGACAAACCTGTTAAGGAGCAAAAACAGCAACTGAATAACGCAGTCAGCATCGACAACGTGAAACCTGGTGTCACTACAGACTGGAAAGAAACCGCAGATGGCGTCTATAAGGCAACCTATACCGCCTATACCAAAGGCAGTGGGCTTACTGCGAAGCTATTAATGCAAAACTGGAATGAAGATTTGCATACCGCTGGTTTTATCATCGACGCCAACCCGCAGTCAGCAAAAATTGCGACATTATCTGCCAGCAATAATGGTGTGCTCGCCAATGAGAATGCAGCAAACACCGTCTCGGTCAATGTCGCTGATGAAGGAAGCAACCCAATCAATGATCATACCGTCACGTTTGCGGTATTAAGCGGATCGGCAACTTCCTTCAACAATCAAAACACCGCAAAAACGGATGTTAATGGTCTGGCGACTTTTGATCTGAAAAGTAGTAAGCAGGAAGACAACACGGTTGAAGTCACCCTTGAAAATGGCGTGAAACAAACGTTAATTGTCAGTTTTGTCGGCGACTCGAGTACCGCGCAGGTTGATCTGCAGAAGTCGAAAAATGAAGTGGTCGCTGACGGCAATGATAGCGCCACAATGACCGCGACAGTCCGGGATGCAAAAGGCAACCTGCTCAATGACGTCAAGGTCACTTTCAATGTTAATTCAGCAGAGGCGAAACTGAGCCAAACCGAAGTGAATAGCCACGACGGGATCGCCACAGCTACGCTGACCAGTTTGAAAAATGGTGATTATAGGGTTACGGACTCTGTGAGCTCTGGTTCCCAGGCTAATCAACAGGTGAATTTTATCGGTGATCAAAGTACTGCAGCCCTGACCCTCAGTGTGCCTTCAGGTGATATCACCGTCACCAACACAGCTCCGCTACATATGACTGCAACCTTGCAGGATAAAAATGGCAACCCATTAAAAGATAAAGAAATCACCTTCTCTGTGCCAAACGACGTCGCAAGTCGGTTCTCGATTAGCAACAGCGGAAAAGGCATGACGGATAGCAACGGGACTGCAATCGCCTCCCTGACCGGCACGTTAGCGGGCACGCATATGATCACGGCTCGTCTGGCTAACAGCAATGTCAGCGATACACAGCCAATGACGTTTGTGGCGGATAAAGACAGAGCGGTTGTCGTTCTGCAAACATCGAAAGCGGAAATCATTGGGAATGGCGTGGATGAGACAACTCTGACAGCAACAGTGAAAGATCCGTCGAATCATCCGGTGGCGGGGATAACGGTCAACTTCACCATGCCACAGGACGTTGCGGCAAACTTTACCCTCGAAAATAACGGCATTGCCATCACCCAAGCCAATGGGGAAGCGCATGTCACGCTGAAAGGTAAAAAAGCGGGTACGCATACGGTTACCGCAACGCTGGGTAATAACAATACCAGTGATTCGCAGCCGGTAACGTTTGTGGCGGACAAAACCTCGGCTCAGGTTGTCCTGCAGATGTCAAAAGATGAGATCACAGGTAATGGCGTCGATAACGCAACGCTAACTGCAACGGTTAAAGATCAGTTCGACAATGAGGTGAATAATCTTCCGGTAACATTCAGCTCAGCCTCTTCAGGACTCACCCTGACCCCGGGAGTAAGTAATACCAATGAGTCTGGCATCGCGCAGGCCACTCTCGCAGGCGTTGCCTTTGGTGAGCAGACGGTCACTGCATCACTGGCTAATAATGGTGCCAGCGACAACAAAACTGTGCATTTTATTGGCGACACAGCAGCGGCAAAAATTATCGAGTTGACGCCTGTCCCAGACAGCATAATCGCCGGTACCCCGCAGAACAGCTCCGGCAGCGTCATCACCGCCACAGTCGTTGATAATAATGGCTTTCCGGTGAAAGGTGTGACTGTGAACTTCACCAGCAGAACAAACTCTGCCGAAATGACGAATGGCGGCCAAGCCGTAACGAACGAACAGGGTAAGGCTACCGTCACTTATACCAATACCCGCTCCTCGATAGAATCAGGAGCGAGACCGGATACCGTTGAGGCCAGTCTGGAAAATGGTAGCTCCACGCTTAGCACATCAATTAATGTCAACGCTGATGCGTCTACGGCACATCTCACCTTGCTACAGGCACTTTTTGATACAGTCTCCGCAGGCGACACTACCAATCTGTATATTGAGGTGAAGGATAATTACGGCAACGGTGTACCCCAGCAGGAGGTAACCCTCAGAGTATCACCAAGTGAAGGCGTGACCCCCAGTAATAACGCTATATATACTACCAACCACGACGGCAATTTTTATGCAAGCTTTACCGCTACAAAAGCCGGGGTTTATCAAGTGACGGCAACCCTCGAAAATGGCGATTCGATGCAACAAACAGTGACCTATGTGCCGAACGTCGCGAATGCCGAAATCACGCTGGCAGCCTCGAAGGATCCGGTGATTGCCGACAATAACGATCTCACGACACTAACAGCAACAGTCGCTGATACAGAGGGCAATGCGATAGCCAACACTGAAGTAACATTTACTCTGCCGGAAGATGTGAAGGCGAACTTCACGCTGAGCGATGGCGGTAAAGCGATTACTGATGCTGAAGGCAAAGCGAAAGTCACGCTGAAAGGTACAAAAGCAGGCGCTCATACTGTTACAGCATCGATGACTGGCGGTAAGAGTGAGCAGTTGGTGGTGAACTTTATTGCGGATACGCTCAGTGCGCAGGTTAATCTTAACGTTACCGAGGACAACTTTATCGCCAATAACGTTGGGATGACCACACTTCAGGCAACAGTGACTGATGGAAACGGCAACCCGTTAGCCAATGAGGCGGTGACATTCACGCTACCGGCAGACGTGAGCGCAAGCTTCACTCTCGGACAAGGCGGTTCCGCCATTACTGATATCAACGGCAAGGCTGAAGTTACACTGAGCGGTACAAAATCCGGCACCTACCCCGTGACAGTTAGCGTGAACAATTATGGTGTCAGTGATACGAAACAGGTGACTTTGATTGCCGATGCTGGTACCGCAACACTAGCCTCCTTAACCTCTGTATACTCATTCGTCGTCAGCACGACCGAGGGCGCGACCATGACTGCAAGCGTCACTGACGCTAACGGCAACCCGGTAGAAGGCATAAAAGTTAATTTCCGCGGAACCTCCGTCACGCTAAGCAGCACCAGCGTTGAAACGGATGATCGGGGTTTCGCTGAAATTCTTGTGACAAGCACCGAGGTCGGACTGAAAACAGTTTCAGCCTCTCTGGCAGATAAACCTACTGAAGTCATCTCGCGATTACTGAATGCAAAAGCAGATATTAATTCTGCAACGATTACCAGTCTGGAGATACCTGAAGGTCAGGTCATGGTCGCACAAGACGTAGCAGTTAAAGCTCACGTCAACGACCAGTTTGGCAATCCGATTCTTAATGAATCTGTAACATTCAGTGCAGAGCCACCAGAGCACATGACCATCAGCCAAAATATTGTCTCTACTGATACGCATGGTATAGCCGAGGTCACTATGACGCCCGAAAGAAACGGTTCGTATATGGTGAAAGCATCCCTGGCGAATGGATCCTCTTATGAGAAGGATCTGGTGGTAATCGATTAAAAACTGACACTCTCGGCGTCCAGCCCGCTTATCGGTGTCAATTCCCCAACAGGTGCAACTCTGACGGCAACGCTAACTTCTGCAAATGGCACTCCAGTGGAGGGTCAGGTCATCAACTTTAGCGTAACGCCAGAAGGTGCGACGTTAAGTGGCGGAAAAGTGGGAACCAACTCTTCAGGTCAGGCTCCAGTCGTTCTGACCAGCAATAAAGTCGGTAC
>ERZ773111.1572-NODE-1572-length-10302-cov-10.100810_pt1 | contig 10302 bp, 8 predicted proteins | sample MGYA00580567_ERZ773111 | MGnify/ENA primary metagenome ERZ773111 (study PRJEB29015, sample SAMEA2737875) | human gut metagenome | biome: human gut; feature: human-associated habitat; material: faeces | place: China | collected 2012 ...
GGCTGGTACCGCCGGAGGAGAAGAAGGGCAGGCTGATGCCGGTGTTGGGCAGGGTGTTGGTGACGACCGCGATGTTGCAGAACACCTGCCACGCAATTTGGGCCATGATGCCGATGCCCACCAGTGTGCAGTAGCGGTTCTCGGCGTGGAAGGCCAGCCACAGCCCCTGCACGAGGAAGAGCACGAAGAGCAGGATGACGATGACGGCACCCACGAAGCCCAGCTCCTCGCACACGACGCTGAAGATGAAGTCGTTGGTGCTCTCGGGGAGCCAGAGCTGTTTTTCGATGCTGTTGCCGAGGCCGAGGCCGGTAACGCCTCCTGAGCCGATGGCGTAGAGGCTCTGCAGGGTCTGGTCGGTCATCTTGCTCAGGTCGTGGGTCCAGCCGTCCAGACGGCTCTGTAAGTACGGGATGGAGTCGATGTGCTCCAGCACGGTGCGGAGCAGCAGCACAGCGGACGCGCCGCCCGCCCAGGTGATGATGCCGCCGCTGCCGCCCAGCAGCAGGATGGTACCGCAGATGGCCGTCGTCAGGACGATGCCGGACATATGCGGCTCAAGCATGAGCAGGATGACCACCGGGATGAGGGGCAGCAGCGGGACGATGAGTTCCCGCACGATGCGCTGATAGAGCCACTGGCCTGCCGGGACGCGCCGCCCGGAGGCGGGGTCCAGCTTTTCCAGATGGGGCGCTTTCGCGGCCAGATGGGCCGTGAGCAGTATCATCTCAAACTTTGCGATCTCCGATACCTGAATGGTAAAGCCGATGCGCAGCCAGCGGCGGCAGCCGTTGAGGGGCGCACTGAACAGCACCGCGATGAGCATCACGATGCAGACGACATAGCCCGGCCCGACCATCCTGCGCAGAAAGCGGTGGTCGATGCGGGAGAAGAGCAGCATGACCGCGAGGCCCAGACCCAGGCAGAGCATCTGCGACTTGATGTAGTAGAAGCTGTCGCCCATCCGCAGGTAGCCCGTGGTGTAGCTGGCACTGAACAGCATGATGAGTCCGAACACGATGATGACTGCCAGCGTCGCCAGCCAGTTGATGAGCACCTGCGGCCAGGGACCGGGGCTCGACAAGATGGCAAAGGACTCAGGCTTTTTTCTCCGGATGGTCGCCATCCGCATTCCCTCCTTATCGGGTCCCGGCTCAGCTGGCCCGCGCCGCCTGCAAGGTCAGCGCAAGGCCCAGCATTGCCAGGACTTCAAAGATATAAAAGATATTCACTGGGTCAAAGCCCCGCTTTTCGAGCCAGCGGTGGAGCGGCGCGGTGCCGAACAGCTGCCGCCGCCCGCCGGAGGCTTTCCAGACGATGATCTGCAGAGCCACCATGCCGCCTTCCAGCCAGTAGGGCAGGGCCAGCGGGAGCGTCAGCCCGGGCCAGCCGACGCTCAGCGGCACACAGCCCAGCGCACCGGCTAAAAACTGGCATCCCACTGCACCGGGGCGGAGCTTTGCGGGGTAGAAATTCCAGAGCAGGAAGGCCATCAATGCCCCGGCCAGCGCCGCCGGGAGGACGCCCAGCGGGAACCAGCCCAGCAGGGTCATCACCCCCATCAGGCCCAGCATGGCCGCAAAGGACGTGCCGCAGACGATGCCGTCCATGCCATCGGCAATGCGGGCACACTCGGCCAATGCGATCAGCAGCCCTTCCCACAGCAGCGGGGCGGCAATTCCCAGATCGACATAGCCCACACCCGGCAGGGTGATCCCGGCTGCAAGGCAGCCTTTGGCTCCCAGCAGCACCAGCACCACGGCACCGGCAGCGGCTTCCAGCCCAAGGCGGGTGTGCCGCCGCAGGCCCAGCACCGAACGGCTGCGGATGCGGGCCAGATCATCGGCCAGCCCCACTGCGCCAAAGGCCAGCGACCCCAGCAGTGCAATGAGCAGGCGGGAGGTCATCTGCCGGTCGCTGCCAAGCAGGGAAGGCTGTGCAACACATGCGGCCAGCCAGCCCACGCCCACAGCGGCCAGCACCCCCACCATCAGGCAGAGCCCGCCCATCGTGGGCGGCTCATTTTCCTCCTGCTGGACGCGGAACGCCCGCAGCAGCGGCGTCATCAAATTCCCGAGCGCCGCCGTGAGGACGAACCCCAGCGTTGAGGCGACGATCAAGGCAAAACGAATCATAATAACGATACTCCAAGTATTTTACTTTGCGCAGACGGGATAAAACAGGGCCAGTGCCTTTTCCAGTGCCATGCCCCGGCTGGCCTTCACCAGCAGAGCGTCGCCCGGGGCCATCCGGGCCAGCAGAGCGTCTGCAGCCTGCTGGTAATCCTCGGCGTGGACAACGTCGGCGAGGCCCGCGTCCTTTGCGGCCTTTGCCGTCCGTGCGGCCTCGGGGCCGTAGGTGACAAGAGCGGTCAGCCCGGCCTCTGCGGCCTGACGGCCCAGCTCTTCATGAGCGGGCGCGCTCATCCCGCCCAGTTCCAGCATATCGCCCAGCAGAGCGAAGCGGCGCTTGCAGGGGTACTCTTTGAACATCGCCAGCGCAGCCTTCATGCTGTCAGGGTTGGCGTTGTAGCAGTCCTCGATGACGTCCATGCTGCCTGCGTGGACGACCTTCTGGCGCATACCGGTCTGCTCGAAATCGGCCAGACCCGCGATGACGCCCTCGGGCGCGAGGCCCAGACGGGTGGCGGCGGCGTAAGCGGCCAGCGCGTTCGCCACATTGTGACGTCCCATCGCAGGAATCGTCACCTCATAGCGGCCTGCATTTTTATCGCAGAGGGTGAAGGCCATGCTGTCGCCCTCCTGCCGGACATCGAGGGCGCAGACGTCGGCGTTCTCGTCGCCGAGGCTGAACCACACGGGCCGGACATGGGTGGGCAGAGCGGCTTTGCGCAGGAAGGGGTCGTCGCCGTTGAGCACGAGGGGCGAACCCTCGGCAAGGCCGGCGCAGATCTCCAGCTTCGCCTTGCAGATGTTCTCCTGACTGCCCAGATTGCCGATGTGGGACACGCCGATGCAGGTGATGATGCCCACATCGGGGCGGGCGCACTTTGCCAGACGCTCGATCTCACCGGCGTGGCTCATGCCCATCTCCACGACAGCGTACTCCGTATCCCTGCCGATGCGGAACATGGTGCGGGGCAGGCCCAGCTCATTGTTCTGGTTGCCCTCGGTCTTGATGGTATTGCCAAAGCCCGCGATGGCGGCGTAGGTCATCTGCTTGGTGGTGGTCTTTCCCACGCTGCCGGTGACGCCCACCACCTTCGGGTGGAACTGGCTGCGGTAGTTTGCGCCCATGACCATCATGGCGTGGTAGCTGTCGGGGCTGATAACCGCCCGTTCAGCCGGGACGCCCTCCACCGGATGGTTGAGGACGACATAGGCCGCGCCCTCTTCCAGCGCCTTGGCCGCGAAATCGTGGCCGTCGAAGCGCTCACCGGGGAAAGCCACAAAGATGCAGCCGGGGCAGACCTCGCGGCTGTCGGTGGTCACGAGGCCGATGGGCTGGCTGTCGGCGAAGCCCTCGGGGGCAAGGCCTTTCAAAAGCAGGTCTGCTGCGATTTTTTCCATAATAAATCTCCTTATCCGCAAGTGATGGTGACGACGGTGCCTTTCTGGACGCTGGAGCCGGCGGCCTCGCTCTGGCTCTGCACGGTACCGGCGCTGTCGCCCGCCACCTGACAGTTCAGGCCGGCGGCGGTCAGCATCTGGCGGGCAAAGTCGGCACTCTTACCGCTGACGTCCGGCACTTCCGTGTGGCTGCCGGAATAGGTATCGGTGTAAAGATAGATGGTGGTGCCGCTGGCCACCGTTGCGCCCGCGTGGGGGTACTGGTAGGTGACGACGGCAGCGGTCTGGTCGCTCTCGCTCTCCACGAGCTGATGCTTGAGGCCCTTGGTATTCAGGGAGACCTGCGCATTGCTCCACTCCTTGCCCACGAGGTTCGGCACCTTGACGGTGTTCTGGCTGCGGTCGATGCCGTCGGTGGCAATGCCCAGATAGGGAGCTATCTCACTGATGATGTTGCCGACCACAGGCGCAGCCAGGATGGACGAATAGTCGGTGTGGGCGTTGTTTGGGTCGTCCAGCATGACATAGACCAGAATTTCCGGGTCGTTGGCGGGCAGGACGGCGGCAAAGGAGGCGACCTTCTTGTAGTCGCCGTCGGCGCGGCGCTCCATGTTCAGCTGCTCGGACGTACCAGACTTGCCGCCGATGCGGTAGCCCGCGACGTAGGCGTTGGAGCCGCCGCCGGTGGTGGTGCCGTCGCCCACCTCATACTCCATGATCTGGCGGATGGTCTCGCTGGCGCTCTTGCTGATGACCTGACGGCGGACATTCGCACCGATCTCCTCGACGACATTGCCGTTCTGGTCGGTTATCTTATCCACCACATGAGGGGTGACGAGGTAGCCGCCGTTGACGGCTGCCGAGATGGCGGTGCAGACCTGCAGCGGGGTCACGGCCATTGCCTGACCAAAGGACGAAGACGAAAGCTCGACCTCGCCCAGCTGGCTCTTGGTGTAATATTTCATCATGCCCGTCTCGTTGGGCAGGTCCACGCCGGTGCGCTCGGTGAAGCCGAAAGCGTCGAAGTAGTCGTAGAAGACGCTGGAACCCAGCCGCTGACCCAGCTGGATGAAGTAGATGTTGCAGCTGTTCCGGAGGGCCTCGGCGAGGTTTTGGACGCCGTGGGCCTTCTTACCGGCGCAGTGGTACGTCTCTTTTGCCACGCCGTAGGCACCGGAGCAGTTGAAGGTGGTGTAATAGGTGGCCTTGCCCGAGTCCACACCCATCGCGGCCGTGATGACCTTGAAGACGCTTCCGGGATAGTACAGCTCGGTGATGGTCTTGTTCTTCCACTGGATGTCGCGGTAGGTTCCGGTGTAGTCAGGTTCTTCTTCCGGTATCTTCTTGCCTTGCTCGTCCCGGAGATAGTTGCCGTTGGCGTCTTTCTTGTAGATGGTGTAAATCTCCGGCTCGGCGTTCACCTGCTCATTCAGATAGGCCAGGTTCTCGCTGAAATCCAGCGGAGCGTTGGGGTCGAAGTCAGGCTTCGAGGCCATGGCAAGGATGGCACCGGTCTTGACGTTCATGACGATGGCTGCGCCGCGGTTCTCGACCGTGTTGGCGTAGATGGCCTCGTTGAGGTAGCGCTCCACGACCTCCTGCACATTGACGTCCAGCGACAGCACCAGATTGGAGCCATCCTTGGCGGCGTAAGTGGTGGCGTTGGCGTCGGCGATGGCGTTGCCGTAGGCATTGCGGAGGGTGATGGTGCGGCCATTGACGCCCGCGAGGGTGTCATTGTAGGATTTTTCGAGGCCGTAGAAGCCCTCGCCGTCGCCGTTGCAGAAGCCCAGCACCGATGCGGCGAACGCGCCGTAAGGGTAATCGCGCTGGAAACTCTTGGACGAAGAGACGGAGACACGGCCCTTCTTGATGACGGTGCCGTCTTCCAGAGTCTTGGCTTTGGCGTGATTTTTATTATATTCGCTGATGTATTTCTCGATGGAGAGCTTGACGGCATTGTTCACCTTGGTGGCCAGCACCTGATAGGACGACCCGTTCTTGGCCAGCGCGTCGTGGACGGTCTGGTACTGGGTCTGATATTCTGCCGAAGAGGTATCTACGCTGTCCAGACTCTCGCCGTCGCCGGAGAGCAGCCGCAGGGTGAGCTGGCGGCTCACATCGGCCAGCGTCGTCTCGTCCACGGTCTTGACAGCCTCACCCGTCTCCTCGACGGTCTGGCTGGTGAAGAGGGCCGTGCTGTAGCTGGGGTCGGCCCAGATGGTCCATACTACGCTGGTGGACGCCAGCGTGATGCCGGAGGCATCGTAGATCTCGCCGCGGGTGGCCTGGATGGTGCTGTCCAGCAGCTGCTGCTGGGCCGCATACTGGCGGAAGGTCGCGCCCTGTTTTATCTGGATGTTATACAGGCTGTGGGTGACGATGCCCGCAGCCGCCACTACAAAAAATACCGCCGCGCCGAAGCTGAAATGCCGCAGCCGCGCACTGAGGCGCTCGTGCGGGTCGCTGCGGCGGAGGCGGTAGTAGATGTTCTTATGCTGGTCGTTGGAGGGCTTGTTTTGCATGGTATTCTCCTGCAGAAACCAGAAAAGCGTGCGCTGCCGCACGCTTTTCTGTCTGTTTGCTTATTTTACGCTGCGGACGGAAGCCAGAATGGTCATGGCACCGTCGTGCAGGAAATCCGTCCACTGGTGGACAGCCGACTCCCTGCGCACCAGTACGCTGTCGCTGTCGAGGCGGATGTAGGTGAGCTGGCTCTGGTCCATCTTCATGAGGCCCAGCCGCCCGGCCACTTCTTCCACGCTGGTGATGTTGGTCTTGCTGTTGAGGACACTGTTATAGTAGGTATACTGGCTCTGCTCGCTCACGAGTTCCGCTTTGGCCTTCTGGATCTGGTCGTTGACCTCCACCAGCTGGGCCTCGCTCCACAGCAGACTTACCGCAAAGCCTGCCAGCAGCGCCATCGAGATCAGTTGAAGTGCGTGCTGCATGGCCGCCTGGAACGGGCTGAGACGGCGTTTGCCGCCTTTTTCCACCCGCAGTGCGACCTTGCGCTGGGTCTGAGGCGCTTTTCTGCGACGCACCTCAGACGACATATCATAAGCTGGCTGACCCATAGTTGATCTCCTCCTCTTACATTGAGCGGCGTCTTATCCGGCTCAGAGTTTCTCCAAAACGCGCAGATGAGCAGAACGGCTGCGCCGGTTCTCCTCCAGTTCCTGCTTGTCGGCCTCGATGGGCTTCCGGGTAATGAGCTTTGCCTTCGCCTTGCCGCCGCAGACGCAGACCGGGAACTCCGGCGGGCAGGTGCAGGCGGTGGACCAGCGGCGGAACTTGTTTTTCACCAGCCGGTCTTCCAGCGAATGGAAGGTGATCACACACAGCCTTCCGCCCGGGGCAAGGTGGTCGAAAATGGTATCCAGACCTTCCTCCAGAGCGTCCAGCTCGTGGTTGACCGCGATACGCAGCGCCTGAAACGTACGCCGCGAAGGATTCTTGTTCTTGCGCCGCTCCGCAGGCGGCATGGCGCCGGCCACGATGTCGGCCAGCTGTAACGTCGTCTCGATGGGGGCCGTCTCGCGGGCCTCCACGATGTGGCCGGCGATCTGCCAGGCATAGGGTTCTTCGCCGTAGTCCCGCAGGATGCGGGAGATCTCTTCCCGGCTGGCGGTGTTCACGAGGTCTGCCGCCGTCTCGCCCTGCTGGCTCATCCGCATATCCAGCGGGGCGTCTGCCCGGTACGAAAAGCCCCGGGCCGCGTCGTCCAGCTGATGGCTGGAAACGCCGAGGTCCAGCAGCGCACCGTTTATCTTCTCGATGCCGAGGCTCTCGAGGGCTTGTCCGGCGTAGCGGAAGTTTATCTGCACCACCGTGGCCGGGAGCCCGGCCAGCCGCGCCCTGGCGGTCTGCACCGCGTCGGGGTCCTGATCGAGGGAGACGAGCCGCCCGCCTTTTGCGCCGTCCAGCCGGAGGGCGATCTGGCGGGAGTGTCCCGCGCCGCCCGCCGTGCCGTCGAGATAAGTGCCTGCCGGGTCGATGTTCAGTCCGTCGAGGCACTCGTTCAGAAGCACGGGGATATGCTCAAACGAGGCCGGGTCGAACTGTGCCAAATCTTCTGTCTGAGTCACCGCGCCCAGCCTCCTTTCGTTTCGTGTTTCGAGCCGTCCGATACGCCGGACATCTCCCGGGGAGTTTGTCCCGTTTTCTGCTCTGTCATGATACCTGACGACTCTATTTTATTTTAGCAAATCGAAACGCTGAATGCAAGTTTTTTCCTGCGCTTTTTTCCTACAAAATGTTACAAAAAAAGCCCCTGCGAATCGTCATTTTTACTCGCAGGGGACTGTATTCAGGTCAGGAGCGGCTCATCACACGCCGCGGCGGGGGGTCTGGCGCAGGTTCGCGCGGACGTTTTTCACCTGGGCGGCGTTCTCAGACATCGTCTCCTCGGTGGTTTTCAGCATATTATCGCAGTAATCCGTGACCGTCTGGCGGACGGTGCGGGCCTCGGTCTGGGCAGCGGAGACGATCTCGGACGCACGCTGCTGGGCGGCGCGGACGATCTCGGCCTCGCTCACGAGGATGCGGGCGCGCTCTTCTGCCTTCTTGACGATGGCCTGTGCCTGCGCGTTGGCCGACTCGATGAGCTGGGCGCGGTCGCTGACGATGGACTGGGCCTGACGCAGCTCCACGGGGAGGTTTGCGCGGATGTCATCGAGATAGTCCCGAATTTGTTCCACATCCACGATGCGCTTGCCGCCCGAAAGGGGCATTCCGGTGCTCTCTTCCAGCAGGTCTTCGATGGTATCCAAAAGCTCGTTGACGTTCATCACGCTTCTCCTTCTTCCTCTGCGGCGTCTGCCATGGGTCTCACATATTTCCAGAGCAGGACTTTGCCGTACTTATACTGCTTCTTCAGCTGTAAACCGCCCACTTCGGCGGGGAGGACGAGTTTCGTCTCGCTCTCGCAGATGACGATGCCGCCGGGGGCGACGCACTTATCCACGATGGGGAGGATGCTTTCCAGTGTGCCGTTGTGGAAGGGCGGGTCCAGCAGCACCAGATCGAACTGCTCCCGGCAGGCCGAGAGGAAGCGGGCCGCTTCGCCGATGTTGACGCGGCTGCGGTCAAAGACGCCGCAGTTCTTGCAGTTCTTCATGACGATGTTCACGGCCTCACGGTTCTCGTCCAGGAACACGCACCGGGCAGCGCCCCGGCTCAGCGCCTCAATGCCCAGCTGGCCGCTGCCTGCGTACAGGTCCAGCACACGGGCTCCGGGCAGGTCGAACTGGACGATGCTGAACATCGCCTCCTTCACCTGATCGAGGGTGGGGCGGGTAATATCCGTGCCGGGCAGCGCTTCCAGCCGTCTGCCGCGGGCTTCTCCTGCAATGACTCGCATGGTTTTGGCCTCCTTCGGGTCTTTCCTGTTATCGTAACTTCATATTATCGTCATACCGCCGGTCTTTGTCAAGGGCAGTGTCATGATTCGTTGCGTTACGGTCATGAATGTGCTAAAATCATACCAGAACGCCGCTTTTTCGGGCGTACAAAAGGAGAGTATTTATCATGAAAGTCCTGCTCATCAACGGCAGCCCCCACGAGAAGGGCTGCACCTATACCGCACTGAGCCTCATCGCCGGGGAGCTGAACGCCGCCGGCATCGAGACGGAGATCTTGAACGTCGGCACAAAGCCCGTGGGCGGCTGCATCGGCTGTGGCGGCTGTGCTGCCGGCAAGGGCTGCGTCTTCGGCGGCGTGGTCAACGAGGCCATCGAGAAAGCCAAGACTGCCGACGCCTTCGTCTTCGGCACACCGGTGCATTACGCTTCCGCCTCCGGCAACATGACCAGCTTCATGGACCGTCTCGCCTACGCGGGCGGCAGGTATCTGGCCTACAAGCCCGCCGCCATCTGCTGCTCGGCCCGCCGCGCCGGCACCACCAGCACCCTCGATCAGCTGGTGAAGTACCCCGAGTTCTTCCATATGCCGCTGGTGAGCGGCTCCTACTGGCCCATGGTCCACGGCTCGAACCCCGAGCAGGTGCTGCAGGACGCCGAGGGCTGCGCCGTCATGCAGGAGCTGGGCCGCAACATGGCCTGGCTGCTGCACTGCATCGAAGCAGGCAGGGCCGCAGGCTTTGAACACCCGCAGAACCCCAAGCGCCCCATGACCAATTTTATCCGCTGAGCGGAAAATCAATTTCTGATCCAGAGGCTCAGAACAGTCCGTAAGCTGCTCTGAGCCTCTTTTTCTTTGCAGTCCACGCCATTTCGTGCCAAAAACAGCAAAAAACCTTTTTCAAAGCGCCTTCCGCTTCTTTTTTCGTTCATAAGTTTGTGTTACTATAAGATGCAACGTGATTTTAGCAGGATGGAGACCCTTGTATGGAACACTACGATTGGAACGAAGGCTGGCTGTTCACGCCCCGGTTCGACCCGGCACTGGTGCGGCCGGAATGCGAGCTGGAACTGGAGCCGGTGCGCATCCCCCATACCGTGCGGGTGCTGCCCTACAACTATTGCAGTGAAAATGAATACCAGTGTCTGTGCGGCTACCGGCGGGAGTTTTTTGCACCCAGAGAGTGGGCAGGCCGCACTGTTCTGCTCACCTTTGGTGCTGTTGCCCATGACGCGACCGTGTTCTGCAACGGGCGGCGGCTGTTCCACCACGCCTGCGGCTACACCGCCTTCACGGTAGATCTGACCAGCGCTTTGCATCTGGGTCAGAAAAACGTGGTGGCTGTGCGCTGCGACAGCCGGGAGGATCTGAACATCCCGCCCTTCGGCGGGCAGCTGGATGCGCTGACCTA
>ERZ773111.1580-NODE-1580-length-10256-cov-9.013038_pt1 | contig 10256 bp, 12 predicted proteins | sample MGYA00580567_ERZ773111 | MGnify/ENA primary metagenome ERZ773111 (study PRJEB29015, sample SAMEA2737875) | human gut metagenome | biome: human gut; feature: human-associated habitat; material: faeces | place: China | collected 2012 ...
TGTCATGCGGCGTATGCGCGCCAAGCGCCGCACGTTTCAGCTTGTTCAACATGGATTTCAAATCCCCCATTCTGCTTGAATTGCCATCCCCACGCCCATGCAGGCGCACTGGTACAGGGACAGCAGCTGCTTAACACACTTATTGTATCATTTTGGCGCGGGAAGTCAACGACATCACGGCTCAAATGATGAATTTTCCTGAACTTTCTTATTCGTTTTCGCCGATTAGTTTTAACTAACTGCCGTATTTTTCTTTTTGTTCTCCCTCTTCTGCCGTTTGCCTTTACTGTGGGAATATGCTATACTATACCTAACATGACAGGCGGAACGTCCCCCGCTCCGCTCCCGAACTTCACAAGGAGGCACCAAACCATGAAAGTTCTCAAAGCTCTGCTCGCCGTCCTCACCACACTGGCTGTCGCCCTGACCGCCATTCTGCTGCTCTGGCAGGATAAAAGCGCCCCGCGCTATATCAAGATCTACGAAAACGAGCAGTAATATTTTTCTTGCAAAACAGCACCCCGGCCAAGCGGCTTTGCCGCCCGACCGGGGTGTTTTTATATTGTTTTGCTTCTACACTCAGTCTTTCAGTTTGATTGCATTGATGTACACGCCATTGTGCCCATCTTTTTCTGCACTGATGACCGAGATATAATCATAATCGCCCTCAATCAGCCATTCCCATCCATTCTGGCCACCTTTCATGCTGTTGGCCAGTGCATCAAAGTTCACTACATTTCTCAACGCCTTGCGTTTGGATGCCTCTGTATCAATTTGCTTACCGTCAATCGTCATATTGATATATTCGGCATACGTTGCATCGCCTTTTGCCTGTAATGCCGCAGCATTTTCTTCCGTCGGATTTGCCGCATACGCTGCCAGCAGTTCTGCCAACGGGCTCCAAAGTTTATCTACTTCCGTTGCTCTGGGCAGCTCCGTGTGGTTTGCTGCTACACGCTCTGCATTGATGATATCTGCTACTTTATCTGCGACACTTTTTGTGTCAGATGTACCGCCGCAAGCGGTGAGCATGGTCAGTGCCAGCACCGCAGCCAGCGTAAGCGCAACCAGTTTTTTGATACATTTCATAGGTTTTGCCCTCCTGTAAATAATAAAATACCCCGGCAGACCACGCGGTCTACCATAAAAGCAGTGTAAACCCACTGGCGGCGGCTGTCAATGCACGAACCACACAAAAACGCCGCCGACTTTTCGTCAGCGGCGTTTGCTCGTATCAGTAGGTCATCACGACCACCATAAAGGGGCAGTTTTCCATTGTCGCATGGTCGGTGTTCTGCACAACGCCCACGCCCACAAGAGTGGCTTCCTTCTTGACCAGTGCATTGTTGCGTTCTACGCTTGCTTTCTCTGTCTCGTCTTTCCACTTCTTGCCTGCCCACGTTTCGAACTGGATCGCATCCGGGTAAGCGCCCTGCAGTGCACCAACACCGATCGATGCTTTTTCGCCCACCTTCTTCTTGCGGACTTTTGCACAGGCAGCACTATAATCCGTGTTGGTACTCGGATTCTCGCCGTACTTGCCATTGACGCCATCCAGCTGCACCTGTGCCATCTCCTTGGCGAACGCACAGGCCTGCTCGTTCAGCTCCAGCGGGGTGTTATTGCCGTAGTTCTTGCGCACTGTGTTCAGTGCTTCCACCACTGCGGCCACCTTCTGCGCCTCGGTCTTTTCGTCGGTGGGGTCTTTGCCGGTCTCGCTGCTGCCCGGCTTATCCGGCGCATCCGGCGCGGAAGGGCCGGAGGGCCCGCAGGCTGCTAAAAGCAGCAGCGCCATTGCAGCTGCAAGAGCCGCTGCCGTCCATCGTTTCCAAAGCTTCATCTGTGGTCCCTCGCTTTCTTCTTATGAGAGCGCGTTGCTCCCCAGTTTCATCTTACCCTCTGCCGCGGTGCGCTGTCAATGGGCAGATACGCCAAACTTTGCCGGAAAGTTTCGGCAAAGCGTGCAAAAGCAGGAACATTTTAAAATAGCTTCCGCGTGCGCTCCAGCCATATTCAGTGGAAAATTTATTTTTTATTCGCAATTCTGGAAAATCTGCGGATTTTCCAGAATTGCCTTTTCACGGGGTTCTGCACGCAAAAAGGCTGCCGCACAGCCTGTGTGCGGCAGCCCGGGGTGTATCAAGTTATGCTCGGAGTAGTCGGCGTGTAGGTGATCAGGATCAGGGTATAGTTCTCATCGCCGATCTTGTGCGTAGCTACGCCGATCTCGACCTTATCATTGATGCTGGAGTAGAACGCGCCGATGCTCTCAAACTGGCTGTTGCTCGTGACCTCCATCATCCACTGCATCTTCAGATACTCGCCCAGCACGCCGCTGCTCTTGAACTGAACGTTGTCGATCAGGTTGACCCTGCAGGGCGTTTTTTCGGGGTCAATACCGGCTGCCTTTATAACAGCAGGATCCTTCAGCAGCTCCTTGGCCTTTGTGCCCTCGTTTTCCTCCAGCGCGGCGGCTTTATCGGCGGCTGCCAGCAGCGCTGCTGCCAGATCATCCGCCTTTTTGGTGTGGGTCACAGTCTCGCCATTACTTGTCCATCGATCGATCGTCAATTTCAGCAGCTCGTCCTGCATGGCGTAGCTATTGCCGCCGCCGCAGCCTACCATCGTTAATGCCAGTGCAGCGGCCAGCACGGCGGCTGCCAATTTTTTAAACAGTTTCATCGTTTCCTCCTTGCCGCAGCCTGCAATGAATCTGCCGGGGCAGCTGCTGCAGGCTGCATCTTGTAAATATACCGTTCCGGTCTTGGGGCATCCGTAAGGGCTGTCACAGCCCGGACGCTCTTATTTCATGAGCATAAGCACCCAGCTCTCACCGTCAAGCGTGCCGATGGCAAGACCAAACTCAAATTTGCTTCCGATCCTAGGAGCGCCGATTTTAAAATCACCATTCAGAAGCTGCGATGCAAGCTCAATAGGCTTAATCTGATTCATGGTGTTGCTGAGGTAACTCGGAACAGACTCCAAGGAGACCACATAAGCATCCTTTGCCGGGTCAATGCCGACCTTTTTCAGGAACTTCTCATTATGCAGCAGATCCTCCAGATCCGGCCGATCTGCGCCTTCGCCCAAAGCAGCGATCTCGTTATTATACTCTGTCAGCAGCTTTGCCGCCAAGGCATCCAGATCCTTGCTGTTCGTGGCCTGATCGCCCGCCACAGCAACAATATCCGAGATCATGTTCTTGACCTGCTGGGCAAGGCCTGTCTTGGAGCCGCCGCAGCCCACCATCATCAGTGCCAGAGCCGCCACCAGTACGGCAGCTGCCAGTTTCTTGAACAATTTCATGCTTCATGCCTCCTTCTTCGTCAGACACTATCCTATGCGGCCCGGACGTTTTCCAAGCCTGCTTTCTTTCATTTTACCGTCACATTTGCAATATTGTCAATGCACAGAAGCCCTAAAGTTTTTCCAGCAAATTTCAGCAATTCGCGCAAAAAAGGCTGCCGCACGGAATGTGCAGCAGCCTTTCGGGCTTAGTAATCCTTTTCGCAGCCAAGCAGGAATTTCATGTAGGCAAAGGTGCGCTCCCGCCCGAGGTCCCGCACCATGCACAGCAGCTTTTCCAGCAGTGCCCGGGTCTCCGGGTGCATCAGGTAGTGATCCTTGCTGCGCTGGTAGTACTCCCACGCAGAGGCATCAGTGTACTTATCGCCCAGATAGATCTGGCTTGCCGCCACCCGGTCGCACACCATCTCGCAGACGTACCGCAGGGGGATCTTCATGCCGGTCAGGCCGGTCTTGGTGGTGCTGTAATCGATCCAGTATTCCAGATGATGCTTGTTGCGCCCCTTGTGGTGCAGCCACGCCGAGGTGTAGCCCTTGGCTGCGCGCTCGGCCTCGTTGGGGCTGTGGTCACCCTGATAATAGATGCACCCGGGGATGAACTCGGTGGGGCTATACTTGCTCAGGTCGTGGGCAAGACCCTGCTCATACAACCCGCATTCAAAGCAGTATTTCATCACCAGCAGCTTGTGCCGGGTGATGGTCTCGAAATGACCTTTGATGTTCATGCTGTTATTCCCTCCACTGCACCGTGATGCGGCCCTCTTTCAGCCCGCGCAGATCATCGCTTTCGGAAAAATCCTCCCGGTCCATGGTCAGGTTGGGGTTGTAGTAGGGGTCATGCAGGATGTTCTCCTTGCCGTGCACCTCGTACAGACGCTGCTGCTCGGCGGCAAAGCGCCGTGCCTTTACCGGGTCTTTCTCGTCCCCGCCGCGGCTCTTGCTCTCGTAGTGGGTCAGCTGGGCGTAGGGCGTCCACGCAATGCGGTAGCCCGCATCCCGCACCCGCAGGCAGAAGTCCACATCGTTGAAGGCCACCGCAAAGGCTTCGTCCAACCCCTTTACCTCGTCCCACACGCTGGTCTTTACCAGCAGGCAGGCACCGGTCACAGCGGAAAAGTCCTGCACCGTGGCGGTGCGGAACAGATACCCGCTGCCGCCTGCCTTTTTGTACTTGTGGCTGTGCCCCGCGTAGCCCCCCAGCCCGGTAATGACGCCCGCGTGCTGGATGGTCTCGTCCGGGTAAAAGAGCATTGCACCGCACACTGCCGCCCCGCCGGGGTGAGCGCATTGGCGCAGAAGTTCAGTGAGCCATTCGCCGCTGCGCACCTCCACGTCGTTATTCAGCAGCAGCAGATATTCGCCGGTGGCGTATTTGCGGCCAAAGTTGTTGATGCCGGAAAAGTTGAAGCCCTTTTTCGGGTAGGTGACCACCCGCAGGCCGTCGTAGCGCTGCTGCGCCTTTTTATAGTAGGCAAAGGTGGCGGGGTCGGTGGAGTTGTTCTCCACCACGATCACCTCAAAGTGCTCCCATTCAGTCTTTGTCCAGATGCTGTGCAGGCACTTTTCCAGATCCTCGGTGTGGTCCTTGTTGGGGATGAGGATGCTCACCTTCGGCTCGCCCACGATATCCCACTTCACCCGGTAGGTACTGGGGAACAGGCCATCCTCCACGGTGCCGGTGCGTCCGGTGCGGGCCAGATGGTCGGCCAGCGCCTTTTTGGCTGCTGCCGCCACATAGGGCTTGGCATCGGTGCCGCCAGAGGTGGAGCCTGCGTGCACCCGCCAGTAGTACAGCACCTGCGGCACATGGGCCGCGCCGCTGGTCTTTTCCACAAGGCGCAGGAACAGGTCGTGGTCTTGACTGCCGTCGCACTCCGGCCGCTCCCCGCCAATCTCATCCCACAGCGCCTTTTGGAACACCGCCAAGTGGCAGATGTAGTTGCAGCACAGCAGATAGTCCGGGGCGTAATCCGGCTTGAAGTGGGCCACCATGGGCCGCTGGATGCTCTTGGAAAAGAGTGCTTCATCGCTGTAGAGGAAGCCGTCCGGCTCGCCCTGCGCCCGCAGCTGCAGAATGGCTTTGCCCATGGTGTACATGGCGTGGGGCGCAAGGATATCATCGTGGTCGGCAAGGGCCAGATATTCCCCTGTGGCAAGCTCTGCCGCAGCATTGGTGTTGGCCGCAATGCCTTTGTTTTCGATCTTTTGGTATACGATGCGTTGATTCTTTGTCTGATATTCCTCCACGATGCGCTTCACATCGGCATGTTCTGCATCGGAAGCATCCGCAAGGCAGAGCTGACCGTTGGGGGCCGTCTGGTTCACAAAGGAATCCAGAAATTCCCGCATGTATTTTTCCGGTGTATTATACAGCGGGGTCAGGATGCTGATGGTGGGCAGGCCGCAGTCTGCCGCCGTTTTGCCGGCCATTTCAGCCCGCTGGGCTTCCAGCACCTTTTTGGCGGGCAGATAGCGGGCACGCTTGCCAAAGCAGCGGCGCTTGACAAAGCCCGCGCCCCGTTTGAGCATGGTGGGCAGGCCCTCGTCCTTCGTCAGCTGCACCGCATAGCCTGCCAGTTCTCTGGCACGTTTCAGTCGTACATTCATATCAGGCCTCGCCGCGCTGCGTTGCCTTGTAGGCCGCGCAGACCGTTGCCGTATCGCCATTCATTTTCAGGTGGCCGTGGCTCAGCCATGCCACCTTGCTGCACATGCGCTCGATCTGCTCGATGGAGTGAGACACCAGGATCACCGTGGTTCCGCCGGCCATCAGCTCTTTCATCCGCTTTTCGCACTTCTGCTGGAAGAGGAAGTCGCCCACCGACAGCACCTCGTCGGCGATGAGGATGTCAGGCTTGGTGATGGTGGCAATGGCAAAGCCGATGCGGGCCACCATGCCGGAGGAGTAGTTTTTCAGCGGCACATCCAGAAAGTTTTCCAGTTCGCTGAATTCCACGATCTCGTCAAATTTTTCGTCCAGATACTTGGGCGAGAAGCCCAGCACCGTGCCGTTGAGGTAGATGTTCTCCCGGGCGGTCAAGTCCATGTCGAAGCCCGCACCCAGCTCGATGAGGGGGGCGATGGTGCCGTTGACGGTCACTTTGCCCTTGCTGGGCTTGTACACGCCCGCAATGGTCTTGAGCAGGGTGGATTTGCCCGAGCCGTTCAGGCCCACAAGGCCGTAAAAGTCGCCGGGCATGATGTCGAGGCTCACGTCCCTGAGGGCGTAGAACTCGTCGTACTGCAAGCGTCCCTGCACCATGGCAAGGAGGTATTCCTTCAGGCTCTCGTGCTTTTCGGTGGAGAGGTTGAAGCACATGGACACATTGTCCACTTTGATGATAGGTTCCATCGTTCTCTCCTCCCTCTTATATATGCAGCACGAAGCGGTCCTGTGTCTTGCGGAACATCTGGACGCCCACCAGCATCGAGATGAGGGCGCAGAGGCCGCAGACGAGGAACATGTTGATGTCCAGCGGGATGCCCCACATCAGGGTGCGGCGGAAGCCCGTGATATACCAGTACATCGGGTTCAGCTTGATGATCTGCTGCATATTGAAGCCGCCGATGGAGAAGGTCATCTGGGTGGGGTCGTAGAAGATGGCGGAGAAATAGAGCAGCGCCGTGATAAAGACGCTCCAGATGTGCATGATGTCCCGGAAGAACACCGTCGCCGCCGCAAGGAAGAGGCCCACGCCGAGGCTGAAGAAGAAGAGGGTCACCAGCGGGTAGAGGGCTTCAAACACCGTGATATGGATGGGGCTGCCGGTGAACACCATGACCAGCGCCAGCGCCACGAAGCTGAAGACGCAGTTGACCATGGCGAAGCAGCACTTTTCCAGCGGGAAGACATATTTTGGGATATAGACTTTTTTCAGCAGGGAGGCCGCGCCGAGGACGCTGCTCATGCTGGTGGAGGTGGCCTCGTTGAAGAAGTTGAAGAGCAGCTGGCCGCACATCAGGAAGACCGGGAAGTTGTCGATGCCGCTGCCCCGCATATCCATCAGGCTGCTGAACACCGCCCAGTACACCAGACACATAAGCAGGGGGTTGAGCACGCTCCACACCACGCCCAGCACACTGCGGCGGTATTTGAGCTTAAAGTCACGGCTGACGAGATTCCACAGCAGATAGCGGTAGCACCACAGGCCGTTGAACATTGCCTTGAGTTTTTTCACAGGCGATCACCACTTTTCAAAATACTCGAACTTCTGGGCGGCAAAGGGCTCATGGAGCTTGTCCTTGGCACTGGTCTTGTGCTCGCAGCCGCAGTCGGGCCACTGGACGTTGACGGTGGGGTCGTCGTAGGGGATGCCGCCCTCGCTGGTGGGGTCGTAGACATCCGTACACTTGTAGCAGAACTCGGCCACATCGCTCAGCACGAGGAAGCCGTGGGCAAAGCCCTCAGGGATATAGAACATCTTCTTGTTCTCCTCGGAGAGGGTCACGCCCACCCACTTGCCGAAGGTGGCGCTGTTGGGGCGGCAGTCCACGGCGACGTCAAAGACTTCGCCCCTGGTCACACGCACCAGCTTGCCCTGGGTGTGGTTCTTCTGGAAGTGGAGGCCGCGCAGCACGCCGCGGGTGGAGCGGCTCTGGTTGTCCTGCACGAATTCCTTGTCGATGCCGGCCTCGGCGAACTGGTCTTTCTGGTAAGTCTCCATGAAATAGCCGCGGTCATCGCCGAACACCTGCGGCTCAATGACGACGACACCGGGAATCTCAGTCTGCGTAAAGGTGAATTTGCCCATAATTATTTTCCTCTCTGTTTTGTTTTATCGTTTTTTGTTATTTTGTTGTATATGGAAAAGCCTTTTGCAGCTTTTTCGCGATTTTTAATGTTTCGAGGGCTTTTGCTTTTTGGTTTTCCGGAGGCGCATCACCCGCATCACGCACAGCGTGGCACAGGCAGCAACTGCCGTGCAGGCCAGCGAGATGGCGATGAGCATTCCCGCCGTCCTGGCAGGCTTAACGTCAGAGGCCGTGTCCAGCTCTCTGCCCGCGTTTGCTTCCAGCAGCGCATCCAGCCCGGTGAGTACCGCCGGGACCCGGACACTCGTCGATTCCTGCTTATCGCCGCCATTGACGGTATACACTGCGTACACTTCCGGCGAAGTACCCAGAACGTATCGTTCGGGCAGTTCCAGCGACACCGAGACATCCCCCGCCGTCACGCCGTCGGCCAGCAGCAGCCGGACGCCGGGGTCGGTGACGGTCACCTTGCCCAGCGTTCCGCCGCCGCCCACGACTTCCACCTCTCCGGCCAGGCCCTGGGAGGGCAGGTCGGTGTAGCCGGTATAGCGTGCGAAAGCGTAGTCCAGCAGGGTGCGGACGTCGTTGTACTTATCGGTCTTCATCTCGCTCTGCATGGTCACGCAGATGAGGCGGACGCCGTTCTGTTCCGCGAGGCAGATGTAGCTGTAGCGGGCAATGTTGGTGTAGCCGATCTTGGAGCCGCGGATGGCCGGGATGTAATACCGGCTGTAGCTCAGCCGCATTTTGTCCTGCTGGGAGAAATAGCGGGTCACCGGCTGGACATTCGTGGGCGCCATGGTGTACATCTCGAGCCGGGTGAAGATGGTCTCAAAGCCCGGCTGGGTCAGCGCCCAGCGCAGAATTTGAGCCATGTCGTAGCAGCTGGTGTAGTGGTCGTCGCCGCTGATGCCGTGGGGGTTGGCGAAGTGGGTGTGCTCGAGGCCCAGCGCCTGCACTTGGGCATTCATCGCGGCCACGCCGCCCTCGATGGTGCCGCCGCCGAAGTATTCGGCCAGCAGATTCGCGCCGTCGTTGGCACTGGCGATCATGGTTCCGTAAAGAGCGTCCTGCAGGGGGACTTCCTCCCCCTCCCGCAGGGCGATGTGACTGGAATCAGTGCCTGCGAGGGAGTAGACATCCTCATGGGAGACCGTGAGCTTCACGCCGTCCCAGTTTCCCTGCGCCTTCTGGCAGGCAAGGCCCAGCGTCATCACCTTGGTGATGGACGCCGGGTGCAGTTCTTCGTTCATATTCTGCTGTGTCAGCACGAGGCCGGTGTCTGCATCAATGATGCAGTAAGCCTCCGTCGTGGTCAGAGCCGGACCCACCGCCCCGGCAGACAGCGCCGTGCAGAGCAGGAGCAACGCTGTAAGAAGTGCAGCGATGTATTTTTTCATTCTATCAATTCTCCACAAATCTTCATAGATAAACTTAGTATACCACACTTTCCCCTGCCTGAAAAGACGCCTTTCATCCACACGGACATTGCAGCACCGGCTGTAATTGCCGCCCTTCCAGCGCCGCTTCCAGCGTCTGGGGCAGCAGCTCGAACCGTGCCTTGAGGCTCTGGGGCTTGGTGTTAGGGTCATCCTGCCCGTAAGGCACAAAATAATAGTGCTTGCGCTGGTAGAGCCGGGCGATGTTCTCCCCGGAAGCGCCCAGCCCGTCGTTCGTCGAGACAGCGATGACGACGGGACAGCCCACCCGGAGCAGACTCTTCGCCGCCAGCGTCACCGGCGTGTCGGAAAGGCCCTCGGCCAGCCGGGCCAGCGTGGCCCCCGTGCAGGGTGCGATCACGAGGGCGTCGGCCAGATGCCGTGGGCCGAGAGGCTCCACCGCCTGCAGGGTATCCAGAACCGGACGGCCCGTCAGCCCTTCCAGCTGATGCCGCCAGCCGGAGGCCCGGCCAAAGCGGGTGTCCTGCCCGGCCGCAAAACTCATGATGGGCAGCAGGTCCCAGCCCTGCAGCGTCAGCATCCGCGCCGCTTCCAATGCCGTTTCCAGCGTGCAGAAGCTGCCGCAGACCGCAAAGGCCGCGCAGCGTCGTTTCTTCTCTATCATGATGCTTCCTCCCTCTGCCCGATCATATCGCACACTGTCCGGGCCACCGCCTCGCCTGCCGTCTCGGGCGCGCAGGCGGCGGGCAGGCTCAGCGCATGGATGGCTCTGTGACCCAGCCGCCGGGCCGCGTCGAA
>ERZ773111.1582-NODE-1582-length-10247-cov-5.780122_pt1 | contig 10247 bp, 10 predicted proteins | sample MGYA00580567_ERZ773111 | MGnify/ENA primary metagenome ERZ773111 (study PRJEB29015, sample SAMEA2737875) | human gut metagenome | biome: human gut; feature: human-associated habitat; material: faeces | place: China | collected 2012 ...
TGCACCAAGATCGATGTGATCATTCATAAAGACAATTCAATTACAGTTGTTGATAATGGACGAGGAATTCCGATTGGAATCCATCCGAAGGCTGGCATTCCAGCGGTTGAGGTTGTATTTACAATTCTTCATGCAGGCGGAAAGTTTGGCGGCGGAGGATACAAAGTATCCGGAGGACTGCATGGAGTAGGTGCTTCTGTTGTTAATGCCCTCTCCGCCTGGTTAACGGTTGAAGTATATCATGACGGAAAAGTGTATATGCAAAGTTACAAGAGAGGAAAAGCGGATGGACCGGTAGCGGCAGTCCGGGACTGTGATCCACAACTTCACGGTACAAAGGTTCATTTTCTGCCGGATGCGGATATCTTTGAAGAAACCGTATATGATTACAACACGCTCAAACAGCGTTTAAGAGAAACTGCTTTTCTGACAAAAGGATTATGCATTACATTAAAAGACACGAGGGAAGATAGTCTGCATAATCATAAATTCCATTATGCCGGTGGAATCAAGGAATTTGTGGAGTATTTAAACCGCGGAAAAGAACCGTTATATCCGGAAGTTATTTACTGTGAGGGAAATCGTGACGGAGTTTACGTGGAAGTTGCAATGCAGCATAATGATTCTTTTAACGATTCCACGTTTAGTTTTGTTAACAACATCATTACGCCGGAAGGTGGAACACATCTTGCCGGTTTTCGAAATGCGTTGACAAAGACGTTTAATTCGTATGCGCGGGAAGCAAAAATTTTAAAAGACAGCGATGCGGCACTTACCGGAGATGATATCCGTGAAGGATTGACAGCAATTATCAGTATCAAAATTGAAGAGCCACAGTTTGAAGGACAGACCAAACAGAAACTCGGAAACAGTGAGGCACGTGGTGCTGTAGATTCTGTGGTTACGGAACAGCTGACGTATTTTCTGGAGCAGAATCCGGATGTGGCCAAAAATATCTGTGAAAAATCGCTGCTGGCCCAGCGTGCCAGAGAGGCAGCCCGGAAAGCACGTGATCTGACAAGAAGAAAGACAGCACTTGAGGGTACTGCCCTTCCAGGAAAACTTGCGGATTGTTCCGACAAAAATCCGGAAAATTGTGAAATCTTTATCGTTGAGGGAGATTCCGCCGGTGGTTCTGCAAAAACTGCAAGAAGCCGTGCAACACAGGCAATTCTCCCGCTTCGCGGAAAAATTTTAAATGTGGAGAAGGCAAGACTCGACCGTATTTATGATAATGCCGAGATCAAGGCAATGATCACGGCGTTCGGTACCGGAATTCATGAAGATTTTGATATATCCAAGCTGCGTTATAACAAAATTATTATTATGACAGATGCCGATGTGGACGGTGCACATATTGCAACACTCATGCTGACATTTTTGTATCGTTTTATGCCGGAGCTTATTAAGCAGGGACATGTTTATCTTGCTACCCCGCCGCTTTACAAAATTGAGAAAAACAAAAATGTCTGGTATGCATACAGTGATGAAGAATTAAACAATATTCTTGTGGAAATCGGGCGCGATCAGAATAATAAGATCCAGCGTTACAAAGGACTTGGTGAGATGGATGCGGAACAGTTATGGGAAACCACCATGGATCCGGAGCACCGGATTTTAAAACAGGTTATGATGGATGACGAAAGTTCATCGGAAATTGACGTAACATTCACGACTCTGATGGGTGATAAAGTAGAGCCGAGACGGGAATTTATAGAAGAAAATGCCAAGTATGTACAGAATCTTGATATTTAGGGAGGAGCAGATCAGTGGACGATAAAATATTTGACCAAATTCAACAGGTTGACCTGAAGAAAACGATGGAAACCTCCTACATCGACTACGCGATGAGCGTTATCGCAAGCCGTGCGCTTCCGGATGTCAGGGATGGATTAAAGCCGGTACAGCGGCGTGTCCTGTATTCCATGATCGAACTGAGTAATACACCGGACAAGCCACATCGTAAATGTGCGCGTATTGTCGGTGATACGATGGGTAAATACCATCCGCATGGGGACAGCTCCATTTACGGGGCACTTGTCAACATGGCGCAGCCATGGTCGACCAGATATCCACTTGTCGACGGACATGGTAACTTTGGTTCTGTGGATGGAGACGGTGCTGCCGCCATGCGATACACAGAGGCAAGGCTTTCGAAAATTTCCATGCAGATGATTCGGGACATCAACAAAGATACCGTTGACTTTACCCCGAACTTTGATGAAACAGAAAAAGAACCTACCGTACTTCCGGCGCGCTACCCGAACCTTCTGGTAAACGGAACGACAGGTATTGCGGTCGGTATGGCAACAAATATTCCTCCTCACAATCTGCGGGATGTCATTCATGCCGTTGTGAAATTAATTGACAACGATATTGAGGAGAAAGAGACCGACATTGATGAATTAATCAACATCATCAAGGGACCAGATTTTCCAACCGGAGGTGTGATCCTGGGTACTGCCGGTATCAATGAGGCATATCGGACCGGCCGTGGTAAAATCCGTGTACGCGCTGTGACAGATATTGAACCGATGGATAACGGAAAAAACCGTATTGTTGTCACCGAACTTCCGTATCTGGTCAACAAAGCCAGACTGATTGAAAAAATTGCAGAACTGCACAAAGATAAAAGAATTGATGGAATTACAGATCTTCGGGACGAGTCTGACCGCGAAGGCATGCGCATTGTTATTGAGCTTCGAAGAGATGTAAATCCAAGTGTTGTTTTGAATTTATTATATAAACACACACAGATGCAGGATACATTTGGTGTTATCAACCTTGCGCTTGTGGATAACCAGCCAAAAATTCTGAATTTATATGAATTACTTAACTATTATCTTATTCACCAGAAAGAGGTTATCACAAGACGTACCAGATTTGACCTGAACAAGGCGGAAGAACGTGCGCATATTTTACAGGGATTGATCATTGCATTAGACAACATTGATGAAGTGATTTCCATTATTCGCGGAAGCCGTACAACTGCAGACGCAAAGAATTCCCTGATGGAGCGGTTTGGATTATCCGATGCACAGGCACAGGCAATCGTCCCTTGTGTATGCGGTCTGCTTGGCGGTACAGCGTCTGGATAAGTTGGGTATAAATCATACCGACCAGATAGTTGAGCGACTTATCCGAATCCGGGATACAGCAGAACAGCGCAACCTTGCGTTCGCCCAGTTCCTGCAGGTGCAGTTCGTCTGTCATGGTCAGCTTGGCGATGGATGGCAGATTGAACGCAGCCAAGCGTACACCCACGCTGACGAGGATGGATTTTGCGGTCTTGCCAGCCGCTTGTTTGAAAATGCGGTATTGCTTGCAGGCAATGCTGTCGGGTTCACGCATTTCCAAGCGCTCGAACAAGATGTCCAGCGGGGATTGGTAGTTGTCATCGTCCTCGTGGACTTCAGCAGCGGAGATCATTTCCATCACCATCGGGAAGTTTTGTTCTTCAGGCGGAGCCTCGTGCAGCAGGTACAGCATGAGGGCTTGGAGCAGGGCGGTTTCGGATTATAGTGATAGGTAATCCTTTGAAGTAATCTCCGGATTTTCCCCCACTTCACACCGGACGTGCGACTTTCACCGCATCCGGCGTTCCATCGACCATTGTTATATAGCATTTAATCAATCACCAATAGAAAAGTTACTTATATGGCCGCCAACTTAGCGGCCTTGCGCAGAGTATTGATTTTTGTCAGTTGTTTTTTCGTTACTTTTAGAAGTCGGCAAATGTCTCTTAGACTTTTGGCATCGCCGATTTGTAGCAACGGCACATATTTCTTGTGAATCAGTACGAGGTTGCTGTATCTTTCCAGTCCACCGTATTCTTTCGGAGTTTTTAGGTGGCAGGCTATTTCCGTTGCAGTGACGAATTTTTCACCACTGATTGAACAAACGCCTTTCTGCACGGCCAGTAAGGAAAGGCGGCAATCCGCATATTCCATGCTGTGCGCATCGGGAAGATGCTCACGCAGTCCAGAAAATAGTGTCATGTCCACTTCCAGCATATCGTGTATCTTTTTCCTGCCAGCTGTGGAAAAGCAGCACACAGCAGGGCTGATACCGATAGCCATTTTGTATTTGATGAAAGCAATCGGATAAATTGGACGATTTATGCCCGAAACATAGCGCACCATTGCGGATGCACCAAACCGAGCCTTTTCACTTTCCGTCATTACTCCACCCTCGCGGACAAGCTGACAGCCGCTTTCAGTGTTCAAACGGTTTGTGAGAACTGTCATCACACGGCGGTGCAACTTTCGGCAATCCAAACTGATGCAAGTTGCGATTTTGTAGTAATTCTGGATACCCAATACCATTTCATCAAATAATCCGATTTCAGCGGGCTGGGATTTTCCCTCTGTGGGGTTGGCAATATGCTTTGCCTGTTCAACAAGTTTGCGTTCTTCTAATTGCAGCTTTTTGTCACAGATATGAGACCTAACAACATATTTTTCACCTTTGCGAAACACCCTGATTTTGAAACCAAGGAACTCCGAATAGCGTTTTCGGACATTGACAATGCGCGTTTTCTCCGGGGATACTTCCAGATGAAGCCGTTCTGTAATCCACTGTGTTACAGATGCCATCGTTCTTTCGGCATCTTCCCGATTGCGGCAAAAGATGCGAAAATCGTCGGCATAACGCACGATGAACATTTCTTTCAACCCGGTTCTGCGCATCATCACATAGCCTTTGCTTTTATCAATGACTTCCGATGTGCGGATTATTCTCCGATACGCATGACTGACGGCCAGCGGATGTTCCACCCACTGACTATCTATCCAATGGTCAAGTTCATTCAAGACCACATTTGCCAGCAACGGAGATATGATTCCGCCTTGCGGTGTTCCTTTTGTGGGATATTCCGTTGTTCCGTCCGGCATACGGATAGGGGCTTTTAATATCCGCTTTATTACGAACAAAAGCTGTTTATCCTGTATTCCTAACGACCATAGCTGACGAATGAGTTTACTATGATTTACATTGTCGAAGAATCCTTTGATGTCAAATTCCAGCACATAATGCAGATGCGCCCTTTGCAGCAGTGAGTATGTACGCGATATAGCGTGCTCCACTGACCTGTTCGGGCGAAATCCATAGCTGTTATTGCTGAACTTTGCTTCACAAATAGGTTCTAAAATTTGCTTGATGCACTGCTGTATAAGCCTATCCCAAATGCAAGGAATCCCCAGCGGCCTTGTTTTGCCGTTGGGTTTCGGAATGTCTTTCCGCCTTACAGGTTTTGGCCTATAGCCGTGCTGGCTTCCTGTGACGATTTTTCTGACTTTTTCAATAACCACCGACGGCGGCAATTTACCAATGTCGCCAATATTCTGATGGTCGGTTCCTGCGGTGTAACTGCCTGTGTTGGATTTGATGTTCCTGTATGCCAGCATGATGTTGTCTTGACTTAATATCAATTCCATCAAATTTGGGAACTTTTCTCCCGACTTGCTCTTGGCATATAGGTCATCAAAAGTTTGCAACATACCGTAATATTCGGCGTGCCGCAGGGTGTCCATACACAGACTCTTTTTCCTTTCTTTTGGCATAAGGCATCACCTCCCAATTAGAAAAGTGACCCTTTTGGTCTTACTCGAATCCTTATGATTGGATTGAATAATGCCAGATTCCAATGGCTCGACTTGTGGCCATTCCTCCATTCCCATTACAGGAACTTCATCGGTTCGACCACTGCTTTTCAGCAGCAGTTCATCTGCTTATTTTCTTCGTCAGATTCTTTCTTGCGAAAGCTGCTGCCTTTCCTCGTTCCGATAATTCTATCTTTACATATACCCTTAGGTCTCCACTATGAGCCTGTCAGCTTGCCTGTGCCTGTAACACAGCATGGTCGTTCAGAGGGAAAATTTTTACTAAACCACACTGACTGCGCTTTAACGCACCCATACATTTCTATATGGTCTTCTTTTAGACCCGTACATTCGCGGATTCGTCAGTTTACCCGACGAGGTAAACGTTCTAACCATAGGTATTTTGTAGACTCTTGGCCTATAAGCAGCACAATCTGTTTCCAGACCGCTTTCGGTCACCACAAGTGGTGATTGCGGCTACTCTCAGCCGTTGTCGCGGGGCTTCGCACACCAGCCATTACAGCCGATGCACGCCCGCCGAGAGCAGATGTTTCCGGGCGTTACTCCTTCATTCCATCTGTTGAATTATCAGTTATCCAAGCAACGGATAACCGTTACTTGTCCGCCGACTTTTTACCGTCAACGAACGAGTCACACTCTCCCAGAAAGGGTCGCTGCTTTTTGAATGTGATGGCGTGGTATTTTGAATCAGATTTTCAATCAAGGTCAGCACTTCACGGTCATCATGCACATACACAAACGGGTTGTAACAGAACGATGCGGCGGGATTTATGAGGTCAAAAACAAGTACCTCATAGCCCTTCTGCTTCAACAAATTGCCGGTTTTACGCAAAATTTCCGACTTAGGGTCAGTAATGACCATAGAGCAGGCACATTCCAGCACATTCGGCACACCGTAGGTGCGCGTCTTGCCTGCACCGGAGCCGCCGACAATCAGGATGTTGGTGTTATGCTTGTGTTTGTAGCCATCTATCCCAATGTGGAAATGCTGGGTCAGCAGCAGATTCGACCCGTGCCTGTCCATGTAGAACTTATTCAGCCGAAACACATCGCCCCAAGCCGCCGAGCCATGCTCCGCACCGGGGTGGGTATTCTTCTGATCGGTCACAGCTACAATAACCGCTACCGCGTAAATCACCGTAAACACCAGCAAAAAGCGCGGGCTGTCGCTGACCCACGCCAACGCAAACGGCTCTGCCAGTGCGCTGTTCAGCGCATCCAGCAGAGCCGTTATCTTCATGCCCGGCTGCCAACGGCAAGCCACCGCCAGTGCCGCCCAACATACAACAGGCAGCGGCAGCAGCCAGACCCACCAAGGATTCTTTCTTCCCGGCGTGGTGGACTACCTTTCCTCACCGCGATGGTGCGGGCGCGTTCGCTGTTCCGCATCCCACGCCAGCCGCTTCTTCCAAAGTTTGGGCAGAGTGCTGGCAATGTCAGGGCTTAGCTTTCCTTGCCGTGGTTGGGGCGTTTCCTCGCGGATACTTTCTCTCAGATAATCCCACTCCCACCTGCATGAAATGTGTTCCAGATAAAACTTATCGTAGCTGTCCAGCCCGCTGATGTCGATGTAGTGCTGTACTTCAAGGCCGAGCAGGTAGCGGTCAAAAGCCTGCTCCTGCTCACGGTTCGGATAAAGCAGCACACGCATGATTTCGACGTCCAGCGCTCCGGGGGCTTGCAGTAGTGCGGGGTATTTTCGGCGCAGTTCCTTGGCAATGCCCTCCTGCGCAAAATAGGTAGGCAAGGCTCTGCCCACAAAGGCAAGGCTTGTCAGATACCCACAATCTTCCCATTCAGTGTCGTCAAACGGAATCTTGAACTCAGCAAGCGCATCAGGGTCTTTCAGCGCCTGTCGAAAGACATACTGTCCTTGCAGAATCAGCCAATTTTTGAAATAGTCGAATCGGTCATCCGATGTACCGCCGTTGATGATACAGGCCGCGGCAATCAACTGCGGACTGTTTGCTATCCTGCGGTATTCCTGCCATGCGCAGTCGAAGCCGACTAATTCATCCGGGGACAGCGTCAAAAGCTGCTTGTACAGGGATTCCCGCAGCGGTTCGCCTTCCAACGCCGGTGCTATGGCTCTGGCGTTGTTGATGACCTCCCAAAACTTATCTTTCGTCATAGAAATGTTCTCTTGCCAGTTCTGCATCTTCTTCACCAGAGCAGCAGCGGGGTGTGAGCGTGGAGCAGCCGCGCCAGCGCGTCATCCACGGCATCGGTATAGCCGCCCTCAGCCAAGCGCTGGGTACGCAGCTGGTTGAGCGCTGCTTTTGCCAGCCGATACTCTGCCGCCGTCAGCGTCAGTTTGCCGCCTGCGGGCAGATCGTTCACTCGAAGGATCAGCCGCCCAGTTACTTCGGTGCTGCCGCCGTGGGCGCGCTGGCCGTAGTAGACATCGCCCAGCGCCCGGAGCAGGATGCTTTTGTTGGCACGGTCAAGTTTCACTTTACGTTCTGTCATTGGTTTTCACCATCCTTTGCTCACAGCATATCATAGAACCGCCGCAATAGCTATCCGTCATTTGAAAACAAACGGAAAACAATCAGCCGCGTTCCCGCTGGCGAGATTGTTTCTTTGCGGGAATGGCAACGGCATATTCTGCGGCGGGCAGTTCGCGGGTCTGTACAGCCAGCGTGCGACTCAGACTGCGCAGCAGCCCGCCGCCGACGGTGTTCACATCCGACAGAAAGCCCCGCTGCTGTTCTTTGCCCAGATTGCGGTACAAGGCAACCACGCGGTCAAAGTTGAAAGCGGTGGTGTCAAGCCCATACCGATGCGCGACCATGTAGGCGGCACAGTAACTCGGCGCAGCGTAGGCTTGGCGGTTGTAGGTGTAATCCTTGTGAAAATCTGCCTGTGCGCACTCCCGAACGATGGCGCACAGCGTCGTGCCTGCATCCATGCCGTTGCGGACATAAATCGTGCGGTTCTTGGGAACATACTGCGCTTGGATGCCGTCCGGCAGACTATCCGAGATTTGAATCGGCACTGGGCTGCTCTCGATGGAGGCGGCAATCAGTTCATCCACTTGGTATTCGGCGGGCGGTGGCACAGGCCTGCCGCGCGTCTGGGTGATGTCGAACACCTTGCCGATATTATACCCGGAAGCCTTTCGGCCGTTATTCTCGTACACCTGCCCCACAATGGCCGTATAACCTTCCTCGCCGGTACGGATATGCCTTCCGGCATCCTTCCATTGCTGGAATGTGCGGGCATCCGTGATGTCGGCGTTCTGCCCGGACAGCAGAAGCTGGTTCGGCAGCGAGTTGCGGCATTGCGACATAAAGTCGAGAAATCCCTGCAAGGTCGAGGCATCTGCCAGCACCTCACCCATGCGGGCATCCACCTGCACCCAAACCGCTTCACGCTCGGTTTTCTTCATGGCAGCGTATTCTTCCTTAGAATACTGCGGTTCTGACGGCGCGGCGTTGTTGAGATATTTATTCAGGTCCATTTACAGTGTTTTCTCCTTTCGCTTGATTTTTATGGGCATCCTCGGCATTCGGTCTTTGGGCGGCTCAACCTTGCGGCGCAGGTAGGTAGTAATGTCGCTTAATTCCATGCGCACGCTGGGGCGTTCACCCTTGGCCCGAAGCTGATCGGCGCGCGGCGACGGCGAGTTTGCAAAAGATTTGCTGCTGTCGGAGAAAGGCTCGGACGGACTGGCGTTCTCCGAGCCCTGCGGAAAAACCATGTTGAACCGTTCCTCGTCTGCGCCGACCTCAAAATCTACCGCACCGTCCTCGGTCTGGACGCGCTCGGTTTCCGGAGCGGTTTCACCACGCTCCTGCTGCACAGTGTCGATAAGTTCTGCCGTGCCGGTGTCCACAATAGCCAGTTGCAGCTTATCGATGATGCGGTTGGCTTTGGAGGCATCATCCTGTAAAATGGCGATCTCAATGTGATCGGGGTCCATTTTGTCGCGGATAGGACAGAACAGCAGCCCATGCGCTTTGGCAGCGCGGGCAAAATCATGCATACGGTCTTTGTCTACCGTGAAAAATTTCAGCGGCTTCTGCTCTTTCAGCAAACGGATTAGGTGCGTTTTGCCGTGGGTCTTTTTGCTGTCGTGCAGCACTGCCTGTGCGAAAATAAAGAAGTTTTTCGCAGCGGTGCCGGAGATGCGCAGGGCAAACTCTGCGCCCTCCAGCGAGTAGCGGACGACCTGGTCTGCGGGTTCAGAGCCGTAATTCATCTAGCGTCACCGCCCTTTTCCTTGGGCGCGGGCAAGAGGCTGAACGAGTCCACGCCGGGAATAAGGGCAAGGCTGCGCCCGCAGTCCCAATTCATGTGGATTTGTCCGGCGTCGTCGATGAAATCAACGGTTCCCATAGAGCCGGGAGGCACGGCCATTTCATCTTCCATGCAGCTAAGTTGCAGCCGCGTGCCGGGCGGGTACTTGCGGCGCAGGTGTTCGATGTAGTCTTTGTTGGGGTATTTCATGGGCATCTTTCCTTTCTGGATTATAGAGTCAAATCAATATTAGGACGGTGGTCACGCGCACGTTCCTGTTCTTGTTTTTGCTGTTCAGCGCGGTCGCGGCGGGCTTCGGTGAGGTGTTGCTGCACCTCTAGGGAGTGTTCTGCAATTTTGCGGCAGAGCCGTTCCTCTTGGCGA
>ERZ773111.1587-NODE-1587-length-10230-cov-7.109287_pt1 | contig 10230 bp, 10 predicted proteins | sample MGYA00580567_ERZ773111 | MGnify/ENA primary metagenome ERZ773111 (study PRJEB29015, sample SAMEA2737875) | human gut metagenome | biome: human gut; feature: human-associated habitat; material: faeces | place: China | collected 2012 ...
ACGACCCCGCGTCGTTCCTCTGTTTTTTGTTTCCTGAAGGCTATCTGTAAAAAAATCGGCAAAGCCCGCAGGCTCTGCCGATCTGTGATCCGAATTATTCTCCGTGGCCGAACAGCACCGCACGGAAGGTTGCAAAGATGATCTTCCAGTCCACCAGGAAGCTGCGTTCCTTGACATACTTCACATCCAGTGCCATCCATTCGTCAAAGCTCAGCTGGTTGCGGTGCGGGGCGATCTGCCAGTAGCAGGAAAGGCCCGGTGTCACGTACAGCCGCTGCCATTCATAGGGCGTGTACTGGGCTACCTCGCGGGGCAGCGCCGGGCGCGGGCCCACAATGCTCATATCGCCCTTGAGGATGTTCACCAGCTGAGGCAGCTCGTCGATGCTGGTTTTGCGGATGAAATGGCCCACCCGGGTGATGCGGGGGTCGTCCTTCATCTTGAACACCGGGCCGTCCATCTCGTTGTCCTGCAGCAGATCGTTGAGCTTGCTCTCAGCGTTCGGGCACATGGAACGGAACTTGTACAGCCGGAACAGCTTGCCGTTGCGGCCCACCCGCAGCTGGCTGAACACCGGGCTTGCACCCGGGCTGTCGATCCAGACTGCAATGCAGGTAAGGAGCATCAGCGGGGAAAGCGCGATCAGCGCCAGCAGAGAAAAGAAGATATCCTGTGCGCGGCGCACACACCAGTAGGCGCGGTGCTCGTGAAGATTCGTCTTACGATCGATCGTAATCGGCTTGTGGATGCCAAGCTCTGCGCCGGGCTCCTCCATCCGACCGGTCTGCAGCCAGTATTCCGCTTCTGGCGCAGTGGTTACAGTTGTCATACTTAGATTCACTCCATTGATCCTATAACATGAAAACAGGAGAGCCCCAAACTCTCCCACACAGTTATTGCACCTATTGCACAATAAAACTACAAACTTCTGTACAATTTTACCATGTGTACAGGCGGATTGCAAGAGAGTTGAACCATTTTTTTGTCTGGTATGTCAGAAAAAACCGGATCACAGGGGGGAACGATGAACAGACAGACCGGTGTGCCAGAGCCTTACCCGAACAGGCTCTTTGTGTTGTGCATATAGACCGACAGCACAAGCCCCACGCAGATATACAGCATCAGCACCGAGCTGCCGCCCGCAGAATAGAAGGGCAGGGTGACGCCGATGACCGGCAGCACCCGCAGGTTCATGCCCACGTTCACCGCGATCTGCGCCATCAGGGCACCTCCGATACCGGCGCAGATGTAGCTGCCCAGCAGATCTTCGCTGCGGGCACCGGTGGCAAAGGTCTTGATCACCAGCGCCAGCAGAACGCCCAGCACCACGCAGCAGCCCACAAAGCCCGCCACGTTGCCGATCCAGCTGAGGATGAAGTCATTGTGGGCGTTGGGCACGCTGTAATACCTGCCGGTGAATAGGCCGTTGCCAAAGATGCCGCCGGAGCCCAGCGCGATCTCGCCGCGCTGCTGCTGGTAGATGATGTTCTTCCATACCGTCTCGCTGGGGGCCCAACCGGTGGTGTTTTCCGGGTCCAGCACCGCCAGAATGCGGTACCACTGGTACCCCTTGCCGATCTTATCGCTGAAAAAGGCAAAGGCCACCGCCACGGCAGCGCCCGCCGCCGCAAAGGCTGCAAAGATATACTTCCAGCTCAGCCCCGCCGCAAACATCATGCAGCAGCCGATGATGCCGTAGATGATGGCCGTACCGTCATCGCCCTGCACATGGATGATGGCAATGGGCACCAGCAGATGCAGCAGCAGCTTTGCCAGCTCCTTTGGCTCGTTGATGCGGCTGCGCACATTGTTCAGGTGCATGGCAAAGGTCAGGATAAAGCTGATCTTTGCCAGCTCTGTGGGCTGAAAGGTAAAGCCGCCCAGTTTATACCAGGAGTAGTTGTCGGTATCACCGGCGTTGTAGCCGATGGTCAGCGGGCCGATGGACACGTTGCGGATGACCAGCGTGGGCAGCACCAGACCCCACGTCAGCACAACGTGCACCGGCCACACCTTTACAAGGCTGCGGTAGTCCACGCAGGAGAGCAGCAGCGCAATCACGATGCCAATGGCGGCAGCGCCCGCCTGCACCAGTGCGCGGCGGTAGTCGCCAATGCCGATGATGGCGCCGGTCACCTCGTCGGTGGCAAAGCCGTTGCCCTGCTTGGCTGCCCAGGAGGACAGCGCCAGCACCGCCATCACGCTGCTGAAAATGCACAGTAGAAGATACATCTTATCGGTGCGCTTAAAATATTGTCGAATGCTATCCAAAGAAAGCACCGCCTTTCGTCAGAACAGTCTGCCGGGGCGTGCCTGTGTACAGGCGATAAAAACCCAGCATACTGCTATTATACACAAACCTTTGCGCCAATGCAATGCGCCGGGTGTGACGGAATGGTAAAACATTGCCGGGGTGCTTGACAAAGCCCCGGTTGCATCCTACAATGAACCTGTGGGCGCAGCCTTGCGCACAACAGCCCCGGCGGTGTGCCGGGGGAGAGGAACGGAAAAGAAGAAATGGAACATACGTTTTATCGCCGTCTACTCAGCGCGGTGTGTGCCATTGCGCTGGCCTTTACAGCAGTGTGCCCGGCAGTGGCTGCCGCGCCGGAGGAAACCACCGGCACCCCCCAGACCCTGACCGCTTCCGAGGTAAAGGAGATGCAGCAGACAGATGCCGCCGTCACCGCCCTGACCGACAGCGCCGCTTACGCCGGAATGTCGGAGGAAGAGCGTCAGGTGGCTGCGCTGGCGCAGCTGGACGAACTGGTGGCGCAGGGGCTTGTGAAAAAAGACAGCATCTATGTGGATGCGAAAAACGGCATGGTAAGCTTTACTTACAGCTGCGGCGCACTGGGCGGTATTCTGCTCACCGATACCGAGAGCGAGGCGGACGCCGCCCTGCCCGGGCCGGAGATGGAGGATGCGCCCGCCCTGCTCGCTGCCGAAAACGGCACCGTGGGCAATGCGGTCATCTACTATGCTTTTGATAATGGCGTCAACAGTAACCGCTACCCCTACTATTCTTATATGAAGGACTACTGGAACGGCTATGGGCTGGACACCCATCTGGACATGATGGTGACTGTCTCCGACCTGAAGCGGATGGCAGACTACGACCTTGCCGTCCTCAGCGCCCACGGCGCGTACTATACCTATGAGTACGGCTGGCTGTGGAAAAAGCAGGCCACCGCGCCCATCATCCTGCTGCTGGAAAAATCTGATTTCTGGAACGACCTGCGCTACGGCTTGGAGCTGCTCAGCCACCGGGTCATCAAGGTGAACGGCTGCTACGCCGTCACCGGGGACTTTTTCGGCAATGCCTACCGGGGCGGTAAGCTGAACGGCACCATCGTGCTCTCGGAGACCTGCGAGTTCTACGGACGCAGCGGCCATGTGGACACCGCCCTTTCGGACGGGCTGCTCTCCGGCGGGGCAAAGGCCGTGGCGGGCTTTGTGAACAACGTGTACAGCGTGTACTCTCGCAGTATGCTGTGGGCGACCGTGAACCGCCTGATCGAGGGCGAGACCTTGCAGCAGGCCATTGATTACGGCCTTGAGGTCTACGGCGAAAACGACATCGTGTGGTATCTCAACCAGAACACCGGACGGCGTCCCCACGCGGCGGCGTCCTATCCCATCATTCAGGGCGACGGCACCGCTCGGCTCACCGCGCCCGGCATGGCAACGAACAGTGCCGTAGAGCAGCAGACCCCTGCCGCCGCCTGACCATTGCACTTTTGTGTGTTTTATATTATACTTAGGGATGGCAGAGTGTCTGCCATCCCTTTTTTGAAACGATGAGGTAACCTTCATGTCAGAATATATCACCCATTCCCGCGCCGAAACGGTGGCGCTGGGCAAACGGATGGCCGCTGTGCTGGCCCCCGGGGCGCTGATTGCCTTTACCGGCGGTCTGGGCGCGGGCAAGACCGCCTTTACCGAGGGTCTTGCCGAGGGTCTGGGCTGCACCGACCCGGTGTCCAGCCCCACCTTTGCTATCGTGAACTACTACCGGGGCCCGCGCCCGCTGGCGCACTTTGACCTGTACCGCATTTCTACCGAGAACGATCTGTGCGCGGCAGGCTTCTACGATTATCTGGATCAGGGCGCTGTGGTGGCGGCAGAGTGGAGCGAGAACTTTGCCGACCTGCTGGCGCTGGAAAACCCCATCCGGGTGAACATCGAACGTCTGGACGATACCACCCGCAAGATCACCATTGAGGGGGTGACGGTATGAATATTCTGGCCGTGGATACGGCGGGCAAGACCGCCGGTGTGGCTCTGCTGCAGGATGATCGCCTGCTGTACGAGGTATATCTGGACGGCGGCATGACCCACAGCGAAACGCTGATGCCCATGATCGACAGCTGCTTAAAGATGTGCGGGCTGACCTGTGCGGACATCGACCTGTACGCCGTCAACGCAGGCCCGGGCAGCTTTACCGGCCTGCGCATCGGGCTGGCCGCCGTCAAGGGGTTGGCCTTCCCGCGCGAGACGCTGTGTGCCCCGGTGTCTACCCTGGAAGCGCTGGCCGCTGCCCACACCGGCGAGGGTACGGTGCTCTGTGCACTGGACGCCCGCCGTGCACAGGTGTACAGTGCTGCATTTGACCTTGCCACCCACACCCGTCTGCTGGACGATGACGCCCGGGCGGTGACAGATCTGGCGGATTTTGTAGAAAATTGCAAAAAGCCTCTGTTTTTTGTTGGTGATGGCGCGGGTCTGTGCTATAATAAATACAGCAATGTGCCGGGCGTGCTGCAAACACCCCCGGCGCTGCGGGGCGGCCGTGCCGCTGCCGTAGCACTTGTGGCAAAGCAGATGGCCGCAGCCGGGCAGGCTGTGCTGCCGGAGGCGCTGCTGCCGGACTACCACCGTCTCAGTCAGGCGGAGCGGGAGCGGGCAGAGCGCCTGGCTGCCGAAGCCGCAGCAAACAAACAATAAAAGCGGAACTGTGACCACTCACAGGGAAAGGACGTTTTTCCATGGCAAAACCCATCGCACTTGCCGCCGACCACGGCGGATTTGAACTGAAAGAGGCTGTCAAGGCACATCTGGAAGAGCTTGGTCTGGAGTATATCGACTTTGGCACCCACAGCACCGACAGCGTGGACTACCCCGATATGGCTGTGCCCGCCTGTGACGCAGTGGTGAGCGGCCAGTGCGAGAAGGCACTGCTGTTCTGCGGCACCGGTGTGGGCATCAGCATGGCAGCCAACAAGATCAAGGGCATCCGCGCCTGCTGCTGCTCCGACAGCTTCAGCTGCGAGTATACCCGCCGCCACAACGACGCCAACGCCCTGTGCATGGGCGGCCGTGTAGTGGGCGCAGGCCTTGCCTGCCAGCTGGTGGATATCTTCCTGAACACCGAGTTTGAGGGCGGCCGCCATCAGCGCCGCATCGACAAGCTGACCGCACTGGAAAACCGCTGATTGAAATTTTTGTAATTTCACAGAGAAGCCTGCGCTGCAAGCTTCTCTGTGAAAAAAAGCTATTTGTGCGCCCACCGGGCGGGCAAGGCCACAGATCAGTACCCGATAGAATGTTCTATATAAATTAAGGAGCGTGTTTTTATGACCCCGATGATCGTTGAACATCCGCTGCTGCAGCACAAGATCAGCCTGCTGCGCAACAAACAGACCGGCACCAAGGAGTTCCGTGACCTCGTTGGCGAGATCGCAACGCTGCTGTGCTACGAGGCTACCCGCGATCTGCCGCTGGAAGAGGTGGAGATCGAGACCCCCATCACCATGGCAAAGACCAAGGTGCTGGCAGGCCGCAAGCTGGCTCTGGTGCCCATCCTGCGCGCCGGCATGGGTATGCTGGACGGTATGCTGACCCTGCTGCCCGCTGCCAAGGTCGGCTTCATCGGCCTGTACCGCGACGAAAAGACCCTGCAGCCCGTGGAGTACTTCTGCAAGCTGCCGCAGGATATCGCCGAGCGTGACGTTCTGGTGCTGGATCCCATGCTGGCTACCGGCGGCAGCGCCATCGACGCCATCACCCAGATCAAGAAGCACGGCGCAAAGCGCATCAAGTTCATCGGTCTGCTGGGCGCACCGGAGGGCATCAAGGCTCTGCACGAGGCACACCCCGATGTGGACATTTATCTGGGCGCACAGGACGACCGCCTGAACGAGAATGGCTACATCGTGCCCGGTCTGGGCGATGCAGGCGACCGTATCTACGGCACCAAGTAAAACATATCTATAAAAAACAATGCCGGAGCATCAGCGCTCCGGCATTGTTTTTTATCTTACATCTCGCTGCTGCGCAGAAAACGCACCAGCAGGGGCAGCTCGTACAGCAGCATCAGCAGCCAGCCCACGGCGTAGCTGAAGGGCAAGGCTTCGATGTCCATCTTCATCACCAGCACAAACAGGGCGGCGGCAGCCACACGACCGCCCATGTTCAGCATACTGCTGTTCAGGGTGACCTTCAAATCGCCCATGCCCCGGAAAAAGCCCTGAATGCCGTTGGTGGCGGCGGGCATCAGATAAAACAGCGAGATGGTGCGCAAGAACCGCACGCCAAGGTCCACCACAGCAGGGTCGGCGGCAAACAGCCGGATGATGGGCTCGGCAAACAGCAGGCAGACACCGGTAAGTAACAGCGCATAGACGAATTCGATGCGCATACCGCAGTGGTAGCCCTGCCGTACCCGGTCGGTCTTGCCTGCGCCCCGGTTCTGCGCCATCAGGGTGGTCATGGCGTGGCCAATGTTCTGCTGCGGGGTGTAGGCGAAGTCGTCGATGCGGGAGGCGGCGGTAAAGGCCGCCATGGCGTTGACGCCCATGGTGTTTACGATGGCCTGCACCGCAATTTTGCCCAGCTGCACCGTGGCCTGCTGCATCGCGCTGGCCCAGCCGTAGCTCACGGTCTTGCGCAGCAGCTTGCCGTCATACACCAGCCACCGCCTGCCCAGCTGTAAGATTGGTACCTTATAGCGGATGTACACCACGCACAGCAGGCAGCAGGCGGCCTCGCTGAGCACGGTGGAAAGAGCGCAGCCCTCGCTGCCCCAGCCCAGCGCCTCCACAAAAAACAGGTCGCCGCCAATGTTCAGCACCGCACTGATCATCAAAAAATACAGTGCGCTCTTGCTGTCGCCCAGCGCACGCATGGTGGCGGCAAGGAAATTATAGAAGAAGGTGAAGATCAGTCCCGCAAACACGATGCGCAGATAATTCACCGCAATGGGCAGAATAGCCGCAGGCACCTGCAGCAGCCGCAGCAGCGGGTCTGCCAGCAGCACGCACAGGGCAGAGAAGGTCAAAGAGAACACCGTGCCCGCAATGGCGGTAGTGGATACCTGCCGCTCTACCAGCTGGGTATCTCCCGCGCCAAAGGCGGTGCTGACCAAGATACCCGCGCCCAGACACATCCCGTTGATGAACAGGATGGCAAGGGTCATCAGGGGGTTCGAGGTGCCCACGGCAGCCAGTGCATCCTCGCCCACAAACTTGCCCACGATGATACTGTCGGCGGCGTTGTAGGTAAGCTGGAACAGGTTGCCCAGCACCAGCGGAATGGTAAATTTGATCAGCAACGGCGTAATAGCACCGCTGGTCATGTCCTTGGTCATGAAAAAAACGTCCTTCTTTCCTATTGATAGAAGCGGCCGCTTATACGATGCTGGCGCGTCCGCTGAAAATGGCCAGCGCCGCGCGGCTGTTGCAGTTGGCCAGCAGCTGGGCGGCGGCGTGCAGGGCAGCACCGGCGCTGACCGAAGCAGGGATGGCATCAGTGCGCAGCACCTGCTGGGCGGCACGCTGGGCGTCCCGGCTGGCCACAGCGGAAACGTTATCCACCACATAGCTGTTGTAGTTTTCCGGCACGATGCCGTAGCCGATATCCGGGATGCCGTGGGGGCCGGTAAGCCCGCCGCCCAGCACCTGATTTTCATACGGCTCCACCGCCACGATGCGCACATCGTTCGTCCATGCCTTGATGGTCTCGCCCACGCCGGTCACTGTGCCGGCGCTGCCCACCCCGATGGTAATGGCGTCCACAAGGCTCTGGTTCTGCCGTGCAATGCTTTGCACGATGGCAGGGCCGGTGACCCGGCGGTGGTACTCCGGGTTGTCGTCGTTGGCAAGCCAGTTCATATAGTACCAGCCGTTCGCGGCGGCGGTCTGCGCCGCCAGTGCCCGTGCCCCGGCCAGACCGCTGCGGGCAGGGCTGTGCCGGATCTGTGCACCCAGCCGCAGCAGGTATTCCTGCCGCAGGGCGTCACGCTCCGCCAGTTCGGCTTCCGTCAGGCCAGAAGTTTTTGCTTTATGAGCCAGCGCATTGATGCGCGCGATTTTTTCTTTTTCCATAGGGTTCTGTTCCTTTCCTTATATAAGGATATCCGGGCAGCAGGTCTGCCGCCCATGGCAGAGCATTGGGTGCTCTGCCACGGGTATTATAACACACCCGCTTCCCTTTTGTGAATGCAGGGCTGTACTTTTTGCAAAAAAGCTGTATAATAGAAAAGTATCCGCTTTTGACGGGGGTATTTTTCCCTGCTGCGGTACGCGATGTATTTTTTCAAAAAAGACAGGAGACAACCCATGAAAAACACCAACCTGACCCGCGCTGCTGCCAGCCTGCTGGCATGCGGCATGGTTTTTGGCCTGACTGCCTGCAGTTCCAGCGCATCCTCCAGCGAAGCAACCGCCGAGAGCGCAGCTTCCAGCGAAGCTGCCAGTGAAAGCACTGTTCCTGACGACGCTACCGCAGAAAGCGCCGCCGATGATTATTCTTATCTGGCTGATTTTTCTTTCAGTGATGCCTATGACGAGAACGGCTACCTGAAAGGCATCACCGCGCTGGATTACGTCACGCTGCCGGATACTGAGAGCTTTACCCTTTCGGACGATGCCACCACCGTGAGCGACAGTGATATTGACAATTACATTTCCAACAACATTCTTTCCAACTATAAGACCACCAACGAGATCACCAACCGCGCCGCCGAAAACGGTGACACTGTGAACATTGACTTTGCCGGTTCCATTGACGGCGTTGCCTTTGACGGCGGCACCGGCAGCGATTATGATCTGACCCTGGGCAGCGGCACCTTTATTGACGGCTTCGAGGATCAGATCGTTGGCCACATGCCCGGCGAAACCTTTGATGTGAATGTCACCTTCCCGGATGACTACCAGGCCACCAACCTGGCCGGCAAGGACGCAGTGTTCGCCACCACGCTGAACTACATCAACGAGGACCTGACTGATGATTGGGTCAGCAGCAACCTAGCCGAGTCCATGGGCATGAACAATGTGGCTGAGCTGAAAACTTTTGTCAGCAACAGCCTGCTGTTCAATCAGGAAGCCAATGAGCTGTACGGCCAGCTGTACGATGCTGCTGAAGTCAATACCGATACCCTGCCCGAAGATGTGCAGCAGTATTTCACCAATACCGTGCTGTACCAGCCGTACCTGTACGCCCAGATGCGCGGCGTTTCGCTGGAGGCCATGCTGAGCCAGGCCGGTTACAGCAGTGTGGATGAATACCTGGAAAACAGCGAAAGCTCCAAGCAGAACATGATCAAGCAGATCCTGATCATGCAGGCTTTGGCGGAGAAGAACAACATTGTATGCGATACCGACATTCTGAACGCTGAGTTCTCCCGCTACTTTGGCTCCACCGATATGACCAGCTATGTGAACGCTTACGGCGAAAACTACGTGAAAACCAACATTCTGCACGACATTGTGATGCAGAACCAGATCGACAACGTTGCCTAAGCTGCCCAAGCTGTTTGGCTACCCCCTGATTTTAACCGTACCACCCGCGCCCGCTTGACAAAGCCGTGTGCGGGTGGTATATTAGGATCATAATATTTAGACGTTTATCTAAATATATAATTTTTGTGGTTTTCTGAAAGGGTATATGGTATGAGCACGATGATTTCTTTGCAGACCATTTTGTGGAGCGCCTTGGCCGCCGCAGCCGGTATCGGGCTGCCGGTTCTGGTTCTTTTGGTATGGAAGTTCAAATTCTGCCGGGGTGCAAAGCTGTTTCCTGCTGTTGTCGGCGCGGTGACCTTCGTTGTTTTCGCCCAGGTACTGGAAGGTGTGCCCAAGGCCATTTTCTTTGGCGGCGGCACCGGCGTTTCGCAGTATGTGCTGACCCATGCGTGGGCTTACACCCTGATCGGCTGCCTGCTGGCGGGCGTGTTTGAGGAAGTCGGGCGCTATCTTGCGTTTCGCTTTCTGCTCAAGCGCTATACCAACC
>ERZ773111.1591-NODE-1591-length-10180-cov-3.655012_pt1 | contig 10180 bp, 8 predicted proteins | sample MGYA00580567_ERZ773111 | MGnify/ENA primary metagenome ERZ773111 (study PRJEB29015, sample SAMEA2737875) | human gut metagenome | biome: human gut; feature: human-associated habitat; material: faeces | place: China | collected 2012 ...
GGGAAAAAGTAAGGATCAGACCTGAGTGAGGAGTCAGGGGTGGACGCCGACCTCCTGAGAGGGGCAGACTTCCGGCGGCAACCCGCTGCCGGGCCATAATGGCACGGTTTCCCCTCATCAGTCAGCGGCCCCGCCCGCTGACGGCTTCCCCCGAGGGAAAAGCCATTCAAAAAAAACAGGGATGCAGATTTCGGTCTGCATCCCTGTTTCTATATTGTTTTTACTGTGCGCTGGACCCAAGCGTAACAGCCAGCGTCAGTACCTTTCCGTCGCGCTCGACCTGGAGGTTGACGGTGTCGCCGATGCCCTTGTCCTTCAGGTAATTCTTCAACGCGGAGGAATCACTGACGGCGGTGTCATCGACGGCCAGCACGCGGTCACCCGCCTGTACACCGGCGGCGTCGGCACCGCTGCCCTTCGTGACCTCGACAACGTAGACGCCCATTGTGGAGACACCCAGCTGCTGGGCGGTCTGGGCGTCGGTCACATCCACGATCTTGACGCCCAGCGCGGGACGAGCCACGCTGCCGTTCTCGATCAGCTGCCGGCCGATCTCCATGGCTGTGTTGATGGGGATCGCAAAGCCGATGCCCTCGGCCTCACTGTAGCTGGACTTGGCATTGACAATGCCGATCAGCTCGCCGTTCGCATTGAACAGGCCGCCGCCGGAGTTGCCCGGGCTGATGGACGCATCGGTCTGGATCAGCGTCATATCGTTGTTTTGCACGGTGACCTGACGGTTCAGCGCGCTGACGATGCCATCGGTGACAGTGTTGGACAGCGTGCCCAGCGGGTTGCCGACGGCAACGGCGACCTCGCCCACAGCCAGGGCGTCACTGTCGCCGATGACCGCCGGGGTCAGACCCGTAGCATCAATTTTCAGCACCGCGATGTCGGAGGTGGAATCCTGACCGACGACGGTGGCGTCGTAGCTCTCGTCGCTGCCGTTCAGCTGCACCTTTACGCTGGTCGCGCCGCTGACGACGTGGGCGCAAGTCAGGATGTAGCCGTCCTGGCTGATGATGACGCCGGAACCGGCACCGCTCTGGACGTAGTAGCCGCCGAACCAGGTCTGGCTGCTGCTCATCTGCTCGGTGGTGATGGCGACAACGCTGGGCGAGACGACAGATGCGATCTGCTGCACGCTCATGCTTGTGCCATCGGTGCTGCCTGCGGCGGTGGCGTCCGTGCTGCGCTCTACCTGCTGGACGACCACCTGGTTGCCTGTCAGGCCCGCACGGCTGGCGACCACAGCGCCGCCCAGACCGCCGCCGAAGCCCAGCGCAGCCACGCCGACGCAGGCCAGCACGCGGAGCAGGACCTTGCTGCCCTTTTTCTTCTGGGGCACGGGGGGCTGCTGCGGGGCGCTGGAATAGCTGTAGCCGTTGTAGCCGCCGTTATTGCCATTGCCGCCGCTGAAGCTGCTGGTGTAGCCGTTGGAATCCTGCTGGGGATTCTGGCCGGACGTGCTGCCGGAATTGTAGGAAGAATAATCTGTGCGCGCCGTGTTGGCGGTGTTGACACCGCTGGAGCCTACGTTGGGGTAGCTGCTCTGTTGGGGCTGCTGGTTCTGCGCGGGGGCGCTCTGCTCGGGCTGCGGGTTCTGGCCGTTTGGCTGACCGCTGCCGGATGTATTGTTATAGAGACCGGAGTAATCGTATTCGTTGCTCATAGTGGTCGTCTCCTTTCGCTTTCTATGCCTACAGTATACAGGCTAATTGTGAAATAGGTTTCGTCAGAGAGTGAAAAGTATGTGAAAAACGGTGAAGATTATGACAATTTGCAGCGTTGCGCCGCACAATAAAATATGATATAATCAAATCATAAAACACATATAAAGGAGGCGCTTTCTATGAAAAGGATGTTAAAACGTATTTTGGTTGTGCTTCTGGTATTGATCCTGCTGGCAGTGGCGGGCTTCGGTATGCTGTACGCCGGGCGGCTGCGCACGGTAAACAGCATAGAGCAGATCACCGCGTATGACGACTATAACCTTTACCGCATGGATGTCAAGTATGATTATTCCATCGACGATGTCATCAACTACGGCATCACCGACAACCAGTCGATGATTGACGCAATTTTAAAGAAAACGCTTCCCCTGCTGCCGGTCCACATGAAAGCCCCGAACTATGGATGCAGCGCCTTTGCGACGGTGTCCGATAGGAATATCCTGATGGGCCGCAATATCCTGATGGGCCGCAACTATGATTTCAAGCGCGATACCTCGGCCATGCTGGTTTATTGTACGCCGAAGGACGGCTACAAATCCGTGGCGCTGGCCGCGCTGGATAATATCTCGGCCAACCAGCCGGACATATCCATGGCGAAAAAGCTCGCCTGCCTGACCGCTCCGTTCATCTGTCTGGACGGCATGAATGAAAAGGGTGTTTCCATCGCTGTGCTGACGCTGGACAGTGAGCCGGTCAACCAGGACACCGGCAAGCAGAAGATCTTCACGACGCTGGCCATCCGGCTGGTGCTGGACCGCGCCGCCACGACGCAGGAGGCCGTTGACCTGCTGGACAGCTATGATATGTTTGCGACCTCCGGGCGGGACTACCACTTCTTTGTCGTTGATGCAAGCGGCGATGCCCGCGTGCTGGAATATGACCCGGAGCAGGAGGGCCGCCCGCTGCGCTGGACATCCATGCAGGCCATCACGAATTTCTACGGCTGCTATGCCTACAAGGTGCAGCCAAACCAGAGAAATGGCATCTACGGCCACGGTAAAGAGCGCTATGACGCTATTATGGAAGTGCTGGCAATGCGCGATCCCGACGGGGATATTCCTGCGGATATCGCATGGAAGGCGTTGCAGGCAGCCGCCCAGAACCCCAGCCCCAACGACGTGACCAGCAACACCCAGTGGTCGCTGGTCTATGACGACACCGACCTGACCGCGCAGATCGTCATCCGCCGCAAATGGGGCGACGTGATACACTACGACCTGAACACAAACGAAATCAACGGGTAATGCTATGCAGATCAGGCAGGAAAAAGGCTGCTACACTCTATATAAGGAAAACGAGGCCATCGGCACAGCCGTCGTGGACGGCACGACCATCCTGCGGCTGGAGGTCGTGCCCCGGTGGCGCGGGCGCGGCTACGGCAGTTATCTGTTGAAAGAGATTCTGCGCCAAAACGGCGGACTGGACCCAAAGCAGGCCACGCGGTTCACCGCTCCCCTGCCCCGGGATGCCGCGGGCAGGGCGCTGGCGCAAAAATATGGCTTTGCCCCGGACGGCAGCCAGCTGGTGCGCCGTCGCGTGCCCGACCTGTCCGCCGTGCAGCTCTGCCATGCGTTTTTGACCGCACGGCTCGCCCCCGGCGGGCTGTACGTGGATGCCACCTGCGGCAACGGCCACGACACGCAGTTCCTGTGTACGCTGGCTGGCCCGGCGGGGCACGTGCTGGGGCTGGATATTCAACAGCAGGCCGTTGATAACACAAACGCGCGGCTGGCAGCGGCAGGCTATGGCGCAGTGGGGCGTGCGGTGCTGCACGAGCACGCCCGCCTGGCTGAGCTGGTGCAGCCCGGCACGGCGGACTGCGTGCTGTTCAACTTCGGCTGGCTGCCGGGTGCGGAGCATGATGTGCATTCCACGGCGGACGGCAGTGTGCCCGCCCTGCGTGCGGCGCTGGAGGCTCTGCGCCCCGGCGGCGTACTGGCCGCGGTGCTCTACAGCGGAAAGGTCATCGGTGACGCCGAGAAGCAGGCCGCGCTGGCGTTTTTTAAGGCCCTGCCGCTGACGCGCTATACCGTGCTGGTCTGCGAGTTTGCAAACTGGGCGCAGACAGCGCCGCTGCCGTGCTTTGTGATCAAAAAGTAAAGGCTGTACGTTAAGGCAAGCGGGCAGAGCCCCTCAGGCCTCGCAGGCTCGGCCAGCTCCCCTGTAAGGGGCGCCTTTTTGCGCGGGCTCCGCCCGCGGGAAAGCCTCCCCTCACAGGGGAGGTGGTCAAGCGCAGCGATGACCGGAGGGGCTTTGCCCGTTCGCCGCAATAACAAAGATACCCCCGTCAGGCACACATACCTGACGGGGGTATCTTTATTCTATAAACAGAATTTACGCCTTGACCTCCGGTGCGCCGCCGCCCAGCTTGGGGATGGGGCAGTGGAGGATATACCATGCAAACAGCACGGACGAGATGCTCCAGGTCAGCGGATAGGCCCAGAACACAACGCCGATGTCGCGGATGAAGTGCAGCGTGACCGTGATGTAGGTGATGCGCAGCAGGCACCAGACCGCCAGCATGACCATCATCGGCACGACGGGGCGGCCCAGACCGCGCAGGATGCCCGCGCAGCAATGGCTGAACGCCAGCAGGCAGTAGAACAGCGTGATGGTGTGGGCCTGCCGTACGCCGAACGCGATGACGTCGGCCTCGCGGCTGAAAGCACCGATGAGCCACGGCGACGCAGCGTAGATGGTGGCGCCGACGACCTCGGCCATGAGCACCGAGCACAGACACCCGAACTTCATGCCCTTCTTCACGCGGTCCGGCCGGCCCGCGCCGACGTTCTGGCTGACGAACGTCGCCAGTGCCATGGCAAAGCAGGTCACGGGCAGGAAGGCAAAGCCCTCCACCTTGCTGTACGCGCCGCACCCGGCCATGGCCTGTGCGCCGAACGAGTTGATGTTGGACTGCACAATGACGTTGGCAATCGAGATGACCGAGTTCTGGATGCCGGACGGCAGGCCCTGCACGATGACAGCCTTTAGCGACGGACCGTCAAATTTTACCTCGCTCCAATGCACGGCCCACGCCTCTTGGGAGCGCGTTAGCTTGGCAAATGCCAGAACGGCGCTGACCGTCTGGGAGGCAATCGTTGCGAACGCCGCCGCGGCCACGCCCATGCGCAGCCAGCCGACGAGGATCAGATCGAGCACGATGTTGATGAGAGAGGCAGCAATTAAATACCGCATCGGGCTCTTGCTGTCGCCGACGGATTGCAGAATGCTTGCACCTACGTTGTACATGACAACGGCAATTGAGCCGATGAAGTACATGCGGAAGTAGGCGATGGAGTTGACGAGCACGTCGTCCGGCGTGCCCATCCAGCGCAGGATCTGCGGCGTTAAGATCACGCCGATCACCGTCAGCCCGACACCGGCCACCAGGCCCAGCGCCACGGTGGTGTGGATCGTGCGGCGCATTCTGTCCCAGTCCTTAGCACCGAAATACCGCGCGACCACGACGCCCGCGCCCAACGATACACCGTTGACAAAGCCGGTCAGCAGAAAAATCAGGCTGCCTGACGAGCCGACAGCGGCGAGCGCCTCGCCGCCCAGAAAGTTGCCGACGATCAGCGAGTCGGCGGCATTATACAGCTGCTGGAACAGGTTGCTGATAAAAATCGGCAGCGCAAACAGCAGCATTCCCCTGGCAACACTGCCCTGGGTCAGGGTCGTTTTTTGCTTTGTTTCCATAGTTTGCTTTCTCTATACCCATATCCTGAGCGGCAGAGTGCGGGCGCAGATAGAATGCGCCCCTGCGGGTGTGATTCGTAGGGGTGGATTCCATATCCGCCCGCAAAGTGCCGTATGTTTACACCAATACGTCCTTGATCAATAAGCTCAGCCCGCCGGTTGCCGAATGGATAAACTCCACGGCGTCGTCCGAGCTGCACAGCTCGGCAGGAATCCTGATCTCAATGCCGGACTCGGTCTTGAAGCTGCGGCTTTCCAGTTTTTTGATGCGCGCGGGGGTCACGGTCACGCGGTCATTCTCCTGCACGCCGGTCTCGGCCAGCGCCTCCTCAAACCTGGGGGCGGCCAGGGGGAAATTCTCCCGGATGCGCTCGCGCACGTCCTCGACGGAGATCTGGTTGTCCACGGCCTGGTTGCGCACCAGCAGCTCGACGGCAGTCTCGGTGCCGCCGTCAAACGGGGGCACATCGTCCAGCGCCTCCGGCTCGGGGTAGGCCTCCTTCACGGCGGCCACGGCGGTCTCGCAGACGGCCTTGAGCTTGGCTTTCTCCTGCAAAGCCTCCGTGCAGCCGAACACGCGGGTGGACAGGTAAAAGTCCTTCCTGTCGTCCAGCGTGAACTTCTTCTCGATCAAACGCACCGTGCCGTTGGCGCGGTCAATGAGCGCGGCTTCGTCGGCCTTTGGCGTGCCGGGCAGCAGCGTGCGCTGCGGCACCATGCTGCTGAACCGGCCATTGCCCATCAGCTCGGTGTGGTGGGTGTAGCCGGGGCGGTAGTTGAGCTTGAGCACGCCGTAGAACGGCACGCCGTCAGCGGTAAAGTCCACGACGGCCAGATCGCCCGCCGGGATGGCCTGATATTGCAGCATCTGCTCAAAGATGACGCCCGCAATGCGGCGGGACAGGTCGATGAAATCCTGATTCTGCGCCATCTCCGCGGCAAAAGCGGAGTCCGGCAGGAACCGGCAGTTCTTTACCTCGTCGCTGGCGAACGCGCGTTCAAGCGTGGCGGTGTAATACTCGTACAGGTCAGCGTCCATGTCCATGGCGCGATCCGACAGAACCGGCTCCGATGCGCCGGGGTCCAGCAGATGCAGAACGACCTGATTGATTTTGACTTCCATAGAATGATAGCTCCTTAAAAAATGGCAATATAAAATACTATACCACGATTTTCCGGGTTTGACCAGCGGCAGCCCCGGGCAAAATAGTGACGAAAGAGGTGATTTGTATGAACAAGGCCGAAAAAGAAACGCTGCTGCGCCGCACCGTACCCAGCCGCCAGAAGCAGGCACAGGAATATCTGCAGGGCCGCAGCCCCGGCACGATGCAGCGCTACGCCCCCGACGCCCACGCCGACCCGGAACAGGGCTGGGTGGAGAGTGAGGAGACGGTGAAAGAGCTGGTAAAGTGGCGGGAGGAGGCAATTTATTGAGGGCGGCTTCCCCCTTGGGGGAAGCTGTCAGTGGCCCCGACCACTGACTGATGAGGGGCAGGTGCGCCAGTATAGCCCGTTTGCCGAATGGCCGCACGGTAGGGGCCGGGCATGCCCGGCCCGCGGCCTTCCCACAGACGCGATTTTGCCTTTTTGCTGAGGGCCGGACATGTCCGGCCCCTACGTGGCGGCATTCCTTATAAAAGGCAGCTATGGTGAGCTTACCCCTCATCCGGCCCTGCGGGGCCACCTTCAGTCTACGCGCCAAGAGCCGTCTACGGCGGTTGCGCTCCGACACGCGCCTGCGGGCGCAGCCCCTCGGGGGAAGGCTTTAAGAAGGTTACGACCCATCAAAAATTTATCTGTGGGGAGAAATTTATGAAATACGACTTTAAAACAGTTGAGGCCAAATGGCAGAAGGTCTGGGAGGACGAGGATACCTTCCATGCCGAGATCGACCATTCCAAGCCGAAATTCTACGCGCTGGTCGAGTTCCCGTACCCGTCCGCCGCGGGCCTGCACGTCGGCCATCCGCGCAGCTACACCGCGCTGGACATCGTCGCGCGCAAAAAGCGTCAGTGCGGCTATAACGTCCTGTACCCCATGGGCTGGGACGCCTTCGGCCTGCCTACCGAGAACTACGCCCTGAAAAACCACATCAACCCCGAGATCGTCACCGCCCAGAATGTGGCCCGCTTCAAGAGCCAGCTCAAGGCACTGGGCCTGTCCTTTGACTGGGACCGCGAGATCAACACCACCGACCCCGAGTACTACAAGTGGACGCAGTGGATCTTCATCCAGCTGTTCAAGAAGGGCCTTGCCTACAAGAAGGAGACCACCGTCAACTACTGCACCGGCTGCAAGGTCGTTCTGGCCAACGAGGAGGTCGTCAACGGCGTCTGTGAGCGCTGCGGCAGCCCCGTTGTCCAGAAGAACAAGAGCCAGTGGATGCTGAAGATCACGGCCTACGCAGACCGCCTGATCAACGACCTGGACGACGTCGATTACATCGACCGCGTCAAGACCCAGCAGCGCAACTGGATCGGCCGCAGCCACGGCGCCGAGATCAACTTCGACACCACCGCGGGCGACACCCTGACGGTCTACACCACCCGCGCGGACACGCTGTTCGGCGCGACCTACATGGTCATCAGCCCCGAGCACGCCTTCATCAAAAAGTGGGTCGACGCGGGCCTTATCCGGAACGCCGACGCCGTCGCCGCCTATCAGGAGGAGGCCGCCCGCAAGTCTGACTTCGAGCGCACCGAGCTGAACAAGGAAAAGACCGGCGTTGTCGTCGAGGGCGTCAAGGGCATCAACCCCGTCAACGGCAAGGAGATCCCCATCTTTATCTCCGACTACGTCCTGGCAACCTACGGCACCGGCGCCATCATGGCCGTGCCCGCCCACGACACCCGCGACTGGGAGTTTGCCAAAAAGTTCGGCCTGCCCATCATCGAGGTCGTCAAGGGCACTGTGCCCAGCGACCTCGACAAGGAGGCCTTCACCGACGTGGCCACCGGCACGCTCGTCAACTCCGACTTCCTGAACGGCCTGTCCGTTGAGGACGCCAAGAACAAGATGTACGCCTGGCTCGAGGAGAACGGCAAGGGCCACAAGCAGGTCAACTTCAAGCTGCGCGACTGGGTGTTCAGCCGCCAGCGCTACTGGGGCGAGCCTATCCCCATGGTCTATTGCGACAAGTGCGGCTGGGTGCCCCTGCCCGAGAGCGAGCTGCCCCTGCGCCTGCCCGAAATCAAGGACTTTGAGCCGGGCGAGAACGGCGAAAGCCCGCTGGCGCGCCATACCGAGTGGGTCAGCACGACCTGCCCCTGCTGCGGTGCCCCCGCCAAGCGCGAGACCGACACCATGCCCCAGTGGGCCGGTTCGAGCTGGTACTTCCTGCGCTACTGCGACCCGAAGAACCACGACGCCATCGCCAGCAAGGAGGCGCTCGAGTATTGGAGTCCTGTGGACTGGTACAACGGCGGCATGGAGCACACCACCCTGCACCTGCTGTACAGCCGTTTCTGGCACAAGTTCCTGTATGACATCGGCGTTGTGCCCACCAAGGAGCCGTACCAGAAGCGTACCTCCCACGGCATGATCCTGGGCCTGAACCCCCATGCCTTTGAGAACCAGCCCGATGCTGAGCGCAAGCGCCTGCTGGCCGAGTACGGCGACGAGAAGGGCGCGCGCAAGGCCCTTGTCGAGAAGTACGGCGAGATGGCCGAGCACCCCATCGTCAAGATGTCCAAGTCCCTCGGCAACGTCGTCAACCCCGACGATGTGGTCAACGAGTACGGCGCCGACACGCTGCGCCTGTATGAGATGTTCATCGGTGACTTTGAGAAGGCCGCCCCGTGGAACACCTCCTCCATCAAGGGCTGCAAGCGCTTCCTCGATAAGATCTGGTCGATGAGCGAGAAGCTTGTTCCCGGCGAGGGCGTCCGCCCTGAATTGGAGGCCGTTGCCAACCGCACCATCAAGAAGGTCGGCGAGGACATTGACGCGCTGAAGGCTAACACCGCCATTGCCCAGCTGATGATCTACGTCAACGCGCTGAGCGATCAGGGGGGTGCGACCAAGGCCGAGTACGAGCTGCTGCTGCAGCTGCTGAACCCGTTTGCCCCCCACATGACCGAGGAGCTGTGGCAGCAGCTGGGCCACACCGAGCAGCTGGCCTACCACGCCTGGCCGACCTACGACGAGGCTAAGACCGTCGAGAGCATGGTAGAACTGGCGGTACAGGTAAACGGCAAGCTCAAGGGCACTATCAAGCTCGCAGCCGACGCCGACAAGCAGGCGGCCATCGACGCTGCACTGGCCGAGGAAAAGGTTCAGCACGCCATCGAGGGCAAGCAGATCGTAAAGCAGATCGTTGTTCCGGGCAAGATTGTAAACCTTGTCGTAAAGTAAGAAGGAATGCCGGATTTCCGCGTCAAAAAGAAAAAATCGAAAACTACGGGAAAAAGTAGTTGACATTGACGCGGAAATTCGATATAATATCCTTACGGTTTTGTGTACGGATGTATACAAACTGTGCTAAGCGATCCCCATGAGGGGAACGTGCGGAGGGAGGGAAAACTGTGTCGGAGATCCGCATCAAGGAAAATGAATCTATTGACAGCGCACTGCGTCGTTTCAAGCGTTCGTGTGCAAAGGCGGGTACGCTTTCCGAGCTCCGCAAGCGTGAGCATTATGAAAGCCCGAGCGTAAAGCGCCGCAAGAAGTCTGAGGCCGCTCGCAAGAACAAGAAGCGCTATTATTGATCTGTCAAGGAAAAGTGCTGTGCCGAAAGGTACAGCACTTTT
>ERZ773111.1593-NODE-1593-length-10176-cov-2.944768_pt1 | contig 10176 bp, 5 predicted proteins | sample MGYA00580567_ERZ773111 | MGnify/ENA primary metagenome ERZ773111 (study PRJEB29015, sample SAMEA2737875) | human gut metagenome | biome: human gut; feature: human-associated habitat; material: faeces | place: China | collected 2012 ...
CCAGGCTTTCGGATGGTGATCGGCTGCAGCGGCTCTCCCTTCTCACGGAGTGCCTTATACTCTTCGATCTCTTTTTTATTTCCATATACAAAATGATTGTGTCCGATGTCCACGAATTCCGGTTTGTCCACGGAATAATCGTGAATGGACGGGTCATAGGTGTACAGCACCTTATTCTTCTCGAGCTGCGGATCCGGAATCGGGATCGCAGAGATCAGGGAATGGGTGTATGGATGCAGCGGGAAGTTGAACAACTCTTCTGCATCTGCGATCTCCACAATATCACCCTTATAAATAACGGCGATACGGTCAGAGATAAATCTCACGATGGAAAGGTCATGTGCGATAAATAAATACGTTAAGTCTTTTTCTCTCTGGAACTTTTTCAGTAAGTTCAATACCTGTGCACGAATGGATACGTCAAGTGCGGAGATTGGCTCATCGGCAACAACAAGTTCCGGTTCCATTACCATTGCACGGGCTAAACCGATACGCTGACGCTGTCCACCTGAGAACTCATGTGGGTATCTTGTCAGATGTTCCGGCAGAAGACCTACTTCGTTGATCATTTCCTCAACTTTACGCACACGGTCTGCCTCATTCTCATATAAATGGAAGTTATACAGACCTTCGGATACGATGTAGTCGACAGTTGCACGCTCATTCAGAGAAGCTGCCGGATCCTGGAATACCATCTGGATGTTACGGATGACTTCACGATCCAGGGATTTTGGGATTTTCCCGGAAATACGCACACCTTTGTACAAAATCTCTCCGTTTGCCAATGGGTTGACACGGATGACTGCACGGCCGATGGTTGTCTTACCGGAACCGGACTCTCCTACTAAGGAGAAAGTCTCTCCCTTGTGAATATCAAATGTCGCATTTTTTACAGCGCGGACAGCGTTATCGCCCTTGCCGAAAGTAATATCTACATTTTTTAAAGATAATAATACTTCTTTACCATTTTCATCAATCGGACCATGCTCTGGTAAATGAGAAGCATGCTCCTGGTTTTCTGTGTTTCGATTTAGTTTAGACACGATCTAAATCTCCTATATATTGAATGCTTTAACAAGTTTCTCATGAATGTTCTGGATTCCTTCCGGTTTTTCAACCTTTGGAGCATCCGGGTGTAACAGCCATGTTTTGGCGTAATGCGTATCTGTTACTTTGAACATTGGTGGTTCCTCTAAGGTATCGATCTTCATACAGTATGGGTTACGCGGTGCAAATGCATCGCCGACGATACTGTTGTAGAGCGAAGGTGGTGTACCTGTGATCGAGTAAAGAGTTGTATTTCTCTCAGCCAGCTGTGGCAGGGAAGAAAGTAATGCCCATGTATATGGATGACGCGGGTCATAGAATACCTCTTCTACTGTACCAACCTCTACGATCTGTCCTGCATATAAAACTGCAACACGGTCTGCGATATTGGCAACCACACCTAAATCATGTGTGATGAATACAATTGTATAATTGAACTCTTTCTGTAAATCCTTTAACAGTTTTAAGATCTGTGCCTGAATGGTAACATCAAGCGCTGTGGTAGGCTCATCACAGATTAAGATCTTTGGCTGGCAGGACAGGGCGATCGCGATAACAATACGCTGTCTCATACCACCGGAATACTGGAACGGATAATCATCAAAACGTGCCTCCGGGTTCGGGATACCAACCTTGTCCATCAGATCAAGCGCACGAAGCCTTGCCTCGTTCTCGGTACAATCCTGATGTTTCATGATGACAGATGTGATCTGTTTTCCAATCGTGATAATTGGGTTTAAGGATGTCATAGGATCCTGGAATACCGTAGCGATCTTTGTACCACGTATCTGGCTCCAGTCTCTTCCATCCCTGATATTTGCAAGGTTTAAGATACAGATTCCATGTAATCTCTCACTGTTCTCATCCAGATATTTTACGCGGAATGTAACTTTATCAAAAACAGCATTTCTCTGCTCTTCATCACTCAGATCCACGCCAAGCTTCATTGCCTCTTTTAATGCATCCAGCAGCGCATTGTTCTGCTTCATACGCTTGCGGAAACCAAAACGTCCGACAGAAAGATATACCTCTTTTGCAAGGATCTCATTTCTCGCTTCTGTCTCTGCTGAGATCGCTTCGCTGACTTCCTTCGCATGTTTTGCCTTAAGCTCTGCCATCTTCTTGTCAAATTCCTGATTGTATGCAGTATCATGTGCCAGACTATTTGCACGCTCTTTTACCTTCTGCTCATGCTCTTTCTCGAATGCCCTGATCTTTGTATCCAATTCAGAGATTTTCTTTCCAGCCTCTTTGATCTTATCCTTTTCTTTGGATGGATCGTAAGTCTGTTTCAAGTTGAAGGTATTCGTTCTCTCATGTTTTAACTCAAGGAGTTCTTTTTCATACGCTTCTGCTTCTTCTTTGCTCAAATCTGCTCTTCTTCTCTTCTCAGACTCTAACTCAAGAATCGCTTTATAAGTGTCTGCACCAAACTCCAGTCTGGAATACTCGTCTAATTTTTTCTTATTCTCTGCGATGACTTTCTTTGCATTGTCATTTAATTTTACGACAGTATCGGAAAGCTCTTCATCGCTGAAAATAATCTTGCCGTTATCAATGAATCCGTTGCTGTCTAACATTCCTGCAAATGTTTTTGTAAAAACAGATTTACCGGAACCGGACTCTCCTACGATCGCAATGGATTCATTCTCATAAATATCCAGTGACACTCCACGGATAGCAGTAAGCACCCTGCCCCTCACGTGGAATTTCACGATCAAATCTTTTACTGATAATAATACTTTTCTATCTTCCATCTACCTAACCTCTACATGTGTGTTCTCGGATCAGATGCATCACCAAGGTTCTGTCCAACGACATATAAAACAATCGTGATGATAGAAGCAACGACTACCGGGCTCCAGAACTCGAACTGCCAGCCAGGGGTAAGCATCGCACTTTCTGACTCGTAAATCAATCTACCAAGTGACATATCTGACATACCCATACCGATATATGCTAAGAACACCTCATAAGAAATATAGGAAGGGATCTCTGTTGCTGCCAGTGTTACAATAACAGATGTCATAAATGGAAGAATATTCTTCATTGCGATCTTAAGTGTACTCGTTCCCAGACATTTGGATGCAAGGTTGTACTCTCTGTCACGGATGATCACTACCTGTGTACGGATAAAGTACGCAATTCCAAGCCATCCGGTAATAGTCAGCGCCAGTACCATGGTCCAGAAACCAGCTTTAAACAACATAACCATAACGGCGATCAATAAAATGTATGGAATGTTTGCAAGAATGTTATATACCTCCTGCATAAAAACATCCACTTTCTTTGAAAATCCCCAGATAGATCCGACAACAACACCAACGGAAAGGTTGATCGCTGCACAGATAAATGCAAGGGAAATGGAGATCCTTGATCCAAACCATACGGCATCGAATGTGGACTGTCCGGCTGCACCGGTACCTAAGATCCAGTGAATGTTCATTCCCAGACGTTCGATCGCTGCAGATGGTGACAAGTGTTTGGTTGTCGCATCCATTAAGTTACCAAACTTATCATATTCCACAAATAATGGATAAAGGTAAGTAAATGCGATCAACACACCCAGAATCGCCAAAATAATAATATTAATCTTTTTCTTAAAAAATACACGGAATACAGAATGCCAATAAGAATATCTTGGCGCTGTAATCTTTTCTGATTCCAGATCACTGTGGTCTACCGGAGCGAATAATTCTTCCTCCGGCATACCGAACTTTTCTAAATCCTGACTCATTTCTAATTACCTGTCCTTTGTTGAGAATGAAATTCTAGGATCAACCATTGCCATTAGGACATCACCTAAAATAAGGGATGTGACTGTTAAAATCGCATAGAACAGTGTTCCACCGACAATAACACCATTATCATATTTGTTGATAGCCTCTGTTAATAAGTTACCAATACCTGGAACGACATACACACGCTCTGTGATGATCGCTCCTGTCAATGCTCCAAGCACTGCTGCAGGGATTCCCTGAATGATCGGGATCGCTGCGTTCTTCAAAATATGTCTGGTGAAAATCTCACCCTCTGTCAGACCACCGGATCTTGCGAATTTGACATAGTCCGAATTCATCTGGTCGATCATATAACGTCTTATCCACTTCATCAGATTTGCTATGGATGGAAGTGCTAACGATACGATCGGCAATATATACATCAGTCTGCTCGGCGATTCCATATCAAAGGTTGTTGGCAGACCAAAGCTTCCGCCGATCGCCTTGAACAGGAAAATATACGCAAGTGATGGTACTGCGATAATAAATACAATATAAAGCGTACCGATCTTATCGACCAGTTTGTCTTTCTTTCTCGCCATAAGGATGCCCAGCGGCACACCGATCAGATAAGACATGATAACTGCGATCAGTCCGATCACAAAGGAATAACCCACTTTGGATTTTCCTGTTTTGTATGTTGCAACATTGGTGTAGTCATCTTCATAACGGTCTGCATACAATAAGCTGGATTCTCTGGAACCCTGCATATAGGTTGCAGTGTGCAGATTGTCCGCACTCTCCTCCACAAGACCGGTTGGATAGGTGACAGTTGATTTTATATAAGATCCCTGATGGCTTGTCATCGTACTGAATACATCCACTCCCTGATTTACCGTGTAGGATGTTCCAAGATTGATCGTCACAATATTCTGATGAACAAACGGAAACTTGGAATCAAAATACAGTAAATACTTGTGTGTTGTACCATTGCCAATGATCGCCGGTGAGAATTTTTCCCCACCATAGACAGGATCATGTAACGTAAAGGTGAGACCTCTCTCACCTACGATGTCTTCTACATTATTAATATCATCAATTGTTATTAAATTTGCAAAATATTTTCCCATACGGGATGCCAATGGGACATCTTTATACGCAAAAAGCTGCTGCTGGCCACCGTCGGCATACTTCTTCTTGTTCATCATGACGGCGTCTTTGCGGACTACCGTGTATCCCTGAGACTTATAATACTTTGTGAATTTTTTGACATATTCACTGACCTGCTCAGAATCCTGTGCCTTGGTTCTTCCGAAACCAACCACTGCAGATCGCTCTTCCTCTGTTAATTCTCCACTGCTTACAAGTTCATTCAGCCAGTCAGAGTAGGTGACATAATCCAGATAACCATAATCTTCCCATTTAGAGTATTTATAGGCAACTCTTGCATTATTACTTGTATGTGAATATTTTGTATCCCCTGCAAAAACAAGGTTTCGGTCTAACATTGTGTAGATCATGATCATGACCAGCGCCACAACGATCACGATAGACACCAGTCCATGTAATATACGTTTTAATAAATATTTTGTCATAATTGTTCACTCATCAATAGTGCAGGGGAGCGGGGAATCCCCGCTCCGATGCAGTGTTGTTATTTCGTAGATACGATTAATAAATACCGATAGATTTGATCATGTATCCGGCATATTCTGGCTGGAATGTATCCAGATAAGATGCAGGATCACCATAGTCAGGACCCCATCCGGATAAGTCACAGAAGTCATAGTTCATTTCGTAACCATAGTTCATGTAATATCCGCTGTAGTACCAGTCTGTGTTATCTGCTGCTGCAACTAAGTTTACCTGGACAAGTCCCTGTGTAGAAGCTTCAATAGACTGTTTCAGAGAGTTTGCTCTGTTTGTAAATACTTCACTGGAAGAAGCATATACAACATCCATCTGGATTGGGTTGTCAGCATCGATCGTAAGACCATCTGCTGCTAACTCTTCTACTGCCTGAGTCATCTCTTCCCAGGAGTTATCTGCATTGTACCATCCGTCATATCCGTCGGAAGAACCGGCACCCTCGTTAGCTGTTGGATCCCATGCTTTGATCTTCACACCGTCAGCATCGATCTGATCCTGTACGATCTGTCCATAGTATGTTCCAGCCGGATATGTTTTTTCTGTTCCGTTGATATCAACTGTTACTTCTTCTTCCAAAGTAACAAAGTTACCCGGTGTGTAAGAGTTTCTCATAGAAGCATATTTCAGATCATCACCAACCTGCTGTGCAAGATAAGCACCACGATCCAAGCCCATGGCAAGTGCTCTACGGAAGTGGACGTTCTGCATAGCCTGTTTTGTTCTTGCAGCATCTTCCTCTGTCTGTGAGGAAACTGCTTTTGTTGTATCGTTTGCGTTTGCAAACTGATTACGGGTGATATTAAAGAATCCGCTGTATGTTGTTGCATCTGTAAGTGCTACATATGCATAATCATCAAAGTTTCCATCCGCTTTTGCTGCTGCAACAGAAGCTGTGTTAAGACCTGTTCCATCTACAACACCTGCGATTGCATCGTTATATGCTTTTGTCGCATCAGAACCATCATTGTATACCCATGTCAGTGTATGGATATTGATGTGATCTGCATTCCAGTAGGACTCGTTAGCCTGGAATACGATTGTGTTCTTGGATGTAAAGTTCTTAACAACGTATGGTCCGCAATATGCGATAGAATCAGAATCCTTACCATATGTGTAATCTGCTGCATCCGGATCATACTCAACACCAAACTTACCACCCATGGATTCATAGAAGGATCTGTTCATTGGAGCAAATACGTTGTAACCGAGCATTGTTGTGAAGTATGTGCAAGGAGCTTCCAGATCATACTCTAATGTGTAATCATCAACCGCTTTTACACCGACCTGTGAGAAGTCTGTTACTTCACCGGAGATGTACTGGGATGCATTTGTGATGATACCTTCGATCAGGTACTCAAGACCACCCTGGGCATCCATCATATGCTGCATTCCGGCAACAAAGTCATCTGCTGTCACATCAGCAACTTTTCTGCCCTGGGAATCAACCCATGTAGCACCTTTGCGAAGATGGAATGTGTAAGTTAATCCGTCATCAGATACTTCATAGCTCTCTGCTAATGCAGGCTGTAAAGTTCCCTCTCCATCATACTCCATTAATCCATCGTATGTGTTCACGATTGCTTCAGCATCTACAGACTGAGAAGTTGCAAGAATATCCCATGTGGTAGGATCCTGTGTATATAACTGATAATTATAAGTATCTTTGAGCGTGTAACCCTGCTCCTCTAAGTAAGATTTTGCCCATGCTTCATACTCACCTGTTCCTTTTAACTCAGCCCATTTTGCTCTCATTGTGCTGACATCGGAAGCTTTGATCAGCTCTGTTGTGACAACTGCATTATGGTATCTGTCCATATCGTTGCCCCACAGTGTATAGTCAAATGTGTAAGGAGCTACACGTGAGATGGAATAGTTACCACCCTTTGACTGTAATGGAAGCATAACGCCTGATTCCATTAACTTTGCTTCTGCGATTGCTTCAAGTGCAAATTTCTCAGAAACGGTTTCAGCTTCATCAGCTTTCTGGTAAGCTGCCCAAAAATCACCGAGTTCTTTGTCATACAGCTCTGCAGATACTTCTTCATAATTAGCCGGAGCTACTGCTTCTTCGCTGCTGCCTGATTCTGTACCGGCTTCTGTGTCTTCAACAGCATTTGCATCATCTGCGGCATTGTTCTTATTGCCACATGCAGTCATGCTGACTGTCATAGCAAGTACAAGCATAAGGCTTACTACTTTTTTCTTCATAATATTTCCTCCTGTAGAAATAATCTATATAAACGCTTATGCGCTTATATCATAATTTTTCCTGTTTCTCTGCGGTAAAAAACGTATTCTGATCCGGGCTTTCAATTTCAATGTGTTATCATTGCGCCACGTTATCGTGCTAAATTATTTTTTTACAACCAAAAAAAGTGCCAACAGACTTTTCCGTCTATTGCACTCACTAGATACAAGTGTCTTTTTCCCACGTACAACACTTCTTCTATTATACATGCATCTGCGATTTTGTCAATAGTTTTTCTTTTGTCACTTTCTTCCTTATACACACGTTTTATCATATATTTTCCCGCTGTTTTCTCTCCCATCGTTTCTTTATTACAGCTTAATTACAGCTTATTGCAATGCCTCTGTCTCTTCATATCTCTTTAAGCTTTTATCGCTTTACTTATGTACTGTATTATCTCGATATCAGAGCATTGCCTTAATATGTATTATACAAAGCAGTCGACATTTGTCAATAAAAAATTTGTTTACCAAGAAACATTTTTCTCGTTGACATAGTAAAAAAAGAGCAGGGATACCCATATTAGGGGCCTTTCCCTGCTCTTTGTCTCTATTCATTTTCCCGACTAACTTTTACAGACATCCGCCTGTCCAAATCTGTTATCTATTAAACGCCTTTTTTTCGAATTTGTCAACCAGCTTTTCCATACATCCATCTTCAAAAGGACTATTTAACCCTGCTTCCACGATCACATTGGTAAAGAAATCACGTGCGGAAAGATTACAGAGTTTATAGTAATTCTTCCATGCTTTTTCAAAGTCTTCATCCATCATGACTTTGAACTGCATCGCACACACACTTGCAAGACAGTAATCAATATAATAGAACGGGCTGCCAAAAATGTGCGGCTGTTTCTGCCAGAAGCCGCCCTGTCCAAAGAAAGGATCTTCTTCGTAATCCATGTGCGGGCGGTAAACTTTTTCCAATCCTGCCCAGACTGCCTTGCGTTCTGCCGGTGTCATCTCCGGTTTTTCGTACACAATGTGCTGGAACTCATCCACCATGCAGCCGTATGGGACAAACGCAGCGGAATCTTCCAGATGCATTTTCAGGTAATCGTCTTTCCGGTCTCCGAAGAATAATTCCATCCAGTTATATGCGAAGTACTCCATCGACATGGAGTGGATTTCCGCTGTCTCCATTGTGATATCGGCGAACTCACGGATCTCTTCGTCTCTTAACAGATATCCCTGGAATGCATGGCCACATTCATGCGTGATGACGTCCACATCTCCGCTTGTTCCGTTGAAGTTTGCAAAAATAAACGGAGACTTGAAATTTGGAATATAGGTCATATAGCCGCCCTGACGCTTTGTTTTTCTTCCGAGCACGTCAAAAAGTTCATTCTCCATCATAAAATCAAAAAATTCCTTTGTCTGTGGAGACAGTTCACTGTACATTTTCTGTCCTGCCGCAAGAATTTCCTCCGGTGTTCCGACCGGCGCAGGATTTCCATTCGTGAAATAGACATCTGTATCAATATAAGAAAGCTTCTCCACGCCAATACGCTGTCTGCGCTGCTCGTGGAGTTTATTGGCAAACGGGACAAAGTATTCCTTCACCTGTTTCCGGAAATTTTCGACCATTTCCTTGTCATAACAGTTGCGGTTCATACGATAATAACCCAGCTCCACATAGTTTTCATAACCAAGCTGTCTTGCCTGCTCGGTTCTGTTTTTCACCATCTTATCGTAAATCTCGTCGATCTCATCTGTAACAGACAGGAAATAGTCACTGACTGCCTTCCATGCTTTTCTTCTCAACTCACGGTCCGGGCTGGTCTGGAACTTTCTCATGAGAGACAGATTGTAAACTTCTCCCTCGAAAGGAATCTTCGCTGTAGCGATCAGCTTACTGTGCTCAATGCATTTTCTTCCTGCATTAACGGAATGATCTTCTCGTCAAAAGCCTTGTTTGCGATCTCGATATTTTTAAATGTTACTTTTCCGATCTTACTCTCCAGATAGTCTCTGTAAGGAGAATCATAAAGTACTTTTCCGTATTCATTCTCATACTGGCTGATGATCGGTCCAACCTCATCATAAAAATTGCTTTCTTTCTCATAAAATTCATCGGTCGTATCAATATCATGGCGGATCATTGCAAGTTCCATGCTTGTCTGCACATCCGCGGTAAATTTATAATACTCCCGGTGGATCTCAAACTGCTCCTCTCCGCTTTTTGCATTCTTCGTGCGCTCGATAATGCTCTTATACTCTTTTTCTACTTCTTCCATATCAATGCGTTTGTATGGCATTTCTGAAAATTTCATAGTGTGGTTCTCCTTTTTGTCCTGCTATCATTTATTCCTGCTGTCTTTTTCAAACCTGCATCTGTATTTCATTATATAGAGAACATTTTGTTTTTACTATCTTTTTTTTAAAAAAAGATTATAATGAATATAGTTTATCAAAAGTGAGGTTCCCATGATTACCACAGAAGATATTTTAAATATGAATTTTTATAAAAAAGAAAAATTTGTAAAATTCTCAGAATTGAAAGCTCACAAAA
>ERZ773111.1594-NODE-1594-length-10176-cov-2.350953_pt1 | contig 10176 bp, 10 predicted proteins | sample MGYA00580567_ERZ773111 | MGnify/ENA primary metagenome ERZ773111 (study PRJEB29015, sample SAMEA2737875) | human gut metagenome | biome: human gut; feature: human-associated habitat; material: faeces | place: China | collected 2012 ...
TGCTATTGCTTCACGCAGTTCTAAAATGCCGGCAGCAGGAGAAGGGGTCAGCAATTCGCTGCTGCAGTCAGACATGACTTCCTTCATCAGCTTTGCCCATGTATAAAACGGAAAATTGGCGCCGCTTGCGTGATTGGTCGAAAAGTCAATCTGATAAGAAGTATCTGCATCAGGTTGTTTTGAAAATGTTAAAGATGTATGGGCGGCAGACAAAAAATTCGTATTTTCAGGCTGTGAATGTGAATAGGAAGCAGCAAAAACAGGCTGTCCTACAGCCGCAATATCGGTCACATAGTAGCCTTTTTTGGGCAGGGAATAGATGTATCCTTCGGCAATTAACTGGGCATATGCATTTTCAACGGTAATGGTGCTGATGCCGAGATTTTTGGCAAAAGAGCGCTTGGAAGGCAGTTTGTAATCCGGTGCAAGTTCACCGGATAATATATCATTTTTAATACATTTGTATAAATGTTCGTAAAGGCTGTCAGAGCCGGTATTATCAAAAGAGTAAGTAAGCATATGGTTCTCCTTGCTGTAGTATATATTAGAAATTATAATCGCTTCCGGCAGGAATGTAAATGCTTATTCATAACAAAAAAATATTAGTTGACAAATATCAAAAGATAGCATATACTAATAACAGATTTTCAATAATCCTTTTTCACAGGCAGTATTTTGTGTAAAAGGTTCTTAAAATTCAACAAGGGAGCAATCCATAAATCAGCCGGCACGTCCGGAATAATCCATTATTTATTTGTGAATATCTTGAATTTTCAAGTATATTTAAATTAATATTTTATGCAAAGGAGAGTAACATGGAGTACGGGGATTTTTTACAGTGTGTACAGGAGTATGCAAAAAAAGAAACAGGCAGAGGAGGTGTTGTAAGCATTAATCATGTTATCAAAAATAATGGCTGTGAACTGGACGGTCTGGTCATTATGGAAGAAGGAAAACATATATCGCCGACAATTTATCTGAACGGGTTTTACAAACAGTATCAAAATGGCAGGACGGTAGAGGATATTGTCAGAGAGATTCTTCACATATATAATGAAAATAAAGATAACATTCAAATTTGTCCAGACTGGTTTCAGGATTTCGATAGGGTGAAACAAACCATCGCATATAAAGTCATTAATTATTCCAAGAACGAAAAATTATTAAAAAAGATTCCGCATAAGAGGGTATTAGACCTTGCAGTAGTATATTATTGCCTGCTCAGCCAGTCAGAAGGAGAAACGGCAACGGCATTAATATATAACAACCATCTGGAGGGCTGGCATGTGACAGAACAGCAGGTGCATGAAATTGCTGTCAGTAATACGCCGGGCTTGTTGCAGAGCCAGATTTATCCGCTGTCTTCCCTGATAGGACTGGTATTAGAGGATTTAAAAATGGAAAAGGAACTGCTTATGGCAGCAGAAATGTATGTGCTGACCAATAATACAAGGCTTAATGGCGCAGCGTGTATCTTTTATGAGGATGTCTTGAAAAAGTTTGCCGATACGCTCCAGACAGACTTATATATTCTTCCCTCCTCCATTCATGAGGTGATTCTGCTGCCCAAACTGGCACGTTACGATGCGATGAATCTGGAGGATATGGTGCGGGAAGTCAATACTGACGGCGTATCAAGGGAAGAAGTATTGTCGGATAAAGTGTATATATACCGCCGCAGTGATGGATTTATTACGATGTCATTTTAAATACCGGATTTTTCAGCCGGAATGCTGTGTGGTATTTAAAACAGAATCGGCATTTATTCAATTCTCCAACATTCTCAAATATATGTATGCACAAACTACATCAGAAACCATTCCCGTTTGTAACGAGATAGATTATATTCGCCAATATGTCGATTTACAAGCTCTCAGACTAAATAAACATACCCACATTTCTTTCGAAACACAAACCGACGATGACCAAGCTCCAATTCCCCCTATGATCCTTATTACATTCGTGGAAAACGCTTTTAAATACGGTACATCTTCCGATATAGATTGCACTGTACTCATCAGAATTATAGTGAAAAACGGACAACTCCTTTTCGAAACAGAAAATACGGTCATGAAAGAAAAAAAGGAAAAGACCCCTGCTATCGGCATCGAAAATTGCCGCAAGCGATTAGAATTGCTCTATCCGGGTCGTTTTAATTTAACGACTGTCCAAGAAAACCGACAATATAAAATCAGACTAACTATTCGACTACAATGAAAAAATTTTCTTGTATAGCTATTGACGACGAACCTCTAGCTTTACTTGTCATCACTCAATTTTGTGAACGGTTTGGAAATTTGGATCTTTCGACATTCAGCGAACCTCGTATTGGGTTGGAAGAGATCAAACGACACAAACCCGATTTGGTTTTCCTCGACATAGAAATGAATAGTATCAACGGACTGGATATCGCTCACGCTCTACCCAGAGAGTGTTGCTTTATATTCACCACTGCACACGCTCAATACGCACTCAACGGATTCGACCTCGATGCCGTAGATTTCCTACACAAACCGTTTGCTTACGAAAGATTTAAAAAAGCTGTCGAGAAAGCCATTCGCAGAATAGAAACAGAAAAAGTCCCCGAGAATATCGTTATCAAACAAGAATATGCCAACGTAACAATTCCCATTAATGACATTCTATATATCGAAGCGATGGAAAACTATACTAAAATTTTCCGGGAAAACGGGGGATACATACTGTCCCGAACAAACATGAAAACGATTCAAGAAATTTTGCCCGAAGAAAATTTTCTCCGCATTCACCGTTCATATATCGTACCTATCGAAAAAATCGAAATGTTTTCCAAGAAAAAAATAAAACTTATTGGGAAAGAAATATTTCTCCCCATAGGAAGACTTTACGCTAATCACATATATGACACACTTATCTCCCGAAATTCCGGGCATATTTTTCCAAACTCATAAGAATACAAGGTAAAATACGGAACGAGGAAATGGAAACTACTATGGAATAAGCGAATGAAATCCGATATTCGATATGCACCTACTAAACGCTCATTATCTTTTGACTTTAAAAAGCATACATTTTACAGGTATTTTATTTTTTGTATAGAATCATTATCTTTGTACGGAAACTAATTATTTATACCCAATGAAAAATACATGTGTTTTTCTCACTATTTGTGCCCTATTCGTAGGTTGTCAGTCAAACAAAAAACAATATTACGAAAAACATCTCGTTTTTCCCGAAGGCTCGACAATCGAACAAAAAGTCGAAATGGCAGCACACCTGACTCCTACACCTCAACAACTAGCATGGCAGCAATTGGAACTGACCGCATTTCTACACTTCGGTATAAACACCTTTACCAATCGGGAATGGGGAGACGGGAAGGAAGATCCCAAACTTTTTAACCCCACTCAGTTAGATGCCGAACAATGGGTAAAAACGCTGAAAGATGCCGGATTTAAAATGGCGATTCTCACAGCCAAACATCATGACGGTTTTTGTTTATGGCCCACTGCTACAACCAGTCACTCGGTCGCTTCATCACCCTGGAAAGAAGGAAAAGGCGATGTAGTCAAAGAGATGAAAGAGGCTTGCGACAAATATGGTATCAAATTCGGTGTTTACCTATCTCCGTGGGACAGAAATGCATCTTGCTACGGAAACTCGCCCGAATACAATAAATTTTTCATCGAACAACTTACCGAGTTACTCTCAAACTACGGCGAAATACACGAAGTTTGGTTCGACGGGGCTTGCGGTGAAGGTCCTAATGGTAAAAAACAAGAATATGACTGGGACTCGATCCTTAAAACCATACGAGAATTGCAACCCCAAGCTGTCACAGCCATTATGGGCGATGACGTGAGATGGGTAGGAAACGAAAAAGGATATGGGCGGGAAACCGAATGGAGCGCAACAGCCCTCATTCCGAGTAGTTACTCCCGTTCAGACAGCGTTTGTAATGCAATAGGTATATCCCATTTATCCAAAGACCTCGGCAGTCGAGCCCTTTTAGAACAAGCGACCGAATTATTTTGGTACCCGTCGGAAGTCGATGTATCGATTCGTCCGGGCTGGTTCTATCATCGGGAAGAAGACGATAAGGTAAAATCGCTTTCTACATTGGTGGACATCTATTTCAAATCGGTAGGATACAATTCTGTTTTACTGCTCAATATTCCGCCCGACACAAGGGGGTTGATTCATGAAAACGACACCAAACGGCTTCAAGAACTGGCTCAATATATAAGCCATACATTTGCAACCGATTATGGAAAAACTTCTCACGAAAAAATTACCGGGAAAGAGGGCGATTCCTTCGAGATAAATATAACGGCTACGACTCCCGTGAATACACTCTTACTGCAAGAGGATATACAGAACGGGCAACGAATTGAAGCATTTACCGTAGAGGCTTCGATAAACGGAGTATGGGAAAAAATCTCCGAAGGCACAACAATAGGATATAAACGACTGGTGAGATTCGACGATGTTATCGCCGACAAATTAAGAGTGACTATTAATCGGACAAGAGCCGATTTCTCCATATTACGAACCGGAATATTCTATGCAAACCCTATTATAGAAAAATCAGAAGAAGCACAAAATTCGGTTTTCACTCCCCAAGAGTGTCTTATCGGAGATAAAGAAGCAGTAGAAGCTATTGACAAAAAAATCGAGACGGCTATTTACAGCGACGGTCTTTCTCCTATCCTCATCGATCTCGGAAAAATACGAAGCATAAAAGGGTTCTGTTACACACCGGTACAAGAAGGGAATACCGATGGGACTATTTTCCACTATAATTTGTATCAAAGTAACGACGGAAAAGAATGGAAAGGCATTATACTTAACGGTGAATTCAGCAACATAAAGAACAATCCTATTCCTCAATTCGTCACATTCGGGAAAGTCTTGGAAACAAGATACTTGAAATTAGAACCCATCGAAGAGATAAACGGAAACCAAAAGACCTCTATCGCTGAGTTTAGTGTGGTAATACCGTAAAAACAACCGATCATATATAGAAAACCGCCCGATTTTATATTATCGGGCGGTTTTTATATTACATGAAAATACTCCAAAGCTCGTTTTATACCATCGTCATCGACAGTAGTTGTCACATAATCGGCTACCTTTTTTAGCGAATCTCCGGCATTACCCATAGCGACACCAATACCCGCGACTTTCAACATATTGGTATCGTTTCCTCCATCGCCAAACGCCATTACTTCGCTTATGGAAAAACCACAATATTTTGCAACCGATTTCACCCCCTCTCCTTTATCTACTCCCTTAGCGGTTACATCGGCAAAAGCAGGATACCACCGACTGGACTCACAAGAAGATAAACAAGGCATAATCTCTGCCTCTTCCTCGGCTGTAATAATCGGTGTCATCTGTATAATGCGTTGTTGCAAAAGAGCACTCAAAGAGATATTACCGGAGATATCGTTCAAATCGAGAAACCGATGGAAAAATTCTTCGATTTCCCGAGTCGTGTTATAGACCAGAGCTGCCGATTCTCCCACCAATATACACGGGAATTTCCGCTCATCGGAAAATTTCATCATTGCACAAACATCTTCTTTGGGAATTGTATGGCAAGCGATTACCTTATCTCCGACCAATATATAAGCACCATTCGTAGTAATATATCCATCAATAAGGCTTTTGATATCATCGAGATTATTGATATAAGTCAAAGGTCGTCCCGTAGAGATAAAGATTTTCAATCCTTTCTTTTTAGCTTTCTCCAACGATTCTACCGTAGAACGAGGAATACGATGAGTATGAAAACTCACAAGCGTACCGTCAATATCGAAAAACAGGGCTTTAATCATTCTTTCTTTTTTATAATGCAAAGATAGTCGAAACAAATTTACATCATACCAACTTCCTACCATTTATCACCATGAAAAAATCCGCCTAACCAATAGGCGGATTTTCCCAAAAACAACATCAAATAACTTATATAACGAAGTAATCACTCCTCACGGCTATAAATAGAATCTTTTATATCATTGATATCCACAAATTTATTCACTATGGCATAGATCGTCAATCCAGCCGGACTATGTATTTGCAATTTCCCTGCGATGTTTCTCCTATGGGTTATGACTGTATGGGCAGACAAACACAATTTTTCAGCGATCTGCTTATTGGTCATTCCTTTCACAACGCCTATAATAATCTCTTTTTCTCTCTCGGTGAGCGGTTCTTGTCGTTCTTCTTTTTCAGAAGAAGCCTGCACCATCGATTCAAACGTTTCCTTAATCTGCTCTGCCGAATCGTACACCGAGATGACTCCATCATACATTTTTAAAACCGAAGCATCTGCCAAAGAATGCTGTAAAGCAATGCATTTCAATGAGAGACCTTCAAGGCTCTTCTTAAATTGTATAATAGACGATATACCTGCCAATCCCGGATCTATAATCAATATATCTGGCCTACGCCACGACAATAATGCTGGGAGCTGCTGCATATCGGCAACTTCGGCCGCTTCGATATTGAGAGTCGACAGTTTTTTCAACACAGTCAATAATCCCTTACGGATAATCAATGAAGGTTCTGCTATGACGACTTTTAATACAGGCTTCATTTTTTTCTTTCTATATTATATTCCAGCGTTTGAATGACCGGAATAAAAAGATAATCCTCTATATAATTATGCGAAGCTAAATCTTGTTCGCATGTAAATATATCGAACAACACGCTATTCAGCTCATTACTACTCGATGCCGGATAATATTTTATCAATATATTTTTCAGTTCGGTCAATTTCGCTTCAACTTGATCGTGTCGTTTTCGAAATATCGCAATATTGTACATATCGGGCTTTACACCTGCCAATAAAGAGTTTACATAAGGAAAAACAGTACTCTCTTCATACCGCATGTGTTTCTGAACCTCGGCTACATACTCGTCGAAAAACCGAAGAATTGCAATAGAAATATCTTTCTCTCCTCCATCTATCGCATTCAGTAGATTACAACGAATAGCCGGTAATCTGAAATTCAGAAAATAGTCGTGAGAATTATGTAAATACTCCAATAAAGCCCCGGCAGATATAACATTTTTATAGTCATCAACATCACCCTCGTCTAACAATAAATTAACTACGGCCAAAAATGTTTCGGTATGTACACCATTTTCCCGACAAACCTCCCCGATACTTTTATCGCCGAAACCCAACGCGATGCCGAAACGGCTCATGACTAACAACACAGGGTAATTGTCACAAACCAAATCGCTCATTCGGTTATTCTGATTATATGCTCCGAGTTTATACATATTTTTTTCTTTTACTTTTTTGTATCATTGAAATACAAATATAACCAAAGGTGAGCGCAAAGGCAAACGGAAACCTCATTTCCGATTTGACTCTGCCGAACCGCATCCTATATTCTACAAATATAGCGAAATATCATTGTTTCGACATGACAAAGGAACAGCATTCTCAAGAGTTATACAATCCCCTTTTTAGGTGAAATAAGTACTTTGCCATACCTAATTGTTGTTACTGTATATCATTATGCCATAAATATAAACATCTAGCCCCCCAAATTTGTCCACCCAAATAAAATCGAACTATGGTAAAAATTCTTTTAGACAACGGGCACGGATACGACACACCGGGAAAGAGGTCTCCTATATGGCCCGACGGTAGTCAACTATTCGAATGGGAGTTTAACCGCGACATCGTATCCCGAATAGAAATTCTATTGAAAAAGGCCGGTATCTCTTGTGTCCGACTAGTACCCGAAAAAGAAGATATTTCTTTATCGGAACGCTGCAAACGGGCCAATACGATCGCCAAACAAAGTGATTGTTTACTTATCTCTATCCATGCGAATGCTGGTGGAGGAAGCGGTGGAGAAATGTTTACCTATTCAGGTAGTCACAAAAGCAAATCATACGCCGAAATATTTCAAGACCTCTGGAAAAATCATTTTCCCGAACTTCGTTTTCGAGGTTGTAAAGAAGAGAATTTCTGTATATTAAGAGAATCTGTTTGCCCCGCGCTCCTCACCGAAAACCTTTTTATGGATAACTACGCAGATTGCAAAATACTTCTATCGGAATGCGGACGAGAAAAAATAGCCCGTTGGCACGCAGAATCTATTCAAACAATTTTGAGGCGATTTTATCAACTCGGGTAAACTTTTTATTGCTTCGACATGTTATAGGGAAAAACCAATATATAACGATATGAAAAAATTTGTTTTTACATTATTCGCCGTGGCAGCTCTTATCGCTTGCCAGTCAAACAATAAACAAAATCAGATGACCGGCGAAGGCGAAGCCGTAGAAATCGTAGGAACCGATTCGACCGGACTGGTAGATGTATTCGCTTATGAAGGTACAGTACCGACAGCTTCTGGGAAAAAAGACAGTATGGACTACTTGGTAATCATTACCCAAAAGATAGACAGTGTCAATGGCGTATACCAAATGACAACAACCTATATAACAGCCGATGGGAAAAGCGGGAAAAAAATAAACAGTAAAGGGAAAAAGCTATCACATAAAGGGACTAAAAAAGATAAAGCAGCCAAAGTTTACAAGCTAGTCCCCGACAGCGGATCGAATCAAACCGTCAATTTGTGGGTAGAAAGCGATACAACGGTCGTTATTCTTGACGACCAAATGAATACCCCTGCTAAACCAGAGCATTACAGATTAAAAACCGTTAAGAATAAAAAGTAAAATACGATGTTTTAGGCTTATAGAGAAGAAGGAATGAAGTTTATTATTTGTAAAACTTTATTCCTTCTTCTCTATAAATCAAAAAACTGAATCGCCGCTAAATCTTTGTCTAACCACTTCATACATCATGACGCCTGCTGCCACAGAAACATTGAGCGAACCGATGTTCCCAACCTGAGGGATAGCAACCATCTCGTCGCACAAACGTAAATTATCGGCATCGACCCCTGTATCCTCAGCGCCCATAACCACTGCTACGGGGACCGTATAATCCACCCGTGTGTAATTCATAACAGCCTTCTCAGAAGCGGCGACCACTTTAATCCCGCTATCTTTCAAATAACGAATAGCACTATGTATCGAGCGCTCCCGACAAACAGGGATATGCAACAAAGCTCCCGCCGAAGTTTTTACCGCATCGGCATTCACACTGACACTTCCCCGTTCGGGTAACACAATGGCATCTACGCCTGTACATTCACACGTTCGAGCAATCGCTCCAAAATTACGTACATCGGTAATTCCATCCAGCATGACGAATAGGGGTGTTTTTCCTTCTTCAAACAGGAAAGGTACCAGATCTTCTGTTTTCTGGTAGGTGACAGAGGAGATGAATGCTACAACTCCCTGATGGTTTTTCCGGGTAATACGGTTAATACGCTCCACGGGTACACGCTGAACAGGGATGAGGGGATTTTTCAAGCAGGTAAACAGTTCTTTGGACAGTTCGCTCTGTATATCTTTCTTCACCAATACTTTATCTATCTCTCTTCCGGCTTGTATGGCTTCAATAACAGCGCGTACACCGAAAATCATTTCATTCTTTTCTAACATATTTAATAAGTGGTTAATGGTTAGTGACAGGTGGTTAGTGGTAATTGGCACTAGCCACTTATCAGCGCCTTTGCATTGTTCAGGGCTGCCTCTGTCAAGGTAGCCCCACTTAGCATATTGGCAATTTCTTTTACTCTTTCTTCATCAGTCAGGCGGCGGATGTGGCTGTTGGTGCCTGTTTCCGTATCTTCCTTATATACTTTATAATGAGTGATGCCGCGTGCTGCAATCTGGGGCAGGTGGGTGATGCTGATGACCTGACGGTTTTGTTTTCCCATCTCCTGCATGATGAGCGCCATTTTCTCGGCGATGGAACCGGAAACTCCGGTGTCTATTTCATCAAAGATGATAGTAGGCAGTTTCACAGCTCCGGCTATCATGGCTTTCAGCGAAAGCATGACACGGGCAATCTCACCACCCGATGCTACGGAAGCTACATTTTGTAATGTTCCATTCTTGTTGGCCGAAAACAGGAATGTCACACTGTCCATCCCTTTACTGTCCGGTTCCTTGCGCGGATTCAGTTCCACCACAAAGCGCACATTGGGCATACCGAGAGGAACCAGCAGGCTTTGCATCTGTCTTTCAATGTGCTTGCCCGATTGGGAACGGAGTTTTGTCAACACAGCAGCTTGCTTTATCACTTTGTCATAT
>ERZ773111.1598-NODE-1598-length-10159-cov-6.144695_pt1 | contig 10159 bp, 4 predicted proteins | sample MGYA00580567_ERZ773111 | MGnify/ENA primary metagenome ERZ773111 (study PRJEB29015, sample SAMEA2737875) | human gut metagenome | biome: human gut; feature: human-associated habitat; material: faeces | place: China | collected 2012 ...
GCCGCTTTTCTACCAACACCAACCCCAGCTGGATGCGTGCACACCCCAACCGCTTTATCCTGCACAACGGCGAGATCAACACCATCAAGGGCAACACCGATGCCATGCTGGCCCGTGAGGAGAGCATCGAGAGCCCCATCCTGCAGGACGACATGAACAAGATCCTGCCCATCATCAACACCTCCGGCTCCGACTCCGCCATGCTGGACAACGCCCTCGAGTTCATGGTGATGAACGGCATGGACCTGCCTCTGGCCGTTATGATCACCATCCCGGAGCCCTGGGAGAACAACAAGAACATCAGCCAGAAAAAGCGGGACTTCTACCAGTATTACGCCACCATGCTGGAACCCTGGGACGGCCCTGCCGCCATCCTCTTCTCCGATGGCGACGTGGTGGGCGCTGTGCTGGACCGCAACGGTCTGCGCCCCAGCCGCTACTACATCACCAAAGACGGCAGGATGATCCTCTCTTCCGAGGTGGGCGTGCTGCCCTGTGAGCCGGAGAACATTCTGGTCAAAGACCGTCTCCGCCCCGGCAAGATGCTGCTGGTGGATACCGTCAAGGGCGAAGTCGTGGACGACGAGAAGCTGAAGGAATACTACGCCAGCCGTGAGCCGTACGGCGAGTGGATAGACCGCAACCTCGTCCAGCTGAAGGACCTCAAGATCCCCAACATCAAGACCCCCAGCTACACCGGCGACGACCTGCTGCGCCTGCAGAAGGTGTTCGGCTACAAGTATGAGGACATCAGCACCCTCATCCTGCCCATGGCACGTCAGGGCGCAGAGCCTTCCGGCGCAATGGGTACCGATACCCCGCTTGCCGTCCTCAGCGGCCAGCACCCGCCGCTCTTCAATTATTTCAAGCAGCGTTTTGCACAGGTCACGAATCCGCCCATCGACGCCATCCGCGAGAAGGTCGTCACCTCCACCAGCGTCTATGTGGGCGCACACGGCAACCTGCTGGAAGACAAGCCCGAAAACTGCAAGGTGCTCAAGGTCAACAATCCCATCCTCACGTCCACTGACCTTCTCCGCATCAAGTACATGAACGTCCCGGGCTTCAAAGTCTCCACTGTCTCCATCAACTACTACAAGAACACCAGCCTCGAAAAGGCCATCGACCGCGTTTTCCTGGAGGTAGACCGCGCTTATAAAGAGGGTGCGAACATCATCATCCTGTCCGACCGGGACATTGACGAGTACCATGTGGCCATCCCCAGCCTGCTGGCGGTCTCTGCCGTGTCCCAGTACCTCATCCGCACCAAGAAGAGCACCGCACTGGCTCTCATCCTCGAGAGCGCAGAGCCTCATGAAGTGCATCACTTTGCCGCTCTGCTGGGCTACGGTGCCTGTGCCGTCAACCCCTATCTGGCCCATGAGACCATCGGCCAACTCATCGACGACGGCCTGCTGGACAAAGATTATTACGCCGCCGTGGACGACTACAACAAGGCTGTGCTGGGCGGCATCGTGAAGATTGCCTCCAAGATGGGCATCTCCACCATCCAGAGCTACCAGAGCAGCCAGATCTTCGAGGCCGTCGGCATCTCCAGGGACGTCATCGACAAGTATTTCACCGGCACGGTGAGCCGTGTGGGCGGCATCGGCCTCGAGGACATTCAGGCTGACGTGGAGGCCCTGCACAACGCAGCCTTCGACCCGCTGGGCCTTGACATCAACATGCAGCTGGAAGACGGCGGCGCCCACAAGTTCCGCAGCGGCAAGGAAGAGCACCTCTTCAACCCCCAGACCATCCACCTGTTCCAGAAAGCCTGCTTCACCGGTGACTACGACACCTTCAAGCAGTTCACCCACACCGTGGACAACATGGGCCAGAACGGCGTCCATCTGCGCAGTCTGCTGGACTTCAACTATGCCCCCGACGGCGGCATCCCGCTGGACGAGGTGGAGCCGGTAAGCTCCATTGTCAAGCGGTTCAAGGCCGCTGCCATGAGCTACGGCGCGCTGAGCAGCGAGGCCCACGAGACCATCGCCATCGCGCTGAACCGCCTCGGCGGCCGGAGCAACACCGGCGAGGGCGGTGAGCCCGAAGAGCGCTACCACAGCGAGAGCAATTCCAAGATAAAGCAGGTGGCTTCCGCCCGCTTCGGCGTCACCAGCAAGTATCTTGTCTCGGCAGAGGAGATCCAAATCAAACTGGCACAGGGTGCAAAGCCCGGCGAGGGCGGCAATCTGCCCGGCGCAAAAGTGTACCCGTGGATCGCCAAGACCCGTCACAGCACTACGGGTGTCGGCCTCATCTCTCCCCCGCCGCACCACGACATCTACTCCATCGAAGACCTTGCAGAGCTTATCTACGACCTCAAGAATGCCAACCGCCACGCCAACATCAACGTCAAGCTGGTCAGCGAGGCCGGCGTCGGCACCATCGCTGCCGGTGTCGCCAAGGGCGGCGCACAGGTCATCCTTGTTTCCGGCTACGACGGCGGCACGGGCGCAGCGCCCCGCAACTCCATCAAAGATGCCGGTCTGCCCTGGGAGCTTGGCATCGCCGAGACCCACCAGACCCTTATCCTCAACGGCCTGCGCACCCGTGTGCGCATCGAGAGCGATTCCAAGCTGCTCTCCGGCCGCGATGTGGCCATCAGCTGTATGCTGGGCGCTGAGGAGTTCGGCTTCGGCACCTCTCTGCTGATGACCATGGGCTGCGTCATGATGCGTGTCTGCAACCTCGACACCTGCCCCATGGGCATCTGCACCCAGAACCCCGAGCTGCGCAAGCACTTCCGCGGCAAGCCCGAGTATATCATCAACTACCTGACCTTCGTGGCGCAGGAGCTGCGCGAATACATGGCAAAGCTGGGCATCCGTACCATCGACGAGCTGGTGGGCCGCACCGACCTGCTCCATGTCAAGTCTGCCCCTGCCGACAGCCGGATGTCCAAGATGGACCTCGACTGCATCCTGCACAACCCCGCCATCGTCAACAGCAATGTCCACTTCCAGAAGGAAGACACCTACGACTTCCATCTGGAAGACACTCTGGACATGAAGGTGCTGATGAAGAAATTCAAGCTCAGCAGCAAGACCCCTCAGAGCGTGAAGCTGGATGTCTCCAACACCGACCGCGCCTTTGGTGCCATCTTCGGCAGCGAGATCACCCGCAAGTACGGCAGCGACCTGCCTGATGACGTCTACACCGTCCACTGCACCGGTGCAGGCGGCCAGAGCTTCGGCGCATTCATTCCCAAGGGTCTGACGCTGGAACTGACCGGCGACTGCAACGATTACATGGGCAAGGGCCTCTCCGGCGGCAAGCTCGTCGTCCGCCCGCCCGAGGGCATCACCTTCAAGCCCGAAGAGAACATCATCATCGGCAACGTGGCACTCTACGGTGCCACCAGCGGCAAAGCCTTTGTTTCCGGTGTGGCCGGTGAGCGCTTCTGCGTCCGCAACTCGGGCGCTGTGGCCGTCGTCGAGGGCGTGGGCGACCACGGCTGCGAGTACATGACCGGCGGTACCGTCGTCGTTCTTGGCCAGACCGGCAAGAACTTTGCAGCCGGCATGACCGGCGGCATCGCCTATGTGCTGGATGAGAACTGGGACTTCTACCAGCGAGTGAACAAGGAGACCGTCAGCCTCGAGCCGGTGGAGCACAAGTACGACGTCGCCACCCTGAAAGAGCTCATCCGTGAGCACGTCGAGCTGACCGGCTCGCCCCGCGGCAAGGAGATCCTGGACGATTTCAGCGAGTTCCTGCCCAAGTTCAAGAAAGTCCTCCCCTACGATTACGACCATATGCTGCGGGTCATCGCCTCCATGGAAGAGCGCGGGCTCGACGGCGAGCAGGCGCAGATCGAAGCATTCTACGCCGTGCAGAAGAACAAGTAAGGAGGGGAACATCATGGCAAAACTCACTGGTTTTATGGATTACACGCGCAAGACCAGCACGGATGTTCCGCCGCTGGAGCGCATTGAAAACTTTAACGAATTTCACATCTGGCTCTCCCGGGAGGAGCAGCAGACCCAGGCAGCCCGCTGCATGGACTGCGGCGTCCCCTTCTGCCAGGCGGGCATGATGATCGGCGGCATGGCCTCCGGCTGTCCGCTGAACAACCTTATCCCCGAGTGGAATGATTTGGTCTATCAGGGCAAGTGGGAGCTGGCACTCCGCCGCCTACGCACCACCAACCGTTTCCCGGAGTTCACGAGCCGGGTCTGCCCTGCCCTGTGTGAGGCCGCCTGCACCTGCGGCGACGTCACCGGCAGCAGCGTCACTGTCCGGGAGAACGAACACGCCATCGTGGAGACGGGCTACGCCAAGGGCTGGCTCCATGCCGCACCGCCTCCGGCCCGCACCGGCAAGAGCGTGGCCGTCATCGGCAGCGGCCCTTCGGGCCTGTCGGTGGCCGAATACCTCAACATCCGGGGCCATGCCGTCACCGTCTTCGAGCGTGCTGACCGTGTAGGCGGTCTGCTGATGTACGGCATCCCCAACATGAAGCTGGACAAATCCGTCATCGAGCGCCGCATCAAGATCATGCAGGCTGAGGGCGTTGAGTTCCGCACCAATATGGATGTGGGCGGGACTGTGGATGCCGCTGAGATTTTGAACAGCTATGACGCCATCGTGCTCTGCTGCGGTGCCAAGAAAGCCCGCGATTTGAACGTCCCCGGCCGCGACGCGAAGGGCGTGTACCTCGCAGTGGACTACCTCACCAGCGTGACCAGGAGTCTGCTGGACAGCAAGTTTGCCGACGGCAGGGCCATCAACGCGGCAGGCAGGAATGTCCTCGTCATCGGCGGCGGCGACACCGGCAACGACTGTCAGGGTACCGCCCTGCGGCAGGGCTGCACCGACCTCGTGGCACTGGAAATGATGCCCCAGCCCCCGAAAGAACGGGCCGCGAATAATCCCTGGCCCGAGTGGCCCAAGGTGCTGAAGGTGGACTACGGCCAGACCGAGTGCCTTGCCAAGTTCGGCAAAGACCCCCGCGTCTACCAGACCACCGTCAAAGAGTTTCTGAAGGACGACGCCGGCAACCTGACCGGCGCGGTCATCTCCTATCTCAAGCCCCAGCGTGACCCCGACACCGGCCGTACCAGCATGGTACCCACCGGCGAAGAGTTCACCTACGACTGCCAGCTGGCCTTTATCGCCGCCGGTTTCGTGGGCTGCGAGGACTATGTGGCCGAGGCGTTCGGCGTGGAGCTGAACGCCCGGGGCAATGTGGCCGACCACGGCTTCCGCACCAATGTAGACAAGGTCTTTGTCTGCGGCGATATGCGCCGGGGCCAGAGCCTCGTGGTCTGGGGCCTGCGGGAGGGCCGCGACTGCGCCGCCGAGGTGGACCGCTATCTGATGGGTTACACCAATCTGTGACCCCCCTATTTATGACATTCTCTTTCCTATCCTAAACAGAAACGGGAGCTTTCCTTCACCGGGAGGCTCCCGTTTCTGCATTTCGGGGCTTTTATTTTCACAAAGTTTTCACAATTAGCACTTCCTACCCGCTTGAAACAGATACCCCTAAGTGGTAAAATCAGAGTGTCGGGAGATTTACCCCCACAGGGTACATTTCCTCTTCACACCGATACACCCGGAAAGGAGTTATCTGCTATGACCGATGCTGAAAAAAAGCCCTGCTGCTGCGCTGCTGAGCCTGCCGAAAAGGACACTGCTCCCTCCTGCTGCCGCCACAAGGACCGTACCCCTGAGGAGTACCGCGCCCTTGCCAACCGGCTGAGCCGCATTGAGGGCCAGGTGCGCGGCATCCGCGCGATGCTGGACAAGGACGTCTACTGCGCCGATATTCTGGTGCAGGTGGCTGCGGTGAACGCTGCACTGAACGGCTTTTCCAAAGAGCTTCTGGGCCAGCACATCCGCACCTGCGTGGCCGACGATTTGAAAGCCGGCGAGACGCAGAAGCTGGACGAACTGCTGCAGCTGCTGCCCCGGCTCATGAAATGACCCCGTTCCGGGCATCCTATAAGAGGGAAAGGAATCCACAATGGAACAATACAATGTCACAGGCATGAGCTGCGCGGCCTGCTCTGCCCGGGTGGAAAAGGCCGTGAAGAAGGTGCCGGGCGTCACGAGCTGCTCGGTGAGCCTTCTGACAAACTCCATGGGCGTGGAAGGCACAGCCTCCCCTGCCGCCATCCTCTCGGCTGTGCAGGAGGCAGGCTACGGTGCAAGCCCGAAGAGCGCCTCCGCCAGTAAGGCCGCTGACACCAGCGCCGACCTCGACGCACTGGCCGACCGCGAGACGCCGAAGCTCAAGCGCCGTCTCATCGCCTCGCTGGGCTTCCTGCTGGTGCTGATGTACTTCTCCATGGGCCACATGATGTGGGGCTGGCCCCTGCCCCACTGGTTCGATGGCAACCACGTCGCCATGGGCCTTGTCCAGCTGCTGCTGGCGGGCATCGTCATGGTCATCAACCAGAAGTTCTTCATCAACGGCTTCAAGGGCCTCATCCACGGCGCACCCAACATGGATACGCTGGTGGCCCTCGGCTCCATGGCAAGCTTCGTGTGGAGCACTTACGCCCTCTTCGCCATGACCCGTGCCCAGGTGGATGGCAACGACGAGCTCGTCATGCACTATATGATGGAGTTCTACTTCGAGTCTGCCGCCATGATCCTGACCCTCATCACGGTGGGCAAGATGCTGGAAGCCCGCTCCAAGGGCAAGACCACCGACGCCCTCAAGAGCCTGATGAAGCTGGCCCCCAAGACCGCCACACTGGTACGGGACGGCGCGGAAGTGACCGTGGCCATCGCCGACGTGCAGAAGGGCGACGTCTTTGTGGTCCGCCCCGGCGAGAATATCCCGGTGGATGGCGTAGTGCTGGAAGGCACCAGTGCAGTCAACGAGAGCGCCCTGACCGGCGAGAGCATCCCGGTGGACAAGGCCGTCGGCGACAAAGTCAGCGCCGCCACCACCAATCAGTCGGGCTTCCTCCGCTGTGAGGCTACCCGCGTGGGCGAGGATACCACGCTGGCTCAGATCATCAAGATGGTCAGCGACGCCGCCGCCACCAAAGCTCCTATCGCAAAAATCGCTGACACCGTGTCGGGCTTCTTCGTCCCGGCGGTCATCTCCATCGCCGTCGTCACCACCATCGTCTGGCTGCTGCTGGGCCATGAGCTGGGCTATGCGCTGGCACGCGGCATCTCCGTTCTGGTCATCAGCTGCCCCTGCGCACTGGGCCTTGCAACACCTGTGGCTATTATGGTCGGCAATGGTCTCGGCGCAAAAAACGGCATCCTCTTCAAGACTGCCTCTTCGCTGGAAGCTGCAGGCCGCACCCAGATCGTAGCGCTGGACAAGACCGGCACCATCACCGAGGGCGCACCCCGCGTCACCGACCTGCTGCCCGCTGAGGGCGTCACCGAGACGGAGCTGCTGACGCTGGCCGCCGCGCTGGAAAGCCGCAGCGAGCACCCTCTGGCAAAGGCTGTTCTGGCCGACGCCGAGGCAAAGGCCATCACTCCCCCGGAAGTCACTGACTTCGCAGCCCTGCCGGGCAACGGTCTGGCGGCCAAGCTGGACGGCATGGACATCTATGCCGGCAATGCCGCCTTCATCCAGACCAAGCTCACCCTGCCCGCCGCACTGGCACAGCAGGCTGAAAAGCTGGCCTCTGAGGGCAAGACTCCTCTCTTCTTCGGCGGCGCAGCCCGTCTGCTGGGCGTTATCGCCGTGGCCGACACCATCAAAGAGGACAGCCCCGAAGCCATCCGTCAGCTGCAGAACATGGGCATCCGGGTCGTGATGCTCACCGGCGACAACCAGCGCACCGCCGACGCCATCGGCAGACAGGCGGGCGTGGACGAGGTCATCGCGGGCGTCCTGCCCGACGGCAAGGAGGCCGTCATCCGCCAGCTGCAGGCCAGCGGCAAGGTGGCCATGGTGGGTGACGGCATCAACGACGCCCCCGCCCTCACCCGTGCCGACACCGGCATTGCCATCGGCGCAGGCACCGACGTGGCCATTGACGCCGCCGACGTCGTGCTGATGAACTCGAAGCTCTCGGACGTGCCTGCGGCCATCCGCCTCAGCCGCGCCACCCTGCGGAACATCCACGAGAACCTGTTCTGGGCGTTCATCTACAATATCATCGGCATCCCGCTGGCGGCTGGTCTGTTCATCCCCTTCGGCCTGACGCTGAATCCCATGTTCGGTGCTGCTGCCATGAGCCTGTCCAGCTTCTGCGTCGTGAGCAACGCCCTGCGGCTGAACCTGTTCGATTTGCACAGCACCAGGCACGACCACAAAACCGCTTCTCCCGCTGCTGCCCCGGTGCAGTCTGCGGCTGAAAATAACAAAAAATCGGACGCCGAAGCGCCCGAAGTCAAAACGGAGGATCATACCATGAAGAAGACCCTGAAAGTGGAAGGCATGATGTGCGGCCACTGCGAAGCCCGCGTGAAGAAGGCTCTGGAAGCCCTGCCCGAGGTGGACGAGGCTGTCGTGAGCCACGAGGCCGGCACCGCCATCGTCACCCTGAACGCCGAGGTTTCCGATGCAGACCTGAAGAAGGCTGTTGAGGATCAGGATTACAAGGTGACCGGCATCGAATAACGGATGCGCAAAAAGCAGCGCCCTGTTTCCCATTGCGGGAGACAGGGCGCTGCTGCTTTTTCTGGATTCTTTGGGGATTGGGATCACACCCAGCTGAGGATGCTTCTGTGCTCCGGCTCGTATTGCTTCAGCGCAATGGCCTGCTGGTAAGCATCCAGCACCTGCTGGGCGAAATGCTCTGCCGAGTAGCGGGCGGCGGTGGCCAGAGCGTTCTGGTGCAGCTGCCCGCGCTGGGCGGGGTCCGAGATGATGGTGTTCAGTGCCGATGCAAACTCGGCTTCGTCCTTCCACTGCCAGCCGTTGAAGCCGTTTTCCACCACGCCATCCAGGCAGGGGTCCGCACGGCAGAGCACCGGCAGACCGCAGGCCATGCCCTCGAAGTAGGTCAGACCCTGGGTCTCGCTCTGGGAGGCGCTGACGAAGATATCGCCCACGCGGTACCACCGGGGCACCTCATCGGGCTTGACCATGCCCACAAAGCGGACGCGGTCGGTCAGCTTCAGCTCCTTTGTCAGTGCTTCCAGGTCAGGCCGGGCGGGGCCGTCGCCCACGAACACCAGCCACGGGCGGCTCTGCTCCGGCTGTGCGGCCAGCAGACGCACCAGCTGGGCGTGGTTCTTCTCGGCAGCCAGACGGCCCAGCGAGAGCAGGACGGTATCCCCTTCCGGGATGCCCAGCTCTGCCCGCATCCGGGCCTTTTCCTCGCCGTTGTCCTTCGCCGGGCCAAAGGCGGTCAGGTCGATGCCGGTGGGCACTGTGACCACCGGGCAGCTGACCCCGTAGCGGTTGAGCATGGCGCGCACCTTTTCGGTGGGGGCCAGCATGAGGGAGCAATAGCCCGAGAGGATGCGGGTGGCCTTTTCGGCAGTCATCCGGCCCAGACGCTCACTGAAGAAAAGGTACTGGGTGTAATCCTCGTAGACAGTATGGTAGGTATGTACCACCGGGCAGTGGCACCGGCGGGCCACCCGCTGTGCCAGCATAAAGGTAGAAAACTCGCTTTGCGTATGGATGACCTCCGGGCCCCAAGCTTCCAGCTCGTCCAGCCAGTGGGAGATGGGCAGAGCGCCCGCCGCACTGATCCGCACGCCCGGGTAGACCCGCTCCGCGCTGATGCTGCCCACATACAGGATGCCGTTTTCCTCATGGGAATGGCCATTCTGGGCAAGGGTCACCACCCGCACGTCATGGCCCAGTGCCAGCAGCTGGTGGTACAGCAGCTCCACCGAGCGCACCACACCGTTGACCATTGGGGACCATGTATCTGATGCAAGAAGAATTTTCATTGGAACACCTCAGATTACCGCATAGAATAGGGGTTATGTTCTCTGTTCTATCTTTAATACGTTTCAGAGCCGCAGAATCTTGCAGATCCGCCCTGATTTTTTCAAAATTTTTCCGGTTTCACCACCGAGACCGTCTCCACGCCGTAGGCTGCGAAAAGCTCCAGCGCCGCCGGGCCGATCACCTCGCCGCTGACCACGATGGGGATGGCGGGCGGGCAGGACACAGTGGGCAGAGCGCAGACCCTGCCCAGCGCAGACCCTGCCGGGATGGTCTCCTGCGGGGCAAACACAGCCTGCCGCACGGTCAGGCGGGGCTCTG
>ERZ773111.1604-NODE-1604-length-10118-cov-49.988771_pt1 | contig 10118 bp, 7 predicted proteins | sample MGYA00580567_ERZ773111 | MGnify/ENA primary metagenome ERZ773111 (study PRJEB29015, sample SAMEA2737875) | human gut metagenome | biome: human gut; feature: human-associated habitat; material: faeces | place: China | collected 2012 ...
TGGGCGGTCAAAAGATGAGTTTCAGGCTCTGGCCCGGGCAGAAGATCTCCAGGTCCGGGCTGTGGTCTGGTGTTTAAAACGCTTCAGACCATCAACCGCTTCATTGTCCGCCCGGTCACGCCGGACGAACTGGCAGAACGCCTGCATGAAAAACAGGAACTGCCGCCAGTACGGTTAAAAACACAATCATATTCGCTGCGTCTGGAATGAGGGCTGCCGGTTAACCCCGGCCGTCGCCGCACACCGTATTTTTATTCTTCAGCATGATGAGAAAGAGATAACGATGGAAAGCACAGCCTTACAGCAGGCCTTTGACACCTGTCAGAATAACAAAGCAGCATGGCTGCAACGCAAAAATGAGCTGGCAGCGGCCGAACAGGAATATCTGCGGCTTCTGTCAGGAGAAGGCAGAAACGTCAGCCGCCTGGACGAATTACGCAATATTATCGAAGTCAGAAAATGGCAGGTGAATCAGGCCGCCGGTCGTTATATTCGTTCGCATGAAGCCGTTCAGCACATCAGCATCCGCGACCGGCTGAATGATTTTATGCAGCAGCACGGCACAGCACTGGCGGCGGCACTGGCACCGGAGCTGATGGGCTACAGTGAGCTGACGGCCATTGCCCGAAACTGTGCCATACAGCGTACCACAGATGCCCTGCGTGAAGCCCTTCTGTCCTGGCTTGCGAAGGGGGAAAAAATTAATTATTCCGCACAGGATAGCGACATTTTAACGGCCATCGGATTCAGGCCTGACGCGGCTTCGGTGGATGACAGCCGTGAAAAATTCACCCCTGCGCAGAACATGATTTTTTCGCGTAAAAGTGCGCAACTGGCATCACGTCAGTCTGTGTAAAATTCCCCGAAAATCCGCCTGTTTTTACTGAAAAAAGCCATGCATCGATAAGGTGCATGGCTTTGCATGCGTTTTCCTGCCTCATTTTCTGCAGACCGCGCCATTCCCGGCGCGGCCTGAGCGTGTCAGTGAAACTGCATTAAAACCGCCCCGCAAAGCGGGCGGGCGAGGCGGGGAAAGCACTGCGCGCAAAAGATTGAAATAATTTACAAAAAGTATATAAGATAACTCCTTTTCAGCCTCCCCTTTAAATGAGTGAAAGGAGATTGTAGTGTTAGTTTATGTTAATTCGTTTAATTGCATCGGTGAAGATAGTTTTTTTAGCGTAGTGCGTTCTGTGTGTGGTTGGCTTAATAGGGTTGCTAATATTCGCCTATCAACAGATGAGCTACTTTCGCGGCGTGATTGGAATTTAGAGCGAGCCTATGTTAGAACCTACACGGCTGATAGAATGGAACCTAAAATATATTCCATAATGTACACTCATCCTGATAGGAATGTGAGCGGTAGACAATGGATTACAGAAATTGGAATTAGACGTGAAAAAGGAAGCACGTTTATATCTATATTGTTAGAAATAAGTGATGTTAGCACTATGGTTGATGCAAAACCAATTGCTACTCGTCCATCTCTGGTATCATATTTGAAACGGAATTGTGTATTCGATCTGGATGTTATCGGCCAGAAAGTGGATTATATTAAAAGTCAGTATGGCGACTTTCAGTATCTTATGCATGAAATTTCTAGGGATGACAGGACCTACCCGCTAGTTTTTATTAGTGAAGGTAATGATGGATTTCCTGTTATACCTGAAAAACTACAGGAGCAACTTATTGGGCTTGCTCAGGTTGTTGCAACAAGTGGTAAAATGGACTCTTGGGAAATGGAACGATTACTTGGAAGACACTATTCATCTTGGGGGGGGGCAATAAATATTATTTACCCAATGAATAAGTCAGGGTATATAGGAACAAAACTTTTTCTCCCGAAGCAAGTTGATGAAATTAAAGCGGGTAATGTTCCTGTTAATAATTATATATTATCAGTAATAACGCATGCTTTTAATGGCTATAATAAAAAGTTGCATTTATCACCAGCTAATGTTCGTGCCAAAAGACAGCGTGATGATAATATTTCTTTTAGGCAGAGATTAAATGAGTTAAAAGATGGTGCTCAGTATGAAGCTTTGCTCGATGAAGTCCTCTTAGAGTTTGAGGAGTTTAAGGCTGCTAGTGAAGAATTAGAGCTTGATTATTTAAAAAGGATTGAGGAATTGGATGCAAAGCATGATGCAGTTGTCTTTGAAAAAAATAAAATAGAAGTAGACTTAGAAAGGTTAAAATACGATATTAGGAAATACCATGGAAAAGCTACTGATGGTGATGTTGATGTTGAAAAGATAATATCTTTAATTAGCAATAGGTTAAACCCTGAGTCCGTTTTGAGTTTATTAGAAATCCTAATCCCTAATAATGTTGAGATTCTTAAATCAGCATTTTCTTCAGCGAGGAACTCATCGAAATTCAAACACAATCATAGATTGATTTATTTATTATATAAACTTTGTACAGAATATCTTCTTGAGTATCTTGAAAATGGAGATAATAAGGCCAAAGATATTCTTGGTGATGCTTATTCAGCAAATGAATCAGAGACGGTAGAGCGATCTGCTACATTATCTAAAATGAGAGAGTTTGACTATAATGGTCAAAAAATAAAGATGTTCCAACACGTTGGTATAGGAACAGCCCGCTCCAAGTCTGAAACTATAAGAATCCACTTTTGGGTTGATAGAAGTAAACGTAAAATAATTATCGGATACTGTGGAGAACATCTTGATGTTAAATCTACATAAAGTCCCCAATCTATTGAATTTTAATAGTTGCTTGGACTGAAATCGTTTTTTATGATTGGGGGTGCACAATTTGCCCCCAATCATTCATTAGTTGCTTACGTTTTTCTAAATAAACCGAGCGATTATAAGCGCGACGTACTTCGTTTTTATCGCTATGAGCAAGAGCTGCTTCTATAACATCAGGATTGTAACCACGTTCGTTTAAGGCGGTGCTTGCAATAGAACGTAGACCATGGGCTACTAGTTTGCCAGCGAAGCCAATTCGCTTTAATGCGGCATTTGCCGTTTGGCTATTCATTGGTTTTAAGGGGTCACTCCTGCTAGGAAAAACATGTGTACGATGAGCACTGATGGGTTTCATTATATTCAAAATGTCTAAAGCTTGGGGGGACAAAGGAACAATGTGTTCTCGTTTTGCTTTCATTCTTTCAGCTGGAATTATCCAGAGTTTCGCATCTAAATCGATCTCAGCCCATTGAGTGCCTGAAGCTTCAGAAGGGCGGACAAGAGTTAGGAGTTGCCATTCAATGAGACATCGAGTAGAGACAGATAGATTTGACATTGTTAATGAATGCATCAGATTAGGCAATTCTTCTGGGCGTAGTGTTGGCATATTTTTCTTTTTAGGTTTCTCAAATGCCATACCAACACCTGATGCTGGATTTGCATCAATCAAACCGGTGTTAACCGCATAAATCATTATCTCGTTAATGCGTTGCACCAGTCGACGAACGGTCTCTAGCGCCCCTCGAGCTTTGACGGACTCAAGAGCTTCAATTAATGTTCGGGCTTTGATCTTCTGAACGGGGATCTCACCGATAGTGGGGAATACGTCTTTCTCAAGTGAACGCCAAATGTCTTTTGCGTAATCAGGGGTAACGCTTTTGCTTTTGAGCAGAAACCAGTTAGCGGCGACTGTTGAAAAAATACTGTCAAGCGCGATTTGTTGCTGTTCCTCTGCCACTTTCGCTTGAATTTGCGGATCAATTCCATTGGCTAATAATGAAAGATAATCAGCTTTTAATCTCCTGGCATCTGCAAGCGATATGGCTGGGAAGGCACCTAGCCCCATCATTGTCCGCTGCTTTGTTGTCGGACGTTGATAACGGAAACGCCATAACTTCTTACCGTTCGTTTTAACGAGAAGAAAAAGACCATCGCCATCATGCAATGTAAGATCCTTTTCTAACGCTTTTGCGCGCAGCACTTCTGTGTTGGTCAGGGGGCGTGTCGTTCTTGCCACTTTGGCCGCTCCTTTATGAATTGGTATACGCTTTTAGGTATACATCTTACCGTATACCTAAACGTATACCAATAATCACTGGATTTAGCGGGATATTCTCGGACAACTGAGGACACAAAAAAGCCCACAAGGCTTGTTCCATGTGGGCTTTCAGGATTTCTCCGGACGTATCCGGAAGAGCAAGTGGTGGGCTGGCGTCCCTGTGCTTTTAATTATAGTGTATTGATATTTAATATTTTTGTTTAAATTAATTTCGTTATGGGTTCCAAAAAGGAACCATAAAGTAGAACCACAGAACCTCGCATGGTTCCAAAATGCCGAGCGACTTCAAAATAACACGCTCTATGGCATACTAAATGTAAGTGTGGCTGGATATTTAGCGTCTGATTACTGAGAGGGTCAATAAAAACTGCTCTATCTCAAATACTGTAGTGGCCCATAAACTTGTCCGCTTGAGTCGATGGTGTACCTCGTCCGTTCAGGCCCGGAGTGGCCAATTAGCAGAGTATTCATGTCTGCTATGAGCGAGGATCGGACGTAAAACAACTGTAAAAAACTATTTAACTCAGGCAGACATGTCAAGATTCAGTGAAAATGTCTAATCACTGGTTCGTTAGAAATGCCCATATGTTGAAAAGGCTGCTGCAAAAAAGGCTCTCGCAGCGGCCTCTTTAATATAACGTCATTGTGTGCATCATCTTTAATTATGGGTTTAACTCAAACTGTTCCCCGTTTATCAATTTTCGCAATAAGTCAAGTGCCTCAGATGAGTATTTTCCGACACCACTTTTCCCAGATTTAATGAAAACATGATAATTGTTGTCTGATGCTTTAATGTTGAAGTCGGTTAGTTTTCTTAATTTTTCGAATTCTTGATTAACATAGTGCCACGATCCCATGTCGAGAATCCTTGCCAGATCAGACATTGTATATGGGAAACTAGCATTTAGTGCCTGCCCATTATTGAGTTCAGCGATACCATACATTTTTGCTAATGCATCATCATGCTCTGCAATATTGCGGAACATCTCAAAATCGTATGGAAGTTCTTGTTTAACAAGGGATTCTGATGCGAATGTGTACGTTCTGGCTAGAAATGCACGCACAAGTTTTGGATTAACACTAATTTCCGGTGTATTAGATGATAACGCATCAAAAATCCAACCAAAATTATTTGCGTATATCACCTTGATTCGAACGCTTTTATTCTCACCAACACCGATTAGCAATTCCTTTTGATGAGAACCAGTGGCCTCGCAGTCCTTACTGAAGGAGACAAGATAAATATTTGGAATCAATGCATTATTGGGAGCGATGATTTCATCTATATCAGAGAGAATTGCCTTTATGTTTTCATCATTGATACTGTACCCAAAGAAAAACAAGGGGTGTTCAGCAAAATATGTTAGCAACTTAGCACTGATATATTTCTTACGTTTATAGAAATCAACATAATCTTCATTTGTAATAACAATACTTTCAACTTCATGACTGCTACCATGAATTTTCATGATTTCGCCATAAGATGAATAATTCACTTTAACAACGTTATGACCAACTATTGCCTGATAATTGTCAAATATTTTTTCTAATGTGTCGTCATAATTTGTTGTGATTATTGCATGAGGTTTTACTTTCCTTAATTTCTGAACTTCCTCTGTATATTCCATGTTCGAGAAATCAACGGAGTTTGATAATTCATTCAGAATGGATGCAATTTCATGCTTAATATAAATATCTTTTGGAGTCGTTCCTTCAAAGTATGTCTCTGGATAGCGATCCTTGCCATCATCCCAAGCCCATTCAGCATAGAAGTCACAAAAATCGCTAGCAATCAGAGGTTTGTTATCACCCTTTGTTTGGCTGTAGTAACCATAAGGGCGTTTGATCAAGGGGCATATTTCCGCTAGTTGCTTTAATAGACCTTCCCAGTCAGGCGCTTTTATATATCGTTGTGAAATACCTGCACCCATGAATAAAATGGGTTGGACTTGTAAGTTTTCAAGGCAAGATTTAACATCTTCGATTATTTCTTCTTGATATTCCGTAAAGTCCATATAGTTACCTCAGGGATAGGTGATTGCTATGTGATGCACCGCGAAACGGTTCGGGGCTTTGTGACACCCAAACTTTACCCCGGTTTCCCAGCGTTTCCTTTGTATATAATATCATTGAAGTTAATTGCGTTTCTCAGAAATCTTCTTAGGATGTGATTGCAATAACGGCAACACAGCGCACACATCGCGGCTGATCAGTGAGTATGAAGTGGTTTACTGAATTTGGCCGCCTGAATCGAGAGACAAAATGTCCGCTCCTGGCACTAAGCAGAAGTTCCCGAACAACGTAAGCTGGCATATGCCCTCGTTCCTCCGTGGGGACTATCGATCTATTTGCCGGTTGTGTTTAAGCAATATCGCCAGCGGCGTGAGCTCTCAGTGCATTCAATCAAGCTCACAAATCACACAGTCTTTACTTTTTTTAGATTCCCTAATGGTTTCGCGTCATAGCCTCAGCCAGATAAACATGAGCTGCTTTAGGGGGATATGCCTTTCCGAGCATAAAGGATACTGTTTCTATGAAAACTGATCGCGAGAGCACGATTAGGAGATCAGAACCTGATTTGACATTGATACTGGCTATCAGCGATGGGCAGTTCTCGAATACATCTGACAATCATTTACCTCATTAAGTTTTATTTCCAGAAGTGCCGTGATCCAGCACGAGTGCTGATAATCAATATCACTTGGGTAATGATTGACAAGTTCACTAAACAACGAGCAGATATTTTAAAATTGCCTGCAGCTTCCACATCACCAGGCAGAGGCGTCAGACCCTTAGCACCATACGATTCATAGAGTAATTCCCAATATAGTTGATGCTGAATTTCTTTGTTCATGTTGAGGCAGTATATTGAAACAATGAGAATGAATCACACATATAAGCTCTCACAATCTTCCGCCGTTTTTGACTGTTGCAGATATACTTTTAGCAGGTTTTAAATGCCTGGAGATTTCTTTCTGTTCTCGACGGATTTTGTATGAATTAATTTCTTCATAATCCTTGTGTTTATTTATTTTTGATAAATCAACCAAGAGATTATTTCTTATCATCCACTTTACAATTCGCTTGTCAATATCTTTATAGAGAGGACCGCCTTTATATTTATAGAAGTGAATATCATGAATTTCACTGATGAAATCAAGTATGGATAAGATTTCTTTATAATCACCAATGTAACTGTTAATGGTGAAATGGTCTTTATTAAGTTCTATTTTGAATCCATGTTCAGAAAGGTAATACAAGAAAAAGGCTGAGTCGAGATCACAAAAATCTACATGCAGCGTTCTTCTGTCAAATTTATCAATATGCGAGAGAATGATATCATGTAATTCATAATCATATATATTTTCAATAAATCCTTTCCCTGAATGATTAATTTGATTGACATTGCATCCAGCATCTATTGCTACGGATAAAACTTCCGGGGAAAGGGGCAGGAAGAGAATATTCATTCCTTTTTTATCGATGTGATTTATATCACAACCAGCATTAATTAATTCTGTCAATCCTTCAGCATTCCTGTAATGTTCAAAAATGCATGTGTAGCCATTAGTATCCGTATGCGAGGTGTCTAAACCCAGTTCAATCAGTTTCTTCAGTATTTCTGGATTTTTTTGATGAAAGAGCGCATTTTGCCCATGTCCGTTGATATGGTGTATATTAATTCCATAACTGAGCAGGCAATCCATGGCTTCCAGGGTTCTGCAGGCAAAAATGGCATTGTTGCCGTTACTGTTAACAGCATTAATGTCATAGCCTATTTTTAAAGCTTTCTTTATATCATCAGGTGATCTTGCATTGAAGAATGATTCAGAAATGGCAAGGTCTAATGCCTTTTCTAATAATCCCTTTTGTAATAAGGACATGACTAATTCCATAAACACCCCCATGAAAAAATGTTTAAGTCATTAGATATCAGAAATTCTGTGAAATGCAACAGCTGGGGAAAGGTGTTCATGATGTGCGGAATAAAAATTTCCACAAACCACCCGTGGATACATCAGAAACACCTGCAGTAAATTTACGCCTGTAACCTGCCGTCCGGACTATAGGACCAAACCTTCGCGGGAGATGCTACCATTACATCGGCAATGTTGAACCGGATTTTACATCACACACGTCGTACAAATAAAAGGAGAAGGCTATCGGCTGAAGCAAAAACGGAAAGCCGGGGTTATCGCTGAAGCTAATCCTGAGTAAACAAGGTAGATCAACATTAGACCGTCGGTGGTGGCGGTATGCGGATCACTTTTTACCCGTTGTTGACCCCTGGCGCTCCCAAACCATTTCCAGTGCTCTGATGGTAAGTTTGTTGTCAGGTGAGAATTGAATTTCATTGCCCACCCCTCCGGGTTTTCTGGCGAACAGGTCGAGAACAACGACAAGATACGCCCAGAGTAAAGTAAGAGGCAGGGCGTAGTCGGTCCATGTCCCTGCCTCTCCTTTCCTGACAGGACGTAGACCCTGGCAAGTTGCATCAAAAGATAACAAATTTCTCAGTTCAACTTCCTTCTGGCTAGGTTAACTTGCAAGCAGGAACTGCTTTTCATCGATTAGTGAATACGGTAGTTTTTTCAAACTAACTGAACTCTATTCGTATGACTTAAATCTTTAAGAAGGCAGGAGATTTGAATTTTGAAAAACTGGTCACCAGAGCATACTAAAGAAATCAAAGCTTGGCTTGACATAGATAACTATCGCAAGCTCGAAGACATCAGTTTAAATGCCTTGTATCACGAACTTTGGGCAAGAGCACTTCTGTACAAGCCTGGGCCTACTGACGAAGAAAAGAAAGGGCTATGGGTGTACATGACTGAAATTTTCAGTGGGAACCCCCATCTTTTCAAAGGGAAGCATCTCGATTATCCAACAGTTAACGATACTCTCTACAGTCCTCCACACATTTTTATCACGGATATCACCAGGCTTGCTGAACTTAGTGTGATGGCTCTTAGTGTGAATCTTTTCACCTGGGAGGAAGGAAACGATGAATATTGTGTTAATGCGCCTCATCACGAAGCTTATGTGTCACAACTCTTGTCTCCCTTATGTGAGAAAACGGTGTTGCTTGAAATCGATCTTGGTAGTGGTACTGACGATGAAATAGCCGAATCGATAAAAGCGGCCCTGCCACAATGGAGATCGGTAAAAGGAGTGGAAGTTAATGAAACCGGTATCGTTCGTTTCGGCTATGGAACCATTAAAAAAATCATAAATTACAGGTTGGTTGCGATGCTGGACATCTTACTTTGGGCAAAAAGGAAAGAACTAAGAATCTCAGATGATCGCCTCTCCCGGCTTCTTTATACTGATGAAGATGAAGAAACAACTACCCGTTTAGGGTATCACATTAAAGACTCAGATCGTCCGCTTGCGATGAAAGCTGCAACGATAGACTTCATTAGGCAGTTCAATTTTTTCATGAACCGAAATCCCCACCTGAAAAACATGAGAGTTTCAGATGTGATGAAACTCTCTGATTCTAACTGATCTCGAATTCCCGAAGTCTACTACTGCAGGGCAGACCGTAACCCTGCAGTTAGGAAGCTCGCTCCTTTCTTTTCCCAACTGTTCGTATAGTGATCCCATCACAACGACAAAGGGAAAACAAAATGAACAATCAAAATACCCGCCTAATTCGCTTGCCAGAAGTTATGAACAGAACCGGCTATGGCAAGGCCTGGATTTATCGTCTAATCAACGAAGGTTTATTTCCACAACCAATAAAAATTGGTTCGCGTGCAATTGCATTTGTCGAAAGCGAAGTTGATGAATGGATCGCATCTGCAATTGAACGTTCACGTAAAAATGCAGCCTGATTACGGGGCTAATGATGAGTGTATTAAATTTGGTGTGTAAAAATAAATGGTGCTATTCAACAATGAGTCGAGGGCCGCCTGATATTTTATAAGTAGTATTAGGTTAGGCTTTGGTATTAAGAAGTAATAACAATAGTCATTACTGGGAATTATGATGGCATTTTTACTGTGACATTATAAATTAATAAGTACAGGAGATTTAAAATGAATAATTCAATCAGAGTACCTGATGAATCGCCACGGGTTTAACAGACACCTCAGAGTCATTTAAGATGGCTTAAAGAG
>ERZ773111.1607-NODE-1607-length-10112-cov-3.427265_pt1 | contig 10112 bp, 8 predicted proteins | sample MGYA00580567_ERZ773111 | MGnify/ENA primary metagenome ERZ773111 (study PRJEB29015, sample SAMEA2737875) | human gut metagenome | biome: human gut; feature: human-associated habitat; material: faeces | place: China | collected 2012 ...
TAAATTTAATTATATTAGTAAAAAAATAGAATTAGCAAGGATAAATGGACTTTCAAATATTATAAGTATTTGTTGTATAGATCAAAAAGTATATGTCTATGATAATGATTCTATGGAAATATGTATATTAGATTCACAATTAAAAAATGTTGAATTTAAAAGAAAAATTAATGTAAAGAATGTTGATTTGCATAGTGTTTTGAATACATACATCGTAATAGATTGTATACATGAGTCGAAACAATTTTATTATGATAAAAACTTAAATTATGTTAGAGAATCCATTCATAATTGCACTGAAAAAAAATATATGAAATCATTTTATTCTGTATCTTGTTGGAGCGATTACAATGCTCATAATGATTTACAGTGTGTTTTATATGAAGATGATGAATTGCAGGTATTTAATAAAAATGCTAGTAAATCTTACAATATTAGAATTACAGAAAATGAGGCTGTTTGTATGAGAAAAGAACTAGCAAAAGAATTAAGTTTTTACGAAAATCCTTTGATGAATTTAAATGATTGGATAAAACAATTGATATAGGAAGGATAGGATATGGAAGATATAATATTAACACCGTTTTGCTTTGAAAGTATAATAATGTATCATAAATTGAGATTACAAGGGTACAATGTTATTAGTTTTTTGATAGAAATATTTATCTACAAGGGAAAATATATAAAAGTATAGATGGGGATTGTAGAGTTGAATATCCATGGAGATGTTTTTCCTCAAAAGTAATTATTTGTAAAAATGAGTATAAAGATGAAATTATGGAACAGATGTTATCATTTGGATACAGTAATTCAAACATTTGTTTTGTAAATGATTTTAATTTTGAAATGAGTAATATAAATATTTGGAGAAGAGTAAATGTTGATTCATTGTATGATATATGGGGGTATTCTGATGGACAGAAAATAATTAATTTAAAAAAGCATATTAGATTAGCCAACATAATAAAAGAAAATAGGCAAGAACAATTTTGGGGACAAAGAAGAGAAGAATATTATATAGATAATGATGGTATACATTTTATTTTTTATAGACTTGAAATAGACTTAACATCGAGGTGTACATTAAAGTGTAAGAAGTGTTGCAATATGATGCAATACTATCAAAATCCCAAAGATATCAATGTGGAAACGATAAAAAATGATTATTCGAGAATGATGGAAATAATTGATTGGACCGATGACATTATGCTTATTGGGGGAGAACCATTTTTATATGGACAATTGAGAGAAATAGTTGAATATATATTTCATGAGAAAAATACATCTGAAAAAGTTGGTGTGATTCGTATAGTGACAAATGGAACTATTATTCCAAGCGAAGATATTTTTGAAACTTTTTCAAAATGTAATGTTCATGTTTTAATTTCAAATTATGGTCATCGAAGTAGAAATATAAATAAATTGATAGATGAATTGGTAAAACATAATATTAATTATGCAGTTCAAGATACAACACAGTGGTGTGATGTTGAACAATATGTTGATGGTATAGAAGAAGCAAATGACATAAATTTTATTAAAAATAAAATTGACGATTGTATAACATTATGTAGAACAATAGATTCAGGAAAGTTTTATATGTGTGCACATCTTAAATCACTAAACGATTTACAAGCTTTGCCAAGTGAGATACCTAAATGTTACATAGATATATATGAATCTAATGTCAAGGAGTCATTGCTAAAATACTTAAAAAGGGATGTTCATTATTTTAAAGCCTGTGCATGGTGTAATGGTTGCTCAAAAGATATGTGGGATGGAATGAAAATATCTGTGGCAGAGCAAACTTCTAAACCATTGGAGTATGTAAAGTATTAAATGGAGGAGATTGTATGTATATTACAAACAATAATAATTGTTGGTATACAAATATAGGAGAAGCATTTATTGACATTGGGGTAAAGAACATATTTAAAAATATTTCGAAAGACAATAAAAATATAATATTTAATACAATATCACCCATGTCAAAATTCTATATTGGTAATATGTATGCGGGGAAGGAAATACTAAAAAATGTTATGGATCCTGCAGATTGGATAAAAACAGATTTATTTATTCTTCCTGGAATGTTTGGAAGTATAGAGTTTGTAAAAAAAAGTTTCTCAATAAATATGGCTAGAAAATTGAAAGAAAACGGTTCAGAGATTGCTTTCCTTGGATTTGGAGCGTGTGAATATACAGAACAAGAGAGAAAAATTGTTTTAGAAGCAATGCAACAATTGAAACCATTATTTGTTATAACTAGAGATGATAAAACATATCAAATGTATAAGGATTATGTGAATTGTATAAAAGGATTGGATTGTGCTTTCTGGGTAAATGATAATTTTAATCCTGCTGGTATGAGTCTTAATAAAGAATATATTGTTTCAACATTTAACAGATCTGATGAACCTGAGAATGTTGCTAATGTAACGAAAAATTTAATTCATCCTTGGCATATGCCATATTATTTGAATAAAAGTAAAACTCGATTTTTGGCTAAAGAAAATTTAATGGTTTCAGATAATCCATATGATTATATTACTTTATATGCAAATGCGAAAACAGTATATACAGATTTAGTTCATGCTACAATTATCAGCCTGTTATATAATACACCAGTAAAATATTATAAAATTGATAATAGGCGAGATGCATTTGAGTCTGTTAAATATTTAAAATATGATAAAGATGGATTTATGTCAATTGATAATTGCAAGTTGAATGAAGAAAAGAAAGAAATAGAAAAAATCATAAATGTAATTATAAAAAATAAATGGAGAAAATAATTAATGAATAAATATATTTTATTCGGTGCGGGAGTATACGCAAGAAAAGCTATTGAATTAATAGGTAAAGATAACATAAAATTTATTGTAGATAATAATCCTGAGAAAGCAGGTTCTTTATTAGATGGTATAAAAATCTATTATTATAAAGAAAAAAAAGATTGTATTAAAGACAAAGTTATAATTGCTGTTTCTGACAAATATTTTGATGAGATAAAGATGCAATTAGAGCGAGATGGTCTAAAAGATTATATATCTATATCAAAAATTGAGTATGAGATAACAAAAAAAAATATTCAAAGCAGATTTGACTTAATTGGCGTATATAGGAAAGCCATAGAATGGATATTAAAGAATTCTATAGATAATAATCGAATAATATGTAATTCTCAAAAACGGAAGGGATATCCAGAAGTTACAGGATATTATATACCATCTTTAATGAGGTGGGGATATAGAGATCTTGCTTATAATTACTCGTTGTGGCTTCTTGATAAAAAAAAGATTAATGGATCATGGTATGATACGGATGACACTGCACCATATATATTTGATACCGCTCAGATATTAAAAGGATTATTAGCGGCAAGAAAATTACATAGCAATAAAAGTAGAATTGATTCTGTAATTAAGGAAGGCTGTGAATGGATTTTTAGTTGCATGACAGAGGAAGGACAATTAGAGACTCCAGATAAACAATGTTGGGGTAATGATGAGAATATGTGTTCAGAGTTGATACATGTATATTGTTTATCGCCATTGATAGAAGCAGGAAGGTTATTTAAGAAACAGGAATATATTGAGAAAGCAAAAAAGATACTTGATTATTATAAAACAAAGTATTATGACAAAATTGTGAATTTTAGTTTGTTATCTCATTTTTATGCATATGTTGTTGAGGCAATGTTAGACTTAGGAGAAATAGATTTAGCTAAAGAAGCAATGAATAATATTGCAAATTATCAGAAAAAATCTGGGGCGGTACCTGCATATAACAATGTGGACTGGGTTTGTTCTACTGGATTATTTCAATTGTCTTTAATATGGTTTAGATTAGGAAATCTTGAAAGGGGAAATAAAGCATTTGAATATGCGTGTAGATTACAAAATAAATCCGGCGGTTGGTTTGGAAGTTATATCTCAGAGGAAAATGCTGAAGAGAGAAATACATATTTTCCTTCAGAAGAAATTAGTTGGGCCAATAAATATTTTTTAGATGCGTTATATTATAAGAATAAAGCAGAATTCGAAGCAACATATGATTGCTTTTTAAGTGAAATTGATATAAATGATGAGCGATATTCTGTAGTTAAAAATGTGGTTTCGGAGTTTAATAATATTAGAGTTTTAGATTTGGGCTGCGGTAAAGGACGCTATTTGAAAAATCTTTTAGATGATTTACCACAGAATAGATATTTTGGTGTAGATATTTCCGAGAATGTAATGAAAGGATTAGAAAACCTTTCAGTCTATTGCAAGGTTGGTCTTTTGACGGATATACCATATGATGATGACGAGTTTTCTGTGGTTTATACCTGTGAGGCACTCGAACATGCAGTTGATATCAATAGTGCACTTAGAGAAATGGCGAGAGTAACGAAATCTGGCGGAAAAATAGTTATTATTGATAAGAATGATGATTGTTATGGAGAGTTAGAAATAGGCGCTTTAGAACAGTGGTTTAATATTGATGATTTGAAACATTTGATGGATTTATATTGTGATAATGTTGAAGTGAAAAAAGGACTTAAATGTAAAGGAGTGTACAATTCTAATCTGTTTACTGCTTGGATTGGAACAGTAAGGTGAGAACATGAAGGTAATGTCAATATTTGGAACAAGACCCGAAGCCATAAAAATGTGTCCGGTTATAAAAGAACTTGAGAGTAGAGAAAAAATAAAAAGTGTTGTATGTTTAACAGGACAACATAAAGAGATGCTTCAGCCTGTTATGAAATTGTTTGAAATAAAAGAAGATTATAATCTTCGGATAATGACAGAAAATCAATCATTATCTAGTATTACATGTAAAATTTTGGATATGCTGGAAGAACTATTAAATAAAGAAAAACCAGATATGATACTTGTTCATGGCGATACCACGAGTGCTTATGCAGCAGCATTATCAGCATTTTATCATAATATTCCTGTAGGTCATGTGGAAGCAGGACTTAGAACATATAATATGCATTCTCCTTTTCCGGAAGAATTTAATAGACAATCAATTGATTTGGTATCTGATATATTGTTTGCTCCAACTCAATATGCTAAAGATATGTTGCTATCAGAGAAAAAAGGTGAAAATAAAATATTTGTTACAGGGAATACGGTAATTGATGCTTTAAAGACAACTGTTTGTAAAAGCTATAATATTACGGAATGTTGCGAAGATGATAAATTGATTTTACTTACTGCACATAGACGTGAAAATATAGGGGAACCAATGAAAAATATATTTTCAGCAGTAAACAAGATAACAGAGGATTATCCAGAAATTAAGGTGATTTATCCAGTTCATAAAAATCCAAAGATTAGAGAGATTGCAAATCAATTTTTTGCTAATAATAGCAAGGTGAAAATGATCGAACCAATGGATGTTTACGACTTTCATAATGTCATGAACAAAAGTTATTTGATTTTAACAGATAGTGGTGGAATTCAAGAAGAAGCAACATCTCTTGGAAAACCAGTTCTCATATTGAGAGATACTACAGAAAGACCAGAAGGAGTTGCAGCGGGAACATTAAAAATTGTCGGAACCCAGACTGAGAATATATATTTAGAAACAAAGAGATTATTAACAGATAAGGATGAATATAACAGAATGAGCAAATCTGTAAATCCATATGGAGATGGAAACGCATCAAAAACAATTGTTGATATAATCGAAAGATATTTTGAGGGGAAGCTATAATGCCAAAAGTGTCCGTTATTTTACCTACATACAATGGAGAAAAATATATAAGAGAAGCTATTGATAGTATTATAAATCAAACTTTTACAGATTGGGAATTAATTGTTGTTAATGATTGTTCTACGGATAGTACGATTACAATTATAAATGAATATGAAAGAAAAGATTCACGTATAAAAGTAATAAACAATCCATATAATCAAAAATTACCCAAGTCACTTAATATAGGATTTTCTAGTGCAGAGGGAGAATATTTAACTTGGACATCAGATGATAATATTTTTCTTCCAAGTGCATTAGATGAAATGAATAGTTTTTTGGATCAGAATCCTAATAAGATAATGGTTCGAGCAAGATATACAATTATCGATGAAAATGGAAATTATCTTTATGAGCCAGATGGATATGATTCTGAGACGGTTTTTGTAAATAATTGCATTGGCGCATGTTTTTTATATAGAAGGGATGTATTAAGCAAAGTTGGAGAATATAATGTCGAAAAATACCTGGTAGAAGATTATGATTACTGGTTAAGGATATTATTTGAATATAAAGAAATAGGAAGTCTTGATGCAGTTATATATAAATACAGAATACACTGTAGTAGTTTGACTGCGACGAGAAAAAAAGAAATACATAATAAACTTTTGAAGTTGAGAATGGAGTATATTAATCACATAATTGAAAATTTAGAAAATAGAAAAGATTTATTATGTGAAATTTACTATGAATTTAAGCAAGCCAATATGCTTAGTGAAAATTTGAATATGATATTTCATGATTTTATTCCTGAATTAAATTTTGATTGTGAAGTTATTGAAAATAGATCTTCCATTGTATATGGTGCAGGTTTGTATGGAGAAAAAGCATACAAAAAATATGCAGAAATAATATCTTATTTTGCAGACAAGAACAAATATGGTTCTTTGATTCATAATAAAGCTATTATTTCGTTAACAGAACTTCAAAAAATTTATAATGATTATCAAATATTAGTTGCTGCAAGTCCACATAATGTATATTCATTTTTATGTACCCTGAATCAGATTAATATTAGGAAGTGTACAGTGCTGATATTTGATAACGAATAAATAAATAGTAAGGGTGAGAATTTTGGATAAGAAAAAAGTTGTTTTGTATGGCACTGGAAATTTATATAATAAATATTACGATAAGTTTTATGATCTAGAAATTGTTGCAGTCCTTGATAGTGATAACAATAAAATTGGAAAATGTATTAATGGTTATATAGTAAATTCACCTTTGTATTTAAATGAGATTAAATATGATTTTATAATATTGTTAATTGTTGATTATAACAAAGTAATGTATAATTTGATAAATATTGGAATAGATAGGGAAAATATCAAAACTATAGATGATTATAGATTTTTTGAAAAATATCGTGAGATTATTGATGCCAGAGATAATACAGAAAAAAAAGAAATATTAATGGTATCGCATGAAATGAATTACCGTGGAGCACCACTAATGTTATTAAATCTCGCGGATGTTCTTGTTGAATCGGGATTTTGTGTTGATATTGTGTGTGATTCAAAAGGCGATTTATATGAGACATTATTAAAAAAAAAGTATGGATTATTATATTTTACGGACTTCAATTTTGGAGAAAAAGAAATAGAAAAATATTTTGGTGAATATAAGTTGATAATTGTTAATACATTAGCATTATGGAGAATAATTACGAGATTGGAATGTATTAATAAAAAAATAATATGGTGGTTACATGAGGAAGAAAGTGCATATGAAATTTTAAAACCAGATTTTAGTAAAATAAAAATATATAATAATTTGAAAATTTATGGCGTTGGAGCAAAAGCAATTGATGCATTTAAAAAGTTTTGCGCCAAAGATATAAAGATAGATTCTTTTAGATGGGGAATAGAAAATAAGTACAGTGACACAAAATTTGATTATAATAATGGTAAATTGGTCTTTGCTATAATAGGCCCAGATTCTTATATTAAAGGACAAGATTTTTTGATAGATACTTTAAAGAATTGTTCGCGAGATATCTTGAATAATATTGAGGTGTTATTGATTGGCGATATTTCGGAATCTAAAAAAGAAATATATGAAAAAGTTCCAGCAGTAAAATGTTTAGGTATTATGACTCATACTGAGCTTATGGATATGTATGAAAGGATAGGTGTAATATTAAGTGTTTCAAGAAATGATACATTTCCTGTAGTTTTAATTGAAGCAATGATGAGAAGAAGAGTGTGCATGATGTCTGATGTTGTTGGAACAGCGGAATTTATTTCTAATTATAGAAATGGAATTATTTTTAAGTCAGAGAATTCAAATGATTTAATAAGTTCAATTGAGTGGTGCCTTAATAATAGGAGGAAATTAAACGATATTGCTTATGCTGGATATGAAACATATCAGAAATACTTTTCAAAAGATATTTTTAAACTAAATGCTTGCAGTATAGTTGAAAAATATATTAATAAATGATGGAGCAAATATGGATAAAATAGTTTTATTTGGTGCAGGACAAAAAGGAAGGCAGCTTCTTGGCTTATATGGTGATAATGTAGTAGCTATTATTGATAACGATGTTAATAAACAAGGGACAACAATAACTGAAGGTACTAATACAGTACCTGTTATTAGTATAAAAAAATATATAGAAGAATACAAAGATGTTCCTGTTATACTTGCTGTTTTAAAATGCAAAGAAATCATAAAGGAATTGGAAAAGGAAGGAATAACAAATTATAAAGTGGAAGATTCCTTGTTTAAAACAGATGATGTTTATCAGGATGATACTATAAGTCATGATAATTGGATTGAATTTTTAAGTGAAAAATTTAATAAAAAAGGAATGCGTGTTTTGGAGGTTGGCTCAAGAATAGTAACAGGTGCATGTAATAGAAGCAAATTTGATAAGGCTGAGTATGTGGGATTTGATTATTATTCTGGACCTAATGTTGATGTTGTAGGAGATGCACATAAATTAAGTGAATATTTTAATGAAAAATTCGACTTGATTTTTTGTGCTTCTGTTTTTGAACATTTGGCAATGCCGTGGAAGGTGTCTATCGAAATGATAAAGTTACTTAAGCTGGGTGGATATGTATTCATTGAAACCCATTACTGTTATGCGAGTCATGAAAGACCATGGCATTTTTTTCAATTTTCAGAAAATGCTTTGGACGTTCTTTTTCCAGAAAAGATGGGAATGTTGTGTGAAAAAAAGGGGTGTAGCAATTTAATTGCAGGAAGGTTTACAGAATATTCTTCTGATTATTTAAAGGATACTTATATTAATGGCATGTATTGCCATTCTGAGTACTATGGAAAGAAGATAAAAGAAATAGATAAGTTATCTTGGGATGATATATTATTAGAAGATGTGTCAAAAGGAACAAAATATCCGTGTCCAAATAGATAACAAGTGTGAAGTGAGAGAAAATATATGTACAGAAGTGCAATTTATGTGGTGTATGATAAAGATAATATTATAGACAGATATGTAGGCTATTTTCTTAATCAATTGAAATCTTGCGTTGATGAAATATATGTTGTCGTTAACAGCAAGGAGATAATCAGGGGGATGGAAAATTTTGAAGCTGCTACAAAGGTTTATTATAGAGAAAATGAAGGATATGATGTAGGGGCTTTTAAAGATGCAATTGTTAATTTTATTGGAATTGAAAAGATAAGAACCTACGATGAGGTGTTATTGATAAATGATTCTTTTTTTGGACCTTTTGTAAGTTTTAAAGATATATTTATTATGATAAATAAAACACAATGTGATTTCTGGGGAGCATCAAAACATAGCAGGTATATAGAAAAATCTTATGAAATTGAAGAACATTTGCAGAGTTTTTTTATTGGTATAAGAAATAGGATGCTGAATACAAAAGAGTTTTATCAATATTGGTTAGATATGCCATTAATTAATAACTATTCTGATGCAATAAGATTTCATGAATTGAGGTTTACAAATTATTTCAAACAGAGAGGATATACATATTCTTGTTTGATGGATGTAGAGGCTAATGACAATGTTAATCCAATGTATAATTATTGCCAATATGCATATATTCAACAGGAATTAGTATTAAAGAGAAATTTCCCATTTTTAAAAAAGAGACCTATAGAAATAGAGTATAAAGATATGCAGACGCAAGAAAATTGGAGCAAGGTTCTTGACTATGTGGATAATAATACTGCATATGATGTGGATATGATTTATGAAAATTTAATTAGATTATATAATCATGCTGATTTGTTCGAAAAATTAAATTTACAATATGTTTTGCAAACAAGGGGAGAAAAAGAAATATCTTTAAAAAATGCAATTGTTGTAATTTGTGGAAATGTTAAATTGATATCGAATGAGATATATGAATATATTCAACGTATAA
>ERZ773111.1608-NODE-1608-length-10109-cov-8.085439_pt1 | contig 10109 bp, 11 predicted proteins | sample MGYA00580567_ERZ773111 | MGnify/ENA primary metagenome ERZ773111 (study PRJEB29015, sample SAMEA2737875) | human gut metagenome | biome: human gut; feature: human-associated habitat; material: faeces | place: China | collected 2012 ...
TGACCACCTGCTTCATCCCCTGCGGCGCAAAGATGCCCATCATCGGCCTGATCGCAGGTGCTCTGTTCGGCGGTTCTTCTCTGGTGGCGGTCTCAGCTTACTTCATCGGCATGGCTGCCATCATCTGCTCTGGTATCATCCTGAAGAAGACCAAGCTCTTCGCAGGTGACCCCGCTCCCTTTGTTATGGAGCTGCCCGCATACCACATCCCTGCCTGGGGCAACGTCTTCCGTGCTACCTGGGAGCGCGGCTGGTCCTTCATCAAGCGTGCTGGTTCCGTCATTCTGGCTGCTACCGTCGTCCTGTGGTTCCTGCAGGGCTTCGGCTTCGAGAACGGCGCCTTTGGCATGGTGGAGGATCAGGACAACTCCGTTCTGGCTGCTATCGCAACCAAAGTCGCTTGGATCTTCGCTCCTCTGGGCTTCGGCAACTGGAAGGCTACCGTCGCTTCTGTCTCCGGCCTGATCGCAAAGGAGAACGTCGTCGGTACCTTCGGCGTCCTGTATCACTTCGGCGGCGAGGAGCTGTCTGAGAACGGTGATGAGATCTGGAACCTCGTTGCGGCAGATTACACCGCTCTGAGCGCTTACGCATTCATGATCTTCAACCTGCTGTGCGCTCCCTGCTTCGCTGCTATGGGCGCTATCAAGCGTGAGATGAACAACGGCAAGTGGACGGCATTCGCCATCGGCTATATGTGCGCACTGGCTTACTGCTCCGCTCTGGTCGTGTACCAGCTGGGCGGCATCATCACCGGCGAGCTGAGCTTCAACTTCTTCACCATCGTGGCTGCTGTCATCCTGGTGGCCTTCATCTACCTGATGGTCCGTCCCAACAAGTATGTGAACGACAACGAGGTCAAGATCGACGTTTCCAAGATCAAGTAAAAACTTCTCAAAACGCGCTGAAAGGAGTGCATTGTTATGATGGAGTTCCTGGCTGCTAATTTCAATCTGCCGACGATCATCGTCGGAGCCATCGTGTTTGGCGGTGTAGGCTGGATCACCTGGCACTCTCATAAACATGGCGGCTGCAGTGGATGCAGCGGCGGCTGTGACAGCGGTTGCAGTGGAAACTGCAGCAGCTGCGGCGGTGGCTGCCACTGAGCAATCGCGTAGGAGAAGGGGGCGCGGGTCAAGGCTTTGGCCCGAGCCCCTTTTGTAAACCAAGAGTTAGTGTGATATAACGAAAAGAGAGTGATACGAGATGGAACTGACGTCCGCACACCTGCGCTACCTGCTGGCCATCTATGAGGTCTCGCAGACCCATCTGGACATCAGCTCCCGCAGCATCGCCGAGAAGCTGGGCGTGACCAAGCCCTCGGTGGTACGGGTGCTGAACCTGCTGATGGAGCGGGGGATGATCGTCAAGGAGTATTACGGCAAGATCTACCTCACCGACCGGGGCATCTTCGTGGCCAGGGAGGTCAAAAAGCAGCTGGACGAAGTGCTCGCGCACTTCCCACCGGTGGAGGAAGAGCTGACCGATGAGGAGCGGTTCACCGCCGCCCTCGCCCTGACGGCGGCCCTGCCGGAACGGGTGTTCACCGGCCGGTACGACCAGCTGATGGGCGCAGAGGAAGCGCCTCCTGCCGTAGGCTGATGCCGTGAAAGACAAAAGAACCGGACTCCGCGGAGTCCGGTTCTTTTCGTATGCGGGTCCTCAGACCAGATAGCCCTCGAAGCAGTGGAGGTCTTCGGTCTTGACGATGCCTTCGAGGTAGAGGCCGTCTTCGCGGTACTCCTCGAGCTGGACGCTGCCGCGCTCCCGCATGGGGGCGGCGAGGCCCAGCTTATCGTAAGGCAGGAGAACGCGGATGGTGTGGACGCGGTCGCTGAGGGTCTCGTCCAGCTTGGCCAGCAGCTTGTCGAGGCCGTAGCCGGTCTTGGCGCTGGTGAGCAGGATGTCGGGGTCGAAGCTCAGCGCGCCGGGCTTGTCGCACTTGTTGTAGACGGTCAGGCGGGGGATGTCGGCGCAGTCGAGGCCGTCCAACACTTCGTCGGTGACGGCCAGCTGCTCTTCCCGCTGCTCATCGCCGGCGTCGGCCACCCGGACGATGACGTCCGACCATGCGGCCTCTTCCAGCGTGGATTTGAATGCTTCCACCAGATTGTGGGGCAGACGGGAGACGAAGCCAACGGTGTCCACCAGCAGCACGGCCATGCCGCTGGGCAGGACGAGCTTCCGACTGGTGGGGTCGAGGGTGGCAAAGAGCATATCGGCTTCGGCGACGCTGGGGCCGCAGAGGGCGTTCATCAGGCTGGATTTGCCCACATTGGTGTAGCCCACGAGGCTGACCACCGGCATTCCGGTCTTGGCGCGGGCTTTCCGGCTCTCGCCCCGGCGCTTTTCCATCTCGGCCAGTTTCTCAGCCAGTGCGTCGATGCGGGCGTGAACGTGGCGGCGGTCAAGCTCGAGCTTCGTTTCACCGGCACCACGGCGGGCACCACCGCCCCCGCCACCGCCGCCGCCCTGACGGCTCAGGCTTTCGCCCATGCCCTGCAGGCGGGGCAGACGGTAGCGCAGGAGGGCCAGCTCGGTCTGCAGCTTGCCTTCGTTGGTCACGGCACGGCTGCGGAAGATCTCGAGGATGAGCATGGTGCGGTCGATGACCTCGAGGCCGCCGAGGGCCGTGGAGATGTTGCGGATCTGGCTGCCGGTCAGCTCACCGTCGAAGACGGCGCACTCGGCCCCCAGCTCTGCTGCGGCAGCAGCGGCTTCTTCCAGCTTGCCGCTGCCCAGCACGATGCCGGTCTCAGGGGTCTGGCGCTTCTGGGTGACTTCGGCCACGGCCTCCATGTGGTTGGCCTCACACAGCGCAGCCAGCTCGGCAAGGCTGCGCTCGCAGTCCCACAGGCCCTGGTCGAGGGCGAGAAGGATGACCTTCGTCGGGGGAGTTTCGACTAAAATATCGTAAAGTTCGCTCAAAATGATTCCTTTCTGTCATTTGTTTGAAGAATATAGCAATTCGTAGTATTCTCGCGTCAGGGTATAGCACTTGCAGGGGATCGCTGTACCGTCGAATTTGTGGTAGACGGCCTCGTGGTCGTAGACAAAGCCTGCTTTCATCATGACTTTGCCGCTGGCGGGGTTCTCCACGGCGTGGGAGCAGGCAAGCCAATTACTGTCTGTATTCTTGAACCAGTATTCTACCAGAGCGCTCAGAGCTTCGGTGGTGCAGCCTTTGCCCCACCATGCTCTGCCAATGCAGTAGCCCGGCTCCCAGATGCCCTCGGAGAGGTCAAATCCCGGCCATTCATTTCGCTGTGCCGGTTCTCCCAGCAGGCTGTTGTAGATGCTGATGGAGCCGAACACCTGTCCGGTGGCCTTTTCCACGATGGCCCACTGGTAGTAGTCTTCGTTGGGATAGAGCATCGCCCATGCGCTCAGAAGCTCCTGCGTCTCGGCCACATCCTTGTGCGGCGTCCAGCGCAGCCAGCGGGTGACCTCCGGGTCGTTGGCCCAGTTTGCGTACATCATCGGGGCATCCGACGGCATAAGGCGGCGCAGAAGCAGCCGCGGAGTTTCGATTTCCTGTGTGCCGGCGTGGCGCATGATACATTCCTCCCAACCATTGTAAATATGCATAGAATAGCACAAAACCGGCTTCGGCGCAAGCAAAATGGGCTGCTTCGGGGCAAAAATGCTTGACAAGTGCGCAAACTTCATTAAACTGAAGATGACTGCATAAAAATTCTCCCCGGCAAAGGGCCGGGGAGAATGCTCAGGTTGGAAGAACATCCGCCCGGAGGATAGCCTGCCAGTCGCTGTGACCATACAGGAAGCGGAGGATGTGGACGGTCTGGGTGGAAGAATCGATCCTATAGAACAGAAGATAATTCTGCACAGGGACAAAATGGAGCTGATGATAGGCAAGAAGCGGCTCGTCGATCACTGGAAAGCGTCCGGGAAATGTTTCGAGCGAGTCGATGCTTGCAAGTGCATTCGCTAGCATCCGGCGAGCGGCCAGCGGATTTTGCAGTTGGTGAGCAATGTAGTTTGCGGCAGAGTGCAGGTCGTGCTCGGCGGCGTGAGAGACATGAATCTTGTAGTTCATTCAAGCCCCCACTGCTTCGACAGCTCTTTGCGGACATCTTCCCAGGGGCGCGTTCTTCCCGCCGCCACGTCATCCAGACCTTCCTGCAATTTCGCATACAAATCGAACCGGGCTGTCAGGGCCTCGTAGGTCTCGATGCTCATCACGGCAAGGTCGCCTTTGCCATTTTTGGTGATGAACACCGGCTCGGCGTAGTCGTGGCAGAAGGTGGAGATCTCATTGTAGTTGTTGCGCAGGTCTGCGCTGGAACGAATCTTGGGCATCCAAAAGCACCTCACTTTCATACAAAAATTATACCTGAATTTCTTTATAAAATCAAGGAAAATAAAAAAGGAGAACCTTTCTATGACGGACATCCGAGAGTATCTTGCCCGCAAGCCGCTTTTGTTCGACGGCGGCATGGGTACCTATTATAAAGCGGCACCGGGCGCGGACTGCGAAATGGCCAACCTCACCGACCCCGAGGGCGTGAAGAAGGTCCATGCGGAATATCTGGCCGCAGGCGCACAGGCCATCAAGACCAACACCTTCGGTCTGCCCCGGATGGCGGCGGCCCAGATGCCGGGCTGGGAAGAACTGGCCGAGGCGGGCTGGAAGCTGGCCTGTGATGCCGCTGCGGAGAAGGATGCCGCCGTCTTTGCTGACCTCGGCCCGGCCCCGGACACTGAAGCTGCCCCGGCCAGCAGCGCCTACGGCCTTGTGGCGCAGCAGTTCGCCGCACTGGGTGCAAAGAACTTTCTGTTCGAGACGCTCAGCTCCGATGTGGGCATTGTGGAGGCCGTAAAGGCACTGCGTGTGGCCGTGCCGGACGCCTTTGTCATGGTGTCCTTCGCGGTGCTGCCGGACGGCTACACCCGCGAGGGCCTGCTGTTCCGCGACCTGCTGCGCCGGATGGAGCAGAGCGGCGTGGTGGACGCCGCGGGCCTGAACTGCGTCTCGGCCCCCGGCGCGATGAAGAAACTGGTGCAGGGCCTTGGCGAGACGCTGCTGCCCCTGTCGGTGATGCCCAACGCGGGCTATCCGGTGGTCACCCGGGCGCGGGTGCTGTATCAGGGCAAGCCTGAGTATTTTGCCCGGGAGATGGGGCAGATCGCCGCTGCGGGCGTCCGTATTTTGGGCGGCTGCTGCGGTACGACGCCCGCCCACATCGCGGCCCTGCGTGCAGAGCTGGATGCCCTGCCCCAGCAGACCAAAGCCGCTCCGGCAGCGAAACTTTCCACCGGGACTGCACCGGCGGTGGAAAAAGACGACACTTTCCTGCGGAAACTGAACGCAGGTGAGAAGGTCATCGCCATTGAACTGGATTCGCCCCGGGTGGCCGACCTGAGCGGCTATCTGGACGGCGCACGGCGGCTGCAGGCCGCAGGCGCTGACCTGCTGACCATCGCCGACTGCCCCATTGCGCAGGCCCGGATGGATTCTTCTCTCGTGGCCTGCCGGGTACACCAGGAACTGGGAATGTGTGCTCTGCCCCACATGACCTGCCGCGACCGCAACCTCAACGCCACCAAGGCCCTTCTGCTGGGCCTTTACGCCGAGGGCGTGCGGGAGGTGCTGGCCATCACCGGCGACCCCATCCCCACCGCAGAGCGGGACGAGGTGAAGAATGTCTACCAGTTCAACTCCCGCAAGCTGGCCCAGTACATCGTCTCGCTGGCCGGGGAGGGCCGGGAGATGCCCTCGGCCATGACCGTCTTTGGTGCGCTGAATCTCAACGCCCGGAACTTTGAGGTAGAGCTGCGCCGGGCCGTGGAAAAGTTGGAAAACGGGATGTCGGGCTTTTTGACCCAGCCGGTGCTGTCGGCACAGGCGGTGGAAAATCTCCGCAAGGCCCGCCAGACACTGGGCGAACGGGCTAAAATTCTGGCCGGCATCATGCCCGTGGTCAGCCAGCGGAACGCTATCTTCATGGAGAACGAGATCAACGGCATCCATGTGGAGGAGGACATCATCCAGCGCTTCGCGGGCCTCGACCGGGAGCAGGGCGAGGCGCTGGGCCTTGAGGTATCGATGCAGATGGCCCGGGAGGCTCTGCCCTACGCCGACGGCTTCTATCTCATGACCCCCTTCAACCGTGTGGCCCTGATGGAGCGGCTCATTGCCCGGCTGAAAACGGAGCTTCTGGACGCGGAAGGCTGAAATATAGATAAATCGTTGAAAGCGCCGCAATGAGATGATAGTATAATAAAGAGCAATGAATCGAAAAATCTCGGCCTTCTGTGTGCCATGACGATGCAGCAGGCCAGGCCCGAAAAGAAAGGGGCATAAGGAAAAATGCGGACACGGTATACCCTTATCAATATGGTCGTCAATGTGGGTGGACAGCTCATGAATCAGGTGCTGCTGTTCATCAGCCGGATGGTGTTCATCCACTACCTGTCGGCGGCATATCTGGGTGTCAACGGACTGTTCACCGATGTGCTGGGCATCCTGAACTTTGCAGAGCTTGGCATCGGCACGGCGATGATATACAGCCTGTATGAGCCGGCTGCGAAGAATGACGAGCATCGGCTGGCGCAGCTGATGAACCTTTATCGGCTCCTCTACCGTATCGTGGCGGTCGTGGTGCTGCTCGTGGGCCTTGCACTGATGCCGTTTCTGGGCTTTTTCATCAAGGACAGCAGCGGCATCGAGCATCTGCGGCTCATCTATCTGATGTATGTGGCAAACTCGGTCTGCTCCTATCTGCTGAGCTATAAAAACTCCATCTATCTGGCCTACCAGAAAGCCTATGTCCGCAACCTCTGGGCGCAGCTCTGCGACGCGGTCAAGACGCTGCTCCAGATCGTCCTCATCGTGCTGACTGGAAACTTTATCCTTTATCTGGCGGTGCAGTTCGTGATGCAGTTTATCCCGAACATCATCGTATCGGTCAAGGTGGATAAGGAATTTCCCTACCTGAAAGAATGCAGGGAGCTGCCGGAAAAAGAAAAATTTCACGGCATCCTGCGGAACATCGGTGCAATGAGCTTCCACAAGCTGGGAACGATCATCGTCCGGAACACGGACAGCCTGCTGATGTCCAGCTTCGTGGGACTGCTGTCGGTGGGTATCTACTCCAATTATAAGCTCATCTTGTCCGGCATCGACAACCTGTTGAACAAATTCTCGAATGCCTTTGCCGGAAGTCTGGGCAATCTGGGAGCCATCGAGGATGAGACGCGGGTGTACAGCATCTACCGGGAACTGGATCTGATCTTCTTTGTTATCTACGCCTACTGGACGGCGGGAGCGTTCGCGCTGTTCAACGCCTTTATCACCCTCTGCTTCGGCGCGGAATACTGCTTCTCCACGGCGACGGTCGCCGTCCTCGTGACGGAGTTTTACGTTTCGGGTCAGCGGAGGGTCAACATGCTCTTCCGTGAGGCCAAGGGCCTGTTCTGGTACGACCGGTACAAGCCGCTGTTCGAGTCGGCCATCAATCTGGCGGCGTCCCTGCTGCTGGTGAAGAAGTTCGGCGTGGCCGGCATTCTGGGCGGAACGATCATCAGTACCGTGACGACCTGCCTCTGGATGGAGCCTTACATCCTGATGCGCTACGGCATCCGGGAAGACTGGCAGGGCAAGCTGAAAGACTACTTTGTCCGCTACGCCGAACGCGCCGCTGTCGTCGCAGTGCTGGCCGCTGTGTCCTACGGATGGGTAAGCTTCTGCCCGGCGAAAAACATCGGCTGGTTCCTGCTGGACGGTGTGCTGTATACGCTGCTGTTCGGGGCTGTCATGGTGGTGCTCTACCGGAACACGCCGGAGTTCGATCGGCTCAAGGGACGTGTCACGGCTGTCCTGAAAAGGAGAAAAGAATAAGATGGATGCAAAAAAGCCCCTGATCTCGGTCATCGTTCCGGTCTATAACGTCGAAAAGTATCTGCCGAAGTGTCTGGACAGCCTGCTGGCCCAGACGTGGCAGGAGCTTGAGATCATCGTGGTGGACGACGGATCCCCGGACAACAGCTGGGACATCATGCAGGAATACGCCCGGAGGGACAGCCGCGTCCGGCCCATCCGGCAGAAGAACGGCGGTCTGAGCGCGGCCCGGAATGCAGGTGTGGAGGCAGCACGGGGCGAGTGGATCGGTTTTCTGGACTCCGACGATTACGTGGCCCCGGAGATGTACGAGCGGCTCTACCGTGCAGCGGCAGAGCAGGGAGCGCAGATGGCGGTATGCAGCTTTACATATGTGACACCGGACGGAAAGCCCATCCCCCGCACTTCTCCCATCACGAAGAATGAAGTTCTGAGCGGGATACAGGTGATGGAACGTCTGGCAGGACCACAGAACTGGTACTATATCACTGCATGGAACCGTCTTTACCAGAAAAAGCTCTTTGACACTGTCCGCTTCCCAGTGGGAAAACTCCACGAGGACGAGTACACGGCCCACCTGTTCTACTGGCAGTGTGAGAGGGTGGCCATTGTAAAAGAGGCGATGTATTACTACGTCCAGCAGGACGGCAGCATCATGCACACGGAGTCTGTCCGGAGGCGGGTGGAAGGCGCTGCGGGAATGCTGGAGCGGGCAGATTTTGCGCTGGAACACGAGGTGTGCAGTCTCGCGTTCGCCTCCTGCAACGGCGCACTGGGCCGCATCGTTTTTGCAAAGGGCGGCTCGGAGGAGGAGCGTCAGGCGCTCAGACAGGTGAGAGAGCAGGCCGACCGGATCATCGACTCATTCGCCGACATCGACGACATCGGCGCCCTGCTGGCCTAAAACAGCCGGGCGACGGCGGGAATACGCAGCACGCACCGCATCAGCCACGCCGGAACCAGCCGGCAGACACAGACGCAGATTTTCGTGAAAACACCCGGAATGCAGCTGCTACGGCCCCGGAACAAGGCCCGGAGGCCATGTTGCGCCACCTCCTGCGGCGCAGACATGACGCCCCAGCGAAGCAGCCGGCGGCGGCAGGCGGCGTCGAGATCGTACAGCGGCGTATCGACCGCTCCCGGGAAAACACCCGTCACGCGGACGCCGTATTTGCGGAACTCGAAATTCAGCGACCGGGCGAAGGTGCGCAGGAAACTTTTCGTCGCGGCGTAGGCCGCAATCGTCGGATAAGGCATCCACGCCGTCGCTGACGACATCACGAGGATATACCCCTCGCCCCGTCGCCGCATCTCCTCCCCGTAGAGACGGCACAGCAGCGCGGGCGTCGTGCAATGGAGCGTGACGATGCGGCCGATGCGTTCGGGCGGGGCTGCGGCCAGCGGACCGAACAGCAGGACGCCCGCATTGCAGACGAGCACCCCGATTTCGATGCCGCGCGCCGAGGTTTCGGCATGGAGTTTCACGGCGGCATCCGGTTCCGAAAGGTCCATGCAGAGCGGCAGCGTGCGCACGCCGTAACGCGCCGCAATTTCCCGGGCCGCGGCGCGATTCTCTTCGTCGCGGTTGCCCGCCATTACCAAATCATACCCTTTTGCCGCCAGCTGCGCGGCATATTCGCGGCCGATTCCCGACGAAGCGCCGGTCACCAATGCGTATTTTCGCTGCCGGGAGGAGATCATATCGAATAATTTGCTACTTTTGCGCGGTTTAAAAATCTGTATCCTATGTTTCGGGGTCTCGCCACCGTTCTGCTGCTCGTCGTCTCCAACGCCTTTATGACGCTGGCGTGGTACGGGCACATCGTATTCAAGTCGAAACTCGAACGGGTGTCGCTCGCAGCCATCGTGCTGCTGAGTTGGGGCGTCGCCCTGTTCGAATACTGTTTCCAAGTCCCGGCCAACCGCATCGGCAGCTCCCAACTGGGAGGCCCCTTCTCGATCTGGGAGCTCAAAGTGATCCAAGAAGTCATCTCCCTGCTGGTCTTCACGGTCTTCGCCGTCGTCTTCATGAAATCGGACACCCTGCGGTGGAACCACCTGGCGGGTTTCGTCTGCCTGATTCTGGCCGTCTATTTCATCTTCCGCAAATAGTCGTTTAACAAAACCATGTTTTTCAATGAATTACAAAATTCATTGAAATTTATTTCCGATTTCGTTTGCGAATAATCCCGGAAAAGCAATACCTTTGCACCCGCAAGGTTCGGACTTGGAATCACTTTTCCAAGCC
>ERZ773111.1613-NODE-1613-length-10067-cov-2.784259_pt1 | contig 10067 bp, 8 predicted proteins | sample MGYA00580567_ERZ773111 | MGnify/ENA primary metagenome ERZ773111 (study PRJEB29015, sample SAMEA2737875) | human gut metagenome | biome: human gut; feature: human-associated habitat; material: faeces | place: China | collected 2012 ...
ACCAAGAGATAGCTCATTGTATCGAGAAGTCTATCTCGAAAATCGAGGCTGCCGTGTTGAATGCATTGGAACATACACCGCCTGAATTGTATGCCGATATTGTGCGTAACGGTATTTGGTTGGCCGGTGGAGGCGCCTTATTGAGAGGATTGGATAAACGGTTGACCGATAAGATAGGAATACCGTTCCACATCGCCGAAGATCCGTTACATGCCGTTGCGAAAGGTACAGGCGTCGCATTGAAAAATATCGACCAGTTCTCTTTCCTCATTCGGTAACAGAAAAGATACATCGACAGACTTTGTCGTTTTTTAGAATAGACGAGTTACAAAAGTGAAAAAAAAAACTTTTGTAACTCGTTGTGGTAGAATTAATAAGAAAATGCGCAACTTAATCAATTTTTTATTGAGGCATAGCTCATGGATAGTTCTTGCTATTTATGTAGCGATAAGTTGCGTGTTGTTGTTTGGACGAAACCCTTACCAGCGCAGTATTTATCTCTCGTCGGCCAATCAAGTGGCATCGGCTGTTTATGATTTGCAATCGGAAGTAACTTCATATTTTGGATTGAGAGAAGTAAACAGGAATTTGCAATTACGAAACGGGGAGTTGGAGATGGAGGTAATAAATCTGAAAGAACAGTTGAATCGTTATAGGTCTTCTGTGGGAAAAGATACGATTCCTTTCGATTCCGTACTTCATGATTATGATTTTGCAGTGGCTCGTGTCGTGAATAACAGTGTAGCGCAAATTAACGCCGTCCAGGCCCAACGCACGGATGCGTTCCAGCTCCTCCAGCGCATCCGGCGCATCGGGATGCACCGAGCCGAAGGCATAGAGCCGGAGATGGGAGTGGTCGATCAGAACGGTGTCGTGGGTATTATCAATGTTGTGGGCGAACATCATTCCGTGGCCATATCGGTTCTTAACCCTAAGTTGCGTCTCAGTTGCAAGGTAAAAGGCAGCGACTATTTCGGGTCTTTGGTTTGGGATGCGGTGAGTCCTCGTTACGCCGTATTAGAGGAGATGCCTCGGCATGTGGAGTTTGCTCCGGGAGATACGATTGTCACGAGCGGCTATTCGTCTGTGTTTCCAGAAGGAATTATGGTGGGTATAATCAGCGATTATAAAAAGCAGCGTGACGATAATTTCTATACATTGCGTGTGGAGCTAAGTTCCGATTTTAGTGGCTTAGGGTATGTGCGCATTATATCGAACCGACAAAAGGAAGAACAGGATAAACTTGAAAAGGAGGCTCGATATGAATAGTTGGTTACGATATTTTTTCTTGTTTATTGTAGTCGTATTCTTGCAGGTTACGATAGGGAATAATATACATTTATTGGGAGTTGCCATTCCTTTTCTTTATATTTATTTTATAATCAGGTTACCTCTATCGCTCTCGGTTAATTGGACTTTAACGCTTGCTTTTATTCTTGGGTTGGTAATCGACATATTCAGCAATACGCCGGGTATGAATGCTTTGGCTTGTACCGTCGTTGCCTTTTTGAGAAAACCGATATTGAATCTTTATACGCCGAGGGGTGAGGATTATAGCGAATCGGAGCCCTCTATACGCAATTTCGGAATGTCTTTGTTTGTGCGCTACGTGCTTACATTTTCACTTTGTTTCTGTACCCTCCTTTTCGTAATAGAGTCTTTTAGCTTTTTCGATATAGGAAGATTAATTGTTCGTATTTTAGCCAGTACTATATTGACATTTCTTGTGATATTGGGAATGGATAGTTTAACGAAATCGGGACGTGAGAAAAGACTATAAATTAGAGAGGCGTAAATATGTGATAGGCGGCATCGTGTTGGTGATTGCTTGCATATATGTCGTGCGGTTGTTTTCTTTACAAGTGTTGAACGACGACTATAAGCAACACGCCGATGGAAACGCTTTCTTGAAAAAAACACAATATCCTTCTCGTGGCCTTATTTATGACCGCAATGGAAAGTTATTGGTTTTTAATCAACCGGCATACGATGTAATGATGATTGTACGAGAGGTTCGCCCTTTCGATACACTTGATTTTTGCCGGACTGTGGGGATTACGAAGGAACAATTTGATAAGCGCATGGCGGATATGAAAAATCGGAGGTTGAATCCCGGTTATTCGTCATACACACCTCAGACTTTTATGACTCAGTTGTCTGCGCAAGATTATGGACGGTTACAAGAAAAACTATATCGTTTCCCCGGTTTTTTCATTCAAAACCGTATGCTCAGGGAGTATGCTTACCCTGTGGCTGCGAATGTATTGGGGAATATTCGGGAAGTGTCTCCCGGAGATATAGAGAAAGACAGTTATTATACTCGGGGAGATTACACCGGAGATTTGGGGATAGAGCGCTCTTACGAAAATATTTTACGTGGAGAAAAGGGGGTGGAGATTTTACTGCGCGATGCCCATGGCCGTGTTAAAGGAAGATATGAAGACGGGCGTTATGATGTAGCACCTGTTTCGGGGAAAAATCTGAATTTGTCGTTGGATATCGAGTTGCAGTCCTATGGTGAGAAATTAATGCAGAACAAGATTGGGGCTATCGTTGCTATCGAGCCGTCTACGGGAGAGATATTGGCGATGGTTTCGAGTCCCACTTACGATCCCTCCATGCTGGTTGGCAGGGAGAGAGGTAGAAATTATTTGAAACTGAATAGAGACCGGTACAAACCTTTGTTCGATAGAGCTTTGATGGCCGCATACCCGCCGGGATCGACATTTAAGCCTACACAGGGACTTATTTTCCTGAACGAAGGGATCATCACCGAGCATACACTTTATCCCTGTTATCATGGGTTTGTGTCGGGACGGTTAAAAGTCGGCTGTCATGGGCATGCATCACCCTTATCGTTGCTTCCGGCTTTGCAAACTTCGTGTAATGCGTTTTTCTGTTACGGATTGCGTTCGATGGTCGATAATCGGAAAAAATATCAATCGCCGGCGAAGGCGTTCAATGTTTGGAAAGATTATTTGGTATCGATGGGGTATGGATATCGTTTAGGGGTGGATTTACCGGGTGAGAGTCGAGGCTTTATTCCCAATAGTAATTATTACAACAAGGTATATGGCGAGAATCGATGGAGCGCATTGACGATTATATCTGTCGCGATTGGACAAGGAGAGGTCTTGGCGACCCCGTTGCAGATAGCCAATTTGTCGGCAACGATTGCCAATAGGGGGTATTTTTACACTCCGCATTTGGTTCGGGAGATACAGGATACGGTTATCTCCCCGGAGTTTACTACACCTAAGTATACTATGGTCGATTCTCACTATTACGATTATGTCGTAGAGGGTATGCGCATGGCTGTAACCGGCGGGACTTGCCGTATAGGTGCTATACCGGGTATAGAGGTGTGCGGAAAGACGGGAACGGCACAGAATCCTCATGGAAAAGACCACTCGGCTTTTATGGGATTCGCTCCGATGGACAACCCCAAAATAGCTATTGCCGTTTATGTGGAGAATGCAGGATTCGGAGCTACGTATGGTGTACCTATCGGAAGTCTGATGATGGAGATGTATCTGAACCGGAAGATTGCACCGGAGCGGAAATACTTGGAAGAGCGTATGTTGCAATCTAACACAATCATATACAGTGGGGTCAAAAAGCATTAATATATGGCGGTCTATCGACTGGATGACGGTAATTCTTTATCTGATTCTCGTTCTTTGCGGTTGGATAAGCATTTATGCCGCCAGTTACGATTTCGATAATGCCAGTATATTCGACTTTGCCGAGCGGTCGGGAAAACAGTTGATATGGATAGGTTTGTCGCTCGTATTGGCTTTTATGATTTTAATGGTGGATTTCCGGGTTTATGAAACTTATGCTTATCTATTCTACGGGATTATCATACTTTTGCTTATCGCCACCATATTTTTAGCCCCCGATATAAAAGGGTCCCGTTCGTGGTTGGTGTTGGGGCCTATCAGTTTACAACCGGCCGAGTTCGCTAAGTTTGCCACGGCTCTTGCTTTGGCCCGGTCTTTCGGGACGTATGGGTTTTCTTTGAAAAACAGACGGGATTTATTCCGTGCGGTTTTTATCATATTGTTGCCTATTGTTTTGATTATCGCTCAAAAGGAGACCGGTTCGGCGTTGGTTTTCGCATCGTTGATATTTGTTCTGTATCGGGAAGGATTATCGGGATTGTTCCTTTTCTATGGCCTTTGCGCCGTGGTCTATTTTGTGGTTGCCGTCAAATATTCGAGTGTATTATGGGGGGAGATTCCTGCCGGAGAAGTGTTGGTTTTCGTACTTATTCTTTTGGTGGTGGTCGGAATGTTGTTATTCTATCAGAGAAACAGTCGTGCGGCTCGTTATTTGATGCTTGGTTATTTGGCGGTAGGAGCGGTATGTGGCATTTTGATGTATTTCGATGTACCGGTTAATCTCTTGTATGTTTGTATGGGGACTACGGCCGCCGTCGTCGTTTATCTGGTGCTTCTTTACTTCTCGACTCGTTCGTTGAGGATTCTTACTATTTTGGCAACGGTCGTCGTATCGGTCGTTTTCCTGTTTTCTGTGGATTATGCTTTCAATGAAGTGTTGGAGTCTCATCAGCAGAAACGGATTAAAGTGACACTGGGTATGGAGGAGGACTTGCGCGGTGCGGGATATAATGTGAACCAGTCGAAAATCGCTATCGGTTCGGGGGGCTTTTGGGGAAAAGGTTTTCTGAATGGGACTCAAACGAAATTGAAATATGTGCCGGAGCAAGATACCGACTTTATCTTTTGTACCATTGGAGAGGAGGAGGGCTTTTGGGGAGCCGTGGGTGTGATTGTCCTTTTCGTCACGCTCATATTCAGACTTCTAGCTATCGGAGAACGGCAGCATTCTGCTTTTGGAAGGGTATATGCTTATTGTGTGGTCTCGATATTGTTTTTTCATTTGGCTGTGAATATCGGTATGGTCATAGGATTGTGTCCTGTTATCGGTATACCTTTGCCTTTTTTCAGTTATGGGGGGTCGTCGCTGTGGGGATTTACCATTTTGTTGTTCGTTTTGTTGCGGATAGATGCTTCGCGAGCCGAAAGGCATTAAACCTGCTCCCTCTATATCGCAGTGTGATACCCCGCCATGCTACGGGACAGGTAGGGGGAGAGGGTGATACTTGATTTTGTTATTGCCACTGTCGATATTTTTCTAACCCCTCCGTCCTTCGGACACCTCCCCTATATTTTGCAGTGCAAAACACAGAGGAGGAGTTTAAGAGTAACCCTCCGTTCATTGCAGATTTAATAATTTTGTTCTACAGTTCCTCGTTTTGTTCTTGTGCCGTGCGTTTGAATTTCTATATCGAATGAAAAAATAGGCTGTTTTCCGCAACCTTACAGGTCAGATGATTTGATTACGAATGTATAGGACGCAAGTGACTATTTCACCGTTTCTTTTCTTTATCGTGTATTCTGTCTTGCCGTTGAGACCTAACCCTTTTCGCTGTTCCTCCCAAGTTATTTCTTTAACGGGCCGGTCGTTTATAGCTATAATTATGTCTCCGATTTCAATACCGACCTGTTCCGCAATTCCACCTTTATAAAGTCCGTTGATAATCCAACCTTCGCAAATGTCCGTACGGTCGATAACGGCCATATGCGTGACGGAAGATCGGGAATAGGAGCCTTCATTATCGTTTCGTTTTACCCATACGGAGGAATGAACGGGATCTAAGATAATGTCGTAGAGCGACCAAATTTCATTGCCGATGATGCCCACATAGGGCCTGCCCGATGATAATGCTCCTTTCTTATTGAGGGAGCAGTCTATTACAAGATTTTCGAGCGTATCGACCATACAGAATTTTTCGGCTCTTAATTCAAATTCCTCGGAACTTCCTCCTATTCCCCCGGCCTGTGTTTCGAAGTAGGCTTTGCGTACGCCGGCAAGGTTTAACGCAGATGTCGTTTCATTTGAAAGAGTGATCGTGGAGCCACTCCCTAAATCCATTCTAAACCAGCCTTCCACCGTATTTGCGGAATCGATTTGCAGATTGGCTTTCACATCGATGCGGTTGTCTTTGAATCGGGCTTCGAGTTTATGGTAACGGTCAAGCGAGTCGGTCGGGAGCGGTTCTTTTAATTGCTTGATGTAGCTTTCACTGAAATTAATCTCCAAAGGCGTATTTAACAGGTGGGTATTGCCCAGCAAGCCATCGGTGTGCTTTCCAAGAATATCACGCAATTTAATGACCGGGGTTATCTTGTTTTGATAATTTAATTCTCCACAGTGTATTTTAATAGGTTCGATGAAGATGTCGACGGATTGGGGCTCGTTGTTACCTGCACCTCCCATTCTTGCTATTCCTTTTTTCCCGAAAGCATTTTGCAGATTATTCAGTTTCAAATAATCTGCATCGAGGTATAGAAAGTCGGCGCCCGTATCGTAGATAACAGTGACGGGAATGGTGTCGTTCAGCCTTACTTGAAGATATAAATGACTGTCAAAGATAAATGGTATGGTTCCGCCGGGAATACCGGCATGACTTTTCAAGGCGAATAGAGCCAGAAAAAGACCGATAAAGCAAAGTAATTTTTTCATAAGCGGAAAGGGGGTATATTGTGCAAAAGTTATGTACGGTTCGAGGGGAAAACTCGAACGAACGGGGTTTTCCCCTCGAACCGTATCGTATTTTCAGAGATAAATCTATTGTATCGGCATTCTCGTTATTTCAACTTAAAGACTACGGGCAGTGTGTATTTCACATTTACTTTTTGTCCGTCTTGTTCGCCCGGTTTCCAGTCGGGGAGTGCCGAGACGATGTCCAACGCAGCTTGGTCAAGTTCCGAGGTTACGCCTCTAATGACTTCGGGGCTCGATACTTTCCCGGTTTTATCGATAACGAATTGTACGATTACCCGCCCTTCGGTTTGTTCGTCGATAGCTTTTTGCGGGTATTTGAGATTTTCGGCGATAAAAGAGAGTAACGCTTTGGTTCCACCGGGAAATTCGGGCATGACTTCTACGGCATCGTATGTTTTACCAAGCGTGTCGGGGACTTCGATTGCGACCGGGGTTGCCGTTTCGTTTTCCGATGCAGATTGTTCCGGCAGACTCGCTTTGTCCGAGGTATTGGAGCTACAAGCTCCGAGCAAACCCATTAAGATGATAATCATCGAGGATAATAATGTCTTTTTCATGTGTCTAAATTTTTTAAGTGAATATATCAGGTTAATTTGAAAACGATGGGAAGGGTGAACCGTACACTTACGGGTTGTCCGTCTTGCTGTCCCGGTTTCCAACGGGGTAGTTTGTTAATAACATCTATGGCGGCTTGGTCGAGATTTTTGTTTATGCCTTTGAGAATTGTGGGATCGGATATTTCTCCATTGCTGTTTACGACAAATCGTATGATTACCCGTCCTTCGGTTTGTCCGTCGATAGCTTTTTGCGGGTATTCGAGGTTGTCTTTGATAAAAGAGAGCAACGCTTCGGTTCCGCCGGGAAATTCGGGCATGATTTCCGCGACTTCGAGGGGAGTTTCCGATGTTTCGGAAGCGGTTGTCGAGCTATCTTTCGTTTGAACTTCCGAGGGTTTGGGGAATACTTTTTCAATTTCGGATTGAAGCGGTTGTTGGTCTGTACAGCATTGGTTGGCAGTTACGATAGCCAAGAAAAGGGGTAGTATCAGCAGATATTTGAATACAGATGTCGTTTGTGATCGCTTCCGGTTAATCATGCGAATGCGGGTTTTCAAAAAAGAGTAATTGAACGGTATTGCGGAAGGGAGTTCGTTATTCGATCGTGAAATGTCGAGTAACAGGTATTGGTATGTCTTTTTTTCTTGTTCGTCGGGAATCGCAGCCTTGTCGGCCATATATTCGAGATTCAGTCTGATTTCTTTCAGCAATAACCAGCTTAACGGATTTATCCAACATAATGCTGCCATACTTTCGCCTAATAGGACATCTATGGTATGTAATTGTCGTATGTGTGTATTTTCGTGTCGGAGTATTCTTGTGAGCGTGTTTTTATTTTGCAAAATGGAATGAGGAAGAAGTATCCATCGGAAGAAGGAACAGGGTTGTATGTTTTCGTCGCAGACGATTATATGGCTCTTCCCGATGATACGGAGCTTTCCATTTGCCCGCAGTTTTATTATCGAAGCTATTCTCAAAAACATGCGTAACAAGAATAGCGAGCATATTCCTCCGTATAGATAAGCTATCAACGGGTATATGTCAAAGGCTTTCTGAGGGACTGTTTCTCCCATGCTGTAAAGTACTTCGGGAAGTGTAATTTGCAGATGGGCCGGAATAATAGGGTCGATGTCGGGAATGTTGTACCACGGGTAGGTCGTGGAGAATAACACGATACTGATGAGTATGAGCCTTCTTAACCCGAAAAATGTATTTTGCGAGAATAGAACTTTATAGCATAAATATAATAGACTTAGTGCTATGTTTATTTGTAGTAGATATAGTAAGAAAGCCATGTTTTCAGTTTTTTTATGGGTTAGCTTTTACCTCGTTCAATCATTTCGATGATTTGCCGCAAATCTTCTTCCGAGAGTTTTTGTTCGTGGGCGAAGAATGTGACCATCTCTTTATAGGAATTTGAAAAATAGCTTTTTACGATTCCCGATAAGAATTTTTTCTTATACTCGGTTTGGGTTATTCGTGGAATATATAAATAGGTATTGCCTATTTTCTCGCTTGACAGAAATCCTTTTTTCTCCAAATTTTTGACAATCGAAGCGACTGTCGTGTAAGGCGGTTGCGGTTCGGGCAGCTGTTCTAGGAAATCTTTGATAATGCCTCTTTTCTTTTTCCAGATGACGAGCATTATTTCTTCTTCTTGATGTGTCAGTTTTTCCATGCGTTATTACGATTGTTTCGCAAATCTACGAAGTTTTCGTAGATTTGAAATAGAGTGTGTCGAATATTTGAAAGTATGTTTTATTTTTTTAACTTATTAGGCTGGTGAGAGAGCCGATCGGATTTTATTGAAGGGGTTTATAAAACTTTTCTCTCCTATTTACATCGGATCGGTGGCGAAAGGTAGTTCCCATTGTTTTACTCATCGGAACGGATTGAGTGGGTTCACCCTCCACCCGTCGGATTTATTCCCGTCTGTTGCAATCGAAGGAGGATCGATGGAATCCGGGGGCAGGTTCGCCAATGGGATTACCGGCGGGAGCGCCGCACCAGATACTCCCGGATAGGGGCGATAAGGGCTGCGGGGTGTGTGCCGGGATTCCAGACCCGGCTGTCGTGCAGTCTTCTTGCAGGTCCTTATCGGCTTCGTGAGCGGAGGCCGGTTGCACGGATTCTTTTTCTTCGTCCTCGTGCGTTTCGGTTTTCCTTCTGAGAGCTTCCCGACGGCAGGCTTCGAAACGTTCGCGCTCTTCCCGTTCCTCGTGTGTGTCGAAGATTTCTTCGTGGTCGACGAGGTACTGGGTGGACTCGATGTCGTAGAGTCCGGCTTTTCGGAAGAGTTGGTTGCGTTTTTGATAGTGCCAAGCGAGAGTTCCTTCGGCCAGCATTTTCTTCTTGTCGTTTCGTGGCCGTTTTCGTTCTTGGGAATGTCTTTCGAGCTTGTCGATACAACGAATGACGGCGAGCATGGTCAGCCTGTCCCGACGGGGGTCGAGTTCGAGGAGAATCTTGTAGTATTTGATGAGCGCCACTTGTCGGTAGTTCTCGATTTCACCTCTCAGGTCTATGGTTGTTTCGAATCTTGTATCTATCATCGCTCGTTTGATTTTTTTGCGAAGGTAGGATAGGGGGATAGTGGAATTATGGCATGATTATACTTTCTATTCGTTTATTTTTCTCAATAGCGAGAGGAACGAACCCGGAAGGGCTGCCGCAGTTATCGGAGGCTTGCTTGTACTCTAACCCTCCGCTCATCGCAGTGCGATACCCCGCATACGGGGCACGGCAAGGGAGGATTGTGATACAAAGAATTTTCTTTCCCGGCCAAAGAAAGTCCTTGTTACACTAATTCGCTTTATTTGTTCATTCTTCTCAACAGCGAGAAGAACGAACCAAGAAGCGCTGCCGCAGTTATCGGGCTTTTGGGTTCGTCGCTACGGTCGCCGTCGGGGTCTGCGG
>ERZ773111.1614-NODE-1614-length-10056-cov-2.737226_pt1 | contig 10056 bp, 7 predicted proteins | sample MGYA00580567_ERZ773111 | MGnify/ENA primary metagenome ERZ773111 (study PRJEB29015, sample SAMEA2737875) | human gut metagenome | biome: human gut; feature: human-associated habitat; material: faeces | place: China | collected 2012 ...
TTTGGATACACTCGTTGTCGTAGCCGATGGAGCTTTCAACCGGGCGATCCAAAGCGGAAATATAGCCGCTGGTGACGCTGTTTTTGAATTCCAGACCGCCGGGACAGCCGATGGCCACCACTTGCTCGCCGACGGTCAGGCTTTTGCTGTCGGCAAAGGTGGCTGCTTGCAGCCCGGTGGCTTCAATGGAAAGCACGCCGATGTCCGTTTGGCTGTCGGCACCCACCATTGTGGCGGTGTATTCTTTACCGTTATTCAGGGTCACCTTAAAGCTGCTGCCGTCGGCGATCACATGGGCACAGGTCATAATATAGGTCTTGCCGTTCGCTTCCTTTATAATCACGCCGGAGCCCTCGCCGCTGGCTTGCTGGTCGTCACTGCTGTCAGAGCTGCTATTGGAGCCGTAGCCGTAGAAGTTGCTGTAGGAATTCTGCTTGGAATAGACGGTAATACCCACACAGGAGTCCATGGCTTTTTTGGCTACGCCGGCAACAGTCAGGTTGCCGCTGTCGTCCTTGGTTGCCACGCTGCCGCCGCTGACGGTCTGGGTGTCAGATCCACTGTCCTGAGAGGTGGAGGTGCCGTCTGTTTTTTCTTCCTTATCCCCGGAGAGTACGCCGGTGGCTGCCAGTACAATGCCGGTAACGGCGATCACCACACACACCACCAGCACGCTCACCACGATGGTAATGGTCTTTTTGTTCTTCTTTTTTTCCGGCTTGCCCGGCTTCGGCGGCTCTGTGGGGGTGCCGTAAGTCTGGCCGGTGGGCTGTGCCTGGGCGGTATGGTCAGCGGCACCGGTCTGCTGGCCGTTATAGGCTGCGCCGGGCTGGTTTCCGCTGTGGTAGGCATAGTGATAGGTGGTGCCGTTGTCGCCGGTGGGCGGCGTTTGGGACTGCTCCGGTTGGGGTGGTGTGTAATAGGTGCCCGGTTGTTGGTATGGCGTATAGCCGGTGTTCGGTTGGCTGTCCCCCTGCGGGGGCTGGCTGCCGTTTATCGGGTTCTGTTCATAGTCGCTCATGCTTCTTTTGCTCCTTTTTTATTGACGGGGGTGAATGCCTTGGGTAGGGTGAATACGAATTCCGCGGTGTTTTCGTCTTCACTCTTGGCATAAATTCTGCCGGAGTGCATTTCCACCATCATTTTTACGATATATAATCCCAGTCCGGCGCCCTTGGCGTCCAGGCTGCGGGATTTGTCAACTTTATAGAAGCGCTCAAACACGCGGGACAGCTCCTCGGCCTTAATGCCGGCGCCGCTGTTCTTAATACTTACACGAATTTGGCTGCCTAAATCCTCCAGCGTGACCTTGATAAAGCCGTCCTCGTTGGTAAACTTCACTGCGTTGTCAAACAGGTTGTAGATCACCTGGTAGATCATATCCGGGTCCGCCACAATGTACTGGGGCTGCAGGTCCTCCAGCCCGATGATCTCAATATTCTTCTTCTCGATCTTTTGTTCAAAGGTCAAGAGAATACGAATGATTTGGTCAGAGATGTCATAGTTATTGGGCTTCATTTGGAATTCGCCGGACTCGATCTTGCTCATATTCAGCATGGCCACCACTAAGCGGCTCAGTCGGCGCACCTCGGTGCTTACCAGTCCCAGGTAATAGTTTTGTTTCTCTTTGGGAATGGTGCCGTCCAAAATACCGTCGATAAACCCGGCAATGGAGGTCATAGGCGTTTTTAATTCGTGGGACACATTGGCCACAAAGCTGGCGCGGGAACTTTCTGTTTTATCCAGTGCGTCCGCCATATCGTTAAAGGCAATGCCCAGATCCGCCAACTCATCGCAGCCTCGCACCTTGACTCGGTAAGAGAAGTCGCCGATGGCAAATTGCTTGGCGGCAGCGCTCATTTGTTGCAAAGGGGTTACCATCTTTTTGGTCAGGTGCCAAATGCAGATGAAGGCCAGCATCAAACAGGCCAGCGCACTGAGCAGGAAAATGCGGATTACCGCCAGTGCCAGGGACTGCACGCCGGTTTGGGTCTGCGCAAAGGTGTAGCCGATCACATCGCCGTCGCTAACGATGGTGGTGCCTACAATATAATTGGTTTGACCGCGTACGGTAATACGCCCGGTTACGGTGCCGGTCTCGTACACCCGTTGCAGCAGTGCGGAACTGATGGAATAGCTGTCGTGCAGGGCGCAGGTGGTAAACTCCCCAAAATACGGGGTGGAATAGGCCCGCTCCTTACACAGAATAATATTGCCCTCCACATCGCAGACGAATACATCTGCGTCGATAGAGTTGGAAATAATATACAGGGATTCGCACATCAGCTCTTTTTCCACGCTGTAGCGACTGTTAATGTCCTGCATGATCAACGAGGAACTGATGGTACCGGATACGCTTTGCACATTCTCTTTCAGCAGATTGGTGCGTTCGTTTTGAGAATAGGCGTTGACCATCAAGGTCAGGGCGGTGCCCAGCACGGTCAGAGTGACCAAAAAGATAGCGGCAAACAGCAGGAAGTATTTGGCAAAGATATTGCTTTTGACCGGCTTTTTACCGACGAGTACATCCTTAAACGCCATTACTTATTCCTTGGTCTCAAACTTGTAGCCGAGACCCCATACGGTTTTCAGCTCCCACTTGTCCGAAACGCCCTCTAACTTTTCACGCAGGCGCTTCACATGCACATCTACTGTGCGGGAGTCACCGTAAAACTCAAAGCCCCATACCTCGTCCAGCAGCTGGTCGCGGGTAAAGACCCGGTTAGGATTGGAGGCAAAGTGGTAGATCAATTCTAATTCTTTGGGCGGCGTGTCGATCTGCACGCCGTTGACTTTCAATTCATAGTTGGCAATGTTGATCTCCAGCTTGTCATAGGTGACCACTTTCTTGCTTTCCTCGGCGTTGTCATTTTTGCCTTGGGTGCGGCGCAACACAGCTTTCACCCGGGCCACCACCTCTTTGGCGTCAAAGGGCTTGACTACATAGTCGTCGGCGCCCAGCTCCAGTCCCAGCACCTTGTCAAAGGTCTCGCCCTTGGCGGTGAGCATGATGATGGGGGTGGAAGAGGTCTTGCGGATCTCTCGGCACACCTGCCAGCCGTCCATCTTGGGCAACATAATGTCCAGCAGTACCAAATCCGGTGCCTTCTGCTGAAAGGCGGTCACGGCGGCTTGGCCGTCGTTGGCGGTAAACACCGTGTAGCCCTCATTCTCTAAGTATAGTTTCAGTAATTCACAGATGTTTAATTCATCATCCACTACCAGAATTTTGCTCATTGTTTTCGCTCCTTTTCTTTGATACTGCTATCATAGCAGATTTTTTTGTTCATAATTTTAGAATTCGGTAAACAAAAAATGAAATTTTTTAATAATTTGCGAACGAATTTTTACCATTCTTTGCCCCGACGCAGAGCGCTCTCCACATGGTCGATAAACTGGCGGGCGCAACGGGGAGAACGACCGCCTCGGCGCACGGCCCATTGCTCGGCGGCAGCGTCCAGCCGCTGGGCGTCCACTTGCAGGCCACGATCGGCGGCAATTTTTTCCACAATGTCCAGATAATCCTTTTTGTCCGGGTTAATAAAGGTAATGGTCAGCCCAAACCGATCGGACAGAGACAGTTGTTCCTGGCGGGTGTCATTTTTGTTTACATCGTCCTCCCGGTCGGAGAAGTTCTCTTTAATCAAGTGGCGCCGGTTGGAGGTGGCATAGATCAGCGTATTGGGCTGGCAGGCAGACAGGCCACCCTCCAGCGCCGCTTTCAGCTCTGTAAAAGCGTTGTCCTGGCTGTCAAAGCTTAGGTCATCAATATAGATGATAAATTTCATCGGGCTGTCCGCCAGGTACTCCCGAATCAGGGACAACTCCTCCACCGCGCTTTTGGGGATCTCGATCATGCGCAGGCCCTGTTCTTTATATGCATTTAGGATGGCGTGAATGGTGGAACTTTTGCCGGTGCCCCGGTCACCGTACAGCAGCACGTTGTTGGCGGGCAGTCCGCAAACAAAGCTCTCTGTATTGTCCACCACCTGGCTCCGCTGCAATTCATAGTTCTTCAGATCGGACAGTTGGATCGGGTCCGTGGCGGAGATGGGGGAGAGGGCGTGATCCCGCCACTCAAAGGCGGCGTAGCTGGCAAACAGACCGTAGCCGTTTCTTTTATGGAATGCAGCCAGTAGTCCCTCCGTTTGCTCCGCCCAGTTTTGGCTCAGGGGCGGCAGCGCTTCGCCGTTCTCCCATCGGGGCAGGGTGCTCAGCACTTCCCGCAGGTCCTTATTCTCTACTGCATTCAGAATATCTTCCGGGGTCAGGTCGGCAATAGCCTCCAGCTTGGCAAGGTCGCTTTTTACACCATCCAGGATGGCAGGGTGCAGACGGTCTGCCGCATCGCCGGCGGCGGCTTTGCTGAATACATTGTCGTCGGTGAGGATCAACTTAGAAATATACCGGCGCAGCGTGTCTCGAGGTGCCAGTGTGCTGAAAAAGGCACTTTGCGCCTCCAGCACAGCCTCGCCGTCTTCCATGCTGCGCAGCAGGTGCAGTAGACTGTGCATCACCGGGTCTGTCTTGAATTGATAGATGCATAGGGACTCCATATTGTATCGTAATTGGGTTGCTTTGTTCATTTTTTACGCTCCATTATATATATTCTCTTATTTATATCCTTATCATATAGCATTTGTTCACAATTTACAACCCCCGCAGGGCAAATTCGTGCAGGGTGAACAAAGAACAGCAAAAAATCAGTTCTATAATTGTAAGATGTCAGACAACACCTTGACTTTTACATACAACTTGTGTTATGATGTGAGCAGAGGTGAGGAATATGCCAAGATCAGCAATGCTACCGGAGAGTACGGCGCAGCAGATTTTGAATATGATCGAGACTCAGCACCGCTTTACGGTGGGAGACAAGCTGCCGAATGAGAATGATCTGGCGGCGGAATTGGGCGTTAGTCGTTCCACCTTGCGGGAGGCCATTCGAATTTTGACCACCAGCGGTGTGTTGGAGATTCGGCGGGGCAAGGGCACCTTTGTCAGTGCCAATACGGTGATTGACTCGGCGGATCTGAGCGACATTGCTTCCGGCTTGGACGATCTGTTTGAGATGCGGCTGATGTTTGAACCGGATTGCGCTTTTTTGGCCGCACAGCGGGCAACACAGGAAGAAATTGACGCTATTTGCTACTACGGTGAGCAGGTGGAAAAGAAGATCTTAAGCGGCGAGGACCGCACGGCAGAGGAGCAAAAGTTCCATGAGAGTATTGCCAATGCCACGCACAATGCGTTTGTGAAGCAGTTTATGCCGGTGATTTTCAATGCCATCAAAAAAGGCGTGATCGTCATGACCCGGGACAAGGATGTAAGCGCTGATAATCTAAACGACGATCGGCTGATTATGGACTTTATTAAGAAGCGCAATGCCGAGGGCGCCCGCACCGCCATGCGGCTGCACATTCTCCACGCCATGGAGCATCTATAAAAAATTCAAATTGCCTATTGACAACAGACATCATACAGGATATAATGTGAATTGTTAAGAAACCACAGCGACATCATACAACACTGTGACTTCAATTAAACTTATTTTTTAGGAGGAAACTACAATGGCAGAAGCAAGACTTTTCCATCAAGAAGATTGTAATCTGGATTACCTGAAGGGCAAGACCGTTGCCGTGATCGGCTTTGGTTCTCAGGGTCACGCCCATGCGCTGAACTTGAAAGAGAGCGGTGTGGACGTAGTTGTTGGTTTGTACGAGGGCTCCAAGTCCTGGCAGCATGCAGAGAGCGTTGGCCTGAAGGTCATGACCACCGCTGAGGCTGCAAAGGCCGCTGATATTATCATGATCCTGACCCCGGATGAGAAGCAGGCTTCCATCTATAAGAAGGACATTGAACCTAACCTGACCGCCGGCAAGGCTTTGGCTTTTGCCCACGGCTTTAACATTCACTTTAAGCAGATCGTGCCTCCCAGCGATGTAGATGTGTTCATGATCGCTCCCAAGGCGCCGGGTCACACCGTTCGTTCCGAGTACAAAGAGGGCAAGGGTACGCCCTGTCTGGTAGCTGTATATCAGGATGCTACCGGTCATTGTGAGGATATCGCTCTGGCTTACGGCGCCGGTATCGGCGGTGCTCGTGCCGGTATTCTGGAGACCACCTTTAAGTGCGAGACCGAGACGGATCTGTTTGGTGAGCAGGCTGTACTGTGCGGCGGCGTAACCGCTCTGATGAAGGCCGGTTTTGAGACCCTGGTTGAGGCCGGTTATGACCCGAGAAATGCTTACTTTGAGTGCATTCATGAGATGAAGCTGATTGTTGACCTGATTTACAACGGCGGCTTTGCCAAGATGCGTTACTCCATCTCCAACACCGCTGAATTCGGCGATTACGAGACCGGTAAGCGTCTGATCACCGATGAGACCAAGAAGGAAATGAAGAAGGTTCTGGAAGAGATTCAGGACGGCACCTTCGCTTCCAAGTTCATCACCGAGAGCAACAACGGTTGGGCACACTTTAAGGCTAAGAGAGAGATGGAAGCCAACCATCAGCTGGAGAAAGTCGGCGCCGAGATCCGCAAGCTGTATTCCTGGAACGGCGAGGACAAGTACGCAGAGAAATAATTCCTGTTTGCTTCATAAATATCAAACGAACAGCCATCACCTTTACGGTGATGGCTGTTTTTTTGCGTGTGTTCGTTATGCTTATCGCCCAACCGGCATGGCGATCAGACTGTTCCGATTGCCGTGGAGGTGAATCTTGTTTGCGCCGCTTGATCACAGATGCCTGCCGCGCAACCTGCGCAGTGTAGAGCTTAGAAAAGCGAATAAAGCTCGCAGTCAACGGCTATTGATGGCTTTTACAAACATTCTGGATAAAAGCGCCCATTTCGTCCAGCAGGTCCTCGGCTTGGGGAAAGACGCCCATGGCGTTTAAGAAGCCGTGACCCATACCGTTATACATGACCAGGCGGGTGGGCACGCCGGCGTCGTGCAGCTTGTGGGCCCAAGCCACCGTGTCGTTGCGCAGGTAGTCCAGCGCACCCACAGAGAGAAAAGTGGGCGGGTTCCCTGCCGGGTCGGAGGTGTAGGGATTGCACAGATCGTCCGGCTGCGGAATACCTAAAAAGGACTTGCCGGAGCGAGAGAGCAGCTCCATTTGCCGCACCAGTCCCATAGCCAGCTTTTGCTGTCCCGGGCCATCCGGCAGGGCTTGGACGAATGCGCCGACATTCTGCCGGACTGCCTGCCGGACTCCGTGCGGCAGACCCACAAACAGGTTTAGGGTGGGGTAGAGCAGCAGCTGCCCCCGCACCCGGTGGGTGCCTTTGCAGCGGGTGGCACAGCCTTGGGCCAGGTTGCCGCCGGCGCTGTCACCTACCACAAAAACGGCCCTTGGGTCAATGTGCAGCTCCTGGGCACCGTCGCCGCCCAGCCATTCCAGTACGCGGCAGCAGTCATCGTACAGCGTGGGATATGGGTGCTCCGGCAGCAGTCGGTAATCCACCGCCACCACGGGCATACGGAACTTTTCTACAAACAGCTTCCACCCTTCGTCGTAGGGGCGCAGGGTGCCGCCTACAAAGGCACCGCCGTGGATAAAATACAGGCAGGGGCTTCCCGGCGCACATTGGGCACTGTTGTACATGCGAATGGGAATGGGATAACCGTCCGCCGCCGGTACGGTGCTGTCCCGCACTTCAATCTGCGCCTGTACGCATTTGGCGTAGGAAACACGGTCACACCCGGCACGGAATCCGGCCAAGATCTTCGGCGTTACCGGGATCTTGACCCGGTCCAGAATAAAATTTGGCACCAGCCCCGTGGACCGCGCCATTTTGCCCATGGGTCCGCCCAGCAGCCGCGGGTCAATCCCATTTGGCGAACCGGCGTCCGGTGCATATTTGGTAATGTAGGGTAGATCGCCGTCCATCTCCACCGCCGCCGTTGCCTTTAGTCGTTGCAAAAATTCCTCCGTGTACCACTTGTGATCCCATTGCTTTTTCGGTTTCATTCCCGTACCCCCGTCCATCGATCGCGCTTCCAAACCCGACCGCTTTCTGTTCTCATCATACCAAAAACCTTGCCAAATTGCAAATATCGCTGTTCTCGACTTTTGGCAGCGTTGCTACAAATTGACAGGATTGGCAGGATGGAGTATAATGCGAATAGACTTTTTAGGGGGAATGGGTATGGAGACAAAGGAAAAGGCTGTGCAGGCGCAGGCCGGTGCGGCGAAGGGGAAAAAGAGCAGAAAGAAGGTGTGGGCTGTGGTAATCGGCGTTTTGCTGGCGGTGATTGTGGTGGCTATTGCGTTTATTGAACTGAGCACTTTGCCCCGCAAGGACACGGCGGACGATGTGATTTACATTGGCGGTATGGTCTCCTCAGACACCGTGGAGTACGCCGACGGCAGCGGCAAGGGGCTGCTGCGCAACCCGGTGGTGAAGATTATGCAGATGGTGTGGCGCTACTGCGATGGGGGCGATAAAGCCAAGCACGCAGCCCAGGATCCGCCTACGGTGACGGAAGTGAACGACCTGGCCTATATAGAGGACGGCAATCTGTATCACACATTAGATGTGCTGTACCCGGCGGATACACAGCCCGGTGCTAAGCTGCCGGTGATCATTGACATTCACGGCGGCGGCTGGATGTATGCGGAAAAGGGACTGAACCACCACTACTGCGCCGCTCTGGCGGATCGGGGGTATGTGGTTTTTAATATTAACTACCGACTGGTGCCGGATGTGACGGTGAATCAGCAGTTGCAGGATGTGGCCCGGGCGCTGCGCTGGATTCGTGACCACGGCAGCCAATATCCCTGCGATATGCAAAATATTATGCTTACCGGCGACTCTGCCGGCGGGCAGCTGGCGGCATACAGCGCGGTGCTGATGCAAAGTGCCCAGCTGCGCAAAACCTTTGACACAGTGGATCCGCAAATGGAGCTGACGGCGCTGCTGCTTACCTCGCCGGTGGCCTTTATGCGGGACGGCGGGCTGTTCAGCTTGTACACCAAGCCCATGTGGGGCACGGATTACAAAGACAAAGCCACTTATCCGTACATGGATTTTGACCAAATCATTGACTATGCCCAGGCGCTGCCGCCTACGTATTTGATCACCAGCAGCGGCGACACCCTGGCTAACAAACAGACCCATCGATTGTACGAAGTGCTGCAAGCCCACGGGGTGCAGGCAGAAATCAAGGACTACGCCAAGGCGGAGTATAACCAGTCGCTGCCCCATGTGTTCAGCGTGTTACAGCCCTTTGAACCGGCAGGCACGGCAGCCATTGATAAAGCGCTTGCTTTTTATCAACAGGCCATGACCGCCAAAGCGGCGCAATAACAGGATAAAAACTGCACCTGTGTATCACTGGGTACACAGGTGCTTTTGCTTTTATGCAGCACGCGGCGCTTTCCTTTACGCGACAAAAGCGGCAGATTGCTTTTTATGCAACAAAAGGGCCACAAAGGGTCGGTTGCCTTTTGGTTGTCGGTTCGGTATAATGAGAGTATCAAAACAAAGGAGGGGGAGCCTTATGCGAACGGTATTTCAAAATTGTACGCTGCTGGACGGTACGGAGCAGATGTCGCCCCGCCCCGGTACGGATGTGGCAATAGAAAATGACAGAATTGCACAGATCGGCAAGATCACACCCAATAAGGGGGACCGGGTGGTGGATCTGACCGGCAAGTATTTGATGCCCGGTCTGATCAATCTACATGTGCACTTGCCTGCGGGGGGCAAGCCCCAAAACAAGCCCATGAACACCAATCGACTAACTAAAATCGCCTTGTCCTCCGGTTTGTCCCGGGCGCTGGTGCTGCGCATGTGCCACGCCTATGCCATGCAGGGCCTGCTGTCCGGTGTGACCACGGTGCGCGCGGTGGGCGGTCTGGATAATTTGGACACCCGGCTGCGGGATCGGATCCATGCCGGCAAGCTGGACGGTCCGCGGATCTTAGCAGCCAACTATGCTATCGGTGTGCCCCACGGCCATATGGTTGGCTCCGTGACCCACCCGGCAGAGACGGTGGAGGACGCAGTGCGCATGGTGGACCAGCTTCACGGCCAAAATGTGGATCTGA
>ERZ773111.1615-NODE-1615-length-10047-cov-7.479584_pt1 | contig 10047 bp, 9 predicted proteins | sample MGYA00580567_ERZ773111 | MGnify/ENA primary metagenome ERZ773111 (study PRJEB29015, sample SAMEA2737875) | human gut metagenome | biome: human gut; feature: human-associated habitat; material: faeces | place: China | collected 2012 ...
GCCTTTTCCACGATGACTTCCTTCTCGCGGGCGGCTTCCATCAGGATCTCGGCGGCGCGGTCGCTGTCGGCCATCATCTCCACAAAATACAGGGTATCCTCCTTGCGGAAGTAGATGCCGTAGCCATGTTCGTTGGACACGATGGTAGCGCCCCGGGCGTACAGCTCCTGCAACACCACCGCCATGCGTTCCGGGCTCAGCTGCACGGTATCCTTCCAGAACTGCTCCCGCAGCTCGCACAGCTTTTTGGCCGTCACCGTGTCAAATTCCGCCTGGCTCCACAGGTTGCGGCTCACCTCACGAGGCAGGCAACGCAGGGCAAAAGCCTTTGCAAAGCCTTTATCCTGCAGCAGAGCGGCCTGTGCTGCATCTGCCGGGACTGTCACGGTAAAGCCTGCGCCCCGCAGCTTTTGGTGGGCGCACAGGGTATCCAGCAGACCCGCCAGCAGCAGACTGCCCTCGCCGCACAGGCACAGGTAATTGCCCGTGCGCCCCTGCAGGGTGACCGGCACAGCCAGCGCAGCCGCCACGATGGCGTCGTTTTCGTCGGCCACATAAATGTTCTGCATACCGGCAAAGCGTTCCAGTACCATTTTTGCAAAATCTTTGGTATCATGATGCTGGCTCTGCCACAAAGCCAGCACTGCCGCCTCATCGGACGGCTGCATCAGACGATACATCGTTCAGGATGCCCCCTCTTATCATATTTTATCGTTCAGCCCAGTGTTTTCCGAGCAAGCTGCTGTACCTCTTGCTGGATATCTTCAATGCTGCGCATGGCGTCCCCGCTGGTGCAGTGCACGGTATCCCAGCCAAGATGCCGGGCGCAGAACTCGGCAGCAGCGCGGCTGCGCGCCAGATAAGCCGTATCCTTTTCGTGCACGTCCTTTTTGCTCTCGTCGCCGTGGTAGCGCTGGGTCATCAGCCGCTGGCTGACCGCCGGGTCTACCTGCAAATAGATGACCCTGTCCGGTGCGGGCAGTCCCAGCAGACGGAACTCGTAATCAAACAGCCAGTGCAGATATTCCTCCCACTGCTCCTGCGGAAGCTTCGAGCACTGGTGCACCGCGTTGGAGGTGGTGTAGCGGTCGGCGATGATCACACCGCCCTGCTCATAAAAGCTGCCCCAGCTTGTTTTATAGCTGGCATAGCGGTCCACCGCGTAAAAGCTGGAAGCCGCATAGGCGTTTACATCGTCCGGGTGCTGGCCGAACTGCCCGGCCAGATACATCTTGACCAGTGCGCTGGAATCACTGGCATAGTCCGGGAAGGTGATCTTTTGTACCGGTACACCCTGCGCGGCGAGATGCTCTGCCAAGAGCTTTGCCTGTGTGGCCTTGCCGCTTCCGTCCAGCCCTTCCAGCACAATCAGTTTGCCCTTGCTCATACGGCGGCACCTTCTTTAATGGCGGCATATTTTGCGCGCACCTCGGCAGTCTTGCCGCAGCACATCTTGCCCTCCGGGCAGGGGCCGCACAGGCAGGCGGGGCCGGCCTTGGCAAAGATATGGGGTGCCACCGGGTACACCAGCGTGAACATCTTTTCAGCCAGTTCCCGGATCTCCCACTGGGCGCGGTTGCAGCAGCGCAGCTGGAAGAAGTTCATCAGGCTGCGGGCGTTCATGGTGACCACCATTTTGGTCTCGCAGGCGTTGGGCAACACAAAGCGGGCGTCCTCGTTGGCCTGTTTAGAAGCCTTGGCGCGTGCCTGCTTTTCCGGCATTTCCTCAGCCATCAGGCGGGCGGTGTGCCCCTCCTCCAGCTTGTGGGCAAGGTCGAGATAACGCTGGGCGTCCTCCTCCATGCTGGCAAGGAAAGCCGCCTTTGCTTCCGGGATAGCCTCGATCTCCGGGGGCGTCACATAGCGAAAATCATCCAGACGCACATAGCGCTGGCTCTGCACGCTGAAGGATGCGATGCGGTGCCGGGTGATCTGGGCAAGCAGAGTGCGGCTGACCCCCTCGATACCAAAGGTAAAGCTGGCGTGCTCGATGGGACTGGCATGGCCAAGGTCGCTGAGCATGGTCAGGAATTTTGCAGTTTTTTCCTCGTCCAGCCCATCCAGAAGGTCGGTGATGTGGGCGTCGGAGTAGCAGAGCTTTGCGGCAGCAGCCACCACCTTTTCCGGTTCCGGGGTGTGGGCGATCAAACGAACAGTCATCATAGGGTCATTCTTCCTCCGTAATCTTGGTCAGGGGCGCAAAATTGGCCATCGTTTTCTTGATGCCAACTTTTTCAAAGTTGATCTCTACGATCTGATCCCCGGCAGCGGGCTTTACTTTCAGCACCGTGCCGCGGCCAAATACTTTGTGCTCCACGATGTCGCCCGGCTCATAGTGCTTTGAACCGGAAGCTGCCGGTTTTACGGCAGAATTTACCGTAAAGACTGTTTGCTTTACAGTGTTTTTCGTCGCATTTCCGCCGGAATATGCGGAGCCAAATCCGCCGCTTCTTGTGGTCGGCTGGGTGGAGCTGTTGCCATAGTGGCTGCCAAAGCCGGTGGAAGATGTGCTTCTTCCGCCGTAAGAGGAGCCGAAACCACGGCTTTCACCGGCGTTATATTCCCGATTCAGGTAGCCGCTGCGGTTGCCCGAACTGTAACCCGAGCCGTAACCGCCGCCGTAGCTGCTGCGGCTGTAACCGGAGGGGCCGGAGTAACCGGATGCTCCACCGGGCACGGTATCACTGTACTCAGAGCCCCAGCCGCCCATACGGGAACGCTGTTCCAATACAGGGCTGCGGGTCTCCTCGATATATTCCGGCTCGATCTCCCGCAGAAAGCGGCTGGGCTCGTTGCGCTGGGTGCGGCCGTACAACATCCGGGTGACGCTGTTGGAGATGTACAGTTCCTTTTTGGCACGGGTGATGCCAACGTATGCAAGACGGCGTTCCTCTTCCAGATCTGCTTCGGAGTATTTGCTCATCTCGCTGGGGAAAACGCCCTCCTCCATGCCGATGAGGAACACATAGGGGAACTCCAAGCCCTTGGCAGAGTGGATGGTCATCAGCACCACCTGATCGTTACTCTCGTTATAGCTGTCGATATCGCTGATGAGGGCGATATCCTCCAGATAGCCCTCCAGCGTGGCTTCCTCGCCGTGCTGGTCACAGTAGTTTTTGACGTTGTTCACCAGCTGACCCAAGTTCTGCAGACGGTCGGCGGCATCCTCGTGCCCCTTGGCGGCGTCTGCTTCCAGCATGGCCTTGTAGCCGGTCAGTTCAATGACGTCGGAGGCAAACTCGTCCAGTGTGCGGGTTGCAAGAGAATCCTGCAAACGCTGGTAGATCTGCCAAAACTTGAGCAGCGGCATGACCGCGCGGGAGAGCTTGGCGTACTGGTCGGCATGACTGATGACATCCAGCATACTGACGCCCTGCTGCCCGGCAAGGTCTGCAATGACATCCACGGTGGTAGCACCGATCTTGCGGGCAGGCTCGTTGATGATACGGCGCAGCCGCACATCGTCCCGGGGATTGGCCACGATGGACATATAAGAGTGGATGTCCTTGACCTCCTTGCGGTCGTTGAAACGCTGCCCGCCCACGATCTTATGCGGGATGCCCGCGCGGGTGAAGTAGCTTTCGATGGGAGCCGACTGGGCGTTCATGCGGTAGAGGATGGCGTGGTCTGCCAGATGGCCGCCCGCCTTCAGGTGCTGGCCGATGATATCCGCGATATGGCTGGCTTCGTCCTGCTCATTCTCGGCGGTATACACCTGCACCTTATCGCCCTCGCCGTTGTCCGTCCAAAGGGTCTTGCCCTTGCGCTTGGTGTTGTGCTGGATGACACAGTTGGCTGCGTTGAGGATATTGGAGGTGGAGCGGTAGTTCTGCTCCAGACGGATGGTCTTGGTGCCGGGATAGAGTTTTTCAAAGTTGAGAATGTTCTCAATGGTAGCGCCGCGGAAGCGGTAGATGCTCTGGTCGTCATCGCCCACCACGCAGATGTTGCGCTCCGGCCCGGTGAGCAGGCTGACCAGACGGAACTGTGCCACGCTGGTATCCTGATACTCGTCCACCAGCAGGTAGCGGTACTTGTTCTGGTAGAACTCCCGCACGTCCGGGTGTTCAGCCAGCAGCTGCACGGTCTGGTAGATCAAGTCGTCAAAATCGAACGCACCGGCCTCTTTCAGCTTTTTCTCGTAAGCTGCGTAGATGCGGGCGGTCTGGGTGCTCTTCACGTCTCTGGCGTGGTCTGCAAGGGCCTGCTCCGGGCTGACCAACTGATCCTTCCAGCGGCTCATCTGGTTGATGGCGGCCTTGATGGGCAGGAATTTATCATCGATGCTCAGCTCTTTATATACGGTTTTCATTACACGCTGGGCATCGTCTGTATCATAGATGGTAAAGCTGCGGGGGTAGCCGATCTCTTCGGCCCAGCGGCGCAGAATGCGCACACAGGCCGAGTGGAAGGTGGAGGCGAACACTTCGTCTCCTTCCTCGCCGCCCAGCATCCGGCGCAGGCGTTCCTTCAGCTCCCCTGCCGCCTTGTTGGTAAAGGTAATGGCCATCACGTTCCAGCTGCGCACCGCGTTGCGGCGCAGCATCCCGTCCAGCCAGCTGGGGGCATCGGTGCCGGTCATGATGGCGGTACGCAGAGCCTTGACGTCCTCCTCGGTCACCGGGCGGGGCGTTTCTTTGGAGCCGTGCGCCGAGCCGAACCGGATGAGGTTGGCGATGCGGTTGACCAGCACAGTGGTCTTGCCGCTACCGGCACCGGCAAGGATGAGCAGCGGGCCATCTGTGGTAAACACAGCCTGCCGCTGCATATCGTTCAGGCGGCCGAATTGCTTTTCAATGTAAGTATCACGCAGGGTGCAGAATTCCTGCCCGAGAGATGCTGCCATGGTTTCACCTGTTTCCTTCGCTGTTATTCATACCGTATAGTATAACACATTTCGAAATAGTTGTACACCAAAACTGCATAGAGTTACAGCTGCTTTTCCAGCAGATAGCGGTCGTAGCCGCCGTACATCTCCCGGCGGCAGCGGATGACAAAGCCGCCGGCCTGTGCGTTGTGCAGGCTGTAACTGTTGTCCGGGCTGACGGTAGCCCCCAGATGGGTGATCTGCGGCGGCAGCAGCGGCAGAGCCGCTTCCAGCATGGCGCGCTGCAAGCCGTTGCCCCGCCAGTCCGGGTGCACTACTGCGCTGTCTGCGTTGGCCCAGTGCTGCCACTGACTTTGCGGCACGCCCAGAAAGGTAGCGTAGTTTTCATCGCTCTGCCCGCACAGACGCAGGATGAGGTACGCCCCCAACCGCCCCTGCTGCCACGCGCCAATGCACACCCCGGTGCGCAGATAGCCGGTAATGTTTTCCAGCGTATCCGGCACGAACTGCTCCGGGTGCGGCATGGCGGCGCGCACTTCGTTTTGCAGCGCGAACACCGCCGGTGCCTCGGCAGGGGTGCAGCGCCGTAGGGTGACAGCCTGCCGGGCGGACTTGCCGCCTACTTTTTGCAGAAAATAGTCCATCTGTACTATGCCCTCCAAAATAAAATCGTACTTTTCAGCAGATTCCAGTATAAATGACGCTTTTCTAAATGTCAAATTATGCTATAATAAGAGAGAAGGGGCTGTGGAGGAATCCTCCCGGCCCGTTCGTATGAAGTTCGGGGCGGCGCTGCCGCCCGGAAACGGAGGAACCATCCATGAAAGATCCCGCACTGGCATCGTCCAGCCGCTTGGGCGGCGCTGTGATCAGTGACCGCGTTGTTGCAAGCCTGCTGGAGGAGCTGACCAACGGGCGCTATGCCCAAGCCGACCGCCTGCCCGCCGAGGTAGACCTTGCCACCGAATTGGGGGTGAGCCGTACCGTGATCCGTGACGCGCTGAGCGAGATGGAGCGCGCCGGTTATGTGGAACGGGTGCGCGGCATTGGCACGGTAGTGAACCGCGCTGTGCTGGGGCTGCGCAGCCGCTTGGACCAGAAGCTGGAGTACTACCCGCTGATCCGCAGTTTTGGCAGCTACCCCCATGCCGACGGCATTCAGGTGATGCTTCTTCGTGCAGGCGAGGAGATGGCCCACGCGCTGGCGCTGGAGGTCGGCGATGAGGTGATCTGCATCAAAAAGCGTATCCTTGCCGATACCACCCCGGTGATCTACTCCATCGACTACCTGCCCCGCAGCCTGTTCGGCAACCGGGACTACACCCGCATCGACCTGACCGGCGACATCTTTGAAATTTTGGAGCAGGAGTGCCACCAGCAGATCTCCTCCAACGTGGCGCACCTGAAGGCCAGCTGCGGCGACGAGGCCATCCGCGCAGCCATGCGTCTTGCCCCGGGCGAGGCCATGCTGCTGCTGGACGAAGTGTGTTTCAATCGTTTGTGCAGGCCGGTGATGCGCTCGCTGAGCTACTACACAAACTTTTTTGATTTTTCCATTTTACGCAAACTGCTTTAAACGGAGGTATCTTATCTATGCGTCACCTGATCGATCCTTTGGATCTCACCCAGCAGGAAATCACACAGCTGCTTGATCTTGCCGACCGTATCTGCGCCGACCCTGCTGCCTATCAGGAGGTAGCCAACCATAAAAAGCTGGCCACCTTGTTCTACGAGCCCTCCACCCGCACCCGCCTGTCCTTTGAGGCGGCTATGCTGAACTTAGGCGGTCATGTGCTGGGCTTCCCCAGCGAGAACGTGTCCAGCGCCACCAAGGGCGAGAGCGTAGCCGACACTATCCGGGTGGTGTCCTGCTATGCCGATATCGTTGCCATGCGCCACCCCAAGGAGGGTGCACCGCTGCGTGCCTCCCGCTACTCCCGCATTCCGGTGATCAACGCCGGTGACGGCGGCCACCAGCACCCCACCCAGACCCTGACCGACCTGATGACCATCCGCCGCCGCATGGGCAGGCTGGATGATCTGACCATTGGCCTGTGCGGTGATCTGAAGTTTGGCCGCACCGTCCACTCCCTGCTCAAGACCATGGCGCGCTGCAAGAACGTCCGCTTTGTGCTGATCAGCCCGGAGGAGCTGCGGGTGCCGGATTATATCATCAACGACGTGCTGGAGGCCAACGGCATCCCCTACAAGGAGACCCGCAGTCTGGAGGAATCCATGCCGGAACTGGATATCCTGTATATGACCCGCGTGCAGAAGGAGCGCTTCTTCAACGAGGAGGACTACATCCGCCTGAAGAACAGCTATGTGCTGACCCGCGAAAAGATGGCACAGGCCAAGCCCACCATGGCAGTGTTGCACCCCCTGCCCCGCGTGAACGAGATTGCACTGGATGTGGACGATGACCCCCGCGCCGCTTATTTTGAGCAGGTGCAGAACGGCATTTACGTCCGCATGGCACTGATTATGACTCTGCTGGGGCTTGCAGACCCCAAAGCACCGAAGGAGGAAAACTGATATGTTGAATATTGACGAGATTCAGAACGGTATTGTCATCGACCACATCAAGGCAGGTACTGCCGTTGGTCTGATGGATCTGCTGGGCATTGCGGGCAACCGCACTGCCAGCGTGGCGCTGATCCAGAACGCCCGCAGCAAAAAGACGGCCAGCGGCCGCAAGGACATCATCAAGGTAGAGGGCGATGCCTCCTGGCTGAACCTGGATGTGCTGGCTTATCTGGACCCGAACATCAGCGTGACCATTATTGAAAACGGCAAGGCTGTCCGCAAGGAGCAGCCCAAGCCCCCCAAGCGTCTGGTGAACATTGTACGCTGCAAGAACCCCCGCTGCATCTCCAGCATTGAAGAGGAGTGCGACCAGATCTTTGAGCTGAGCTCCAACGGCAAGTACCGCTGCATCTACTGCGAGCAGGAGCTGCAGGTAAAGCCGGAGTAACTGCGCTTTTTACGATTTTAAATGCGCTCCGCTTCGCTCTGCGCATAGTTTAAGGAATTGCATTTTAGTTTTGCAGCTCAGCCAAGCCTGCGGGCTTGGCTGAGCTGCTTTTTCACAGGAGGGACGCAAAGGAAAACGGCAGCTGCCGCGCCAAAAAAGCATCCCATCATCGAAAGCTTTTTCATCCGTTGGCTTATAAAGTCAAAGTTTTTCTTTGAGGAAATCGGCAGAGCGCTGCGATGACTGAGAGGGTCGAGTATACAAAAAGGACTGCCATACTGGGCAAAACCCATGTAGAGCAGTCCTTTTTTGCACAAAAGAGAGCTGACGGAACTCTTTGCAGCGCACGATACCCCGACCTGCCTACGCCATTCCCATACAGCAAGCAGAGCCGGAATTGCGACGCATCGAGTAACTTTATCGACTGCAACCCCCAAAAGGCCCGCCGCAGAAAGTTCCGTCAGCAGAGGTCTGCGCATCTCTGCGCAACCCAAAAAGCAAAGGTAGACAGCCCGCTTACACGCACCGCAGACTGCTTTTCCATCCAGCAACAAAGCTCTTAAAAAGAAGGGTGTTACCCTCCCACCGCAACGTGACCATGTCCGCACGGAAGGCTTCCTTTACTGACCACAGTATAGCAGAGTTACGCTTCTGTTGCACAAAAATTGTCATATTCTGACGGTGCAGATGTCATGAATTGCCGGTGGGCACCGCACAGGTAAAGCGGAACCAATTGTCCCGGCAGCTCAGGGTATACTCCGCACCGTGGCGCAGCAAAACGTCCCGCACGTTGGAAAGCCCCATGCCGTGGCCGGGCTCCTTGCGGGTGGTGCGGGGCAGCTGCCCATCCGGCGGCAGCTCCACATCTCGTTGCACCCGATTGCGCACCGAGAGAAGATATTCCACCTCCGTTTTGCGCACCCGCACGTAGACCTCCGGTGGGTATGCCTGCGCTGCGGCACAGATGGCGTTATCCAGCAGATTTGCCAGCACGGTGACCATATCCACCCCGCTCAGCGGGAAATCCCGCAGGTCGCAAAGGTCAAAATACACGCTTACGCCCTGCCGGGTGGCCTCCTCGTACTTGCGAGTCAGGATGGAGTCCAACAGCGGGTTGTGGGTATCCATAATGGTAGTGCTGGCCGCCACAGCCTTATCCACACCGGCAATATAGTCCTGCGCACCGCCCACATCTCCCTGTGCCAGCAAGGCACGCAACGCACTGATGTGGTTGGTGAACTCATGGGTCAGACGGCGCTGGGCAGTGTAGGAATCCAGCAGAGCCGAAGCCCGCTGCTGCTCCAGTTCGGCCTGAAAATGCAGGCTGCGACGCTGCATGACCTGATCATTGAACATTGCCACGATGCACAGATGCACCATGACAGCCACCGTAAGCCCCACTGTCATCCCCATTGTGGCCAGGGTGGCCCTTTTGTTGTTATCTGTGAGCATGAGCAGGATGTTCAGCACCACGACCACGCCCGGAAAAAAGCTCATGGTCAGCGCCTGCAAAGGCTCCAGTGCATTGCGCCTGCGCCACTTGCCTACCAAAAAGGCCACAGCTGCGCCCACCACCATATTTGCCACCGCTATGATGATCAGACAGTCTGCGCGTTGGATGACCTGCTGCAGTTCACACTTCAGGATCCATGATATGACATACCTCATACTGTTTTCGACCAACAGGCACATGGTACCGTTGATCAGGCAGGCGGTAAACTTCTGACCCGGTGTGCCGCCAAATAGCATGACGGTGATGAACAGAAAAAGGATCGTGAGAGCCACTGCCCTCGGCGTAAAAAAGCCAAAGTTGTACACGACCGAGAGGGTCATCGTGAGCATGGTTATAACACCGGACCACACCAGAGGGTGCTTTACCCTGCCCTTGCCAAGGTAAGCATATTCCACCATGATAAAGCCGAGCCACTGGGCAAGGCAGATCCAGTGGCCGTACATATACCAGCGCCAGAATTCTTCATTCATCGCCGAACTGCCCCTTCCATTCCAGCCATGCGCTGCGGATGGCTGTATAGTACTGTCGGCTGACGCTCAGTTCTACCCCGCTGCGCAGCTCCACCTTATAGTTGCGGATGGAGCGCACATATTGCAGATTGACCACATCGCTGCGCCCTACCTGCAAAAAGCCGTTTTCGTACAGCATGGCGGGCAGATCAGCGATCTTGCCGTAAAAGGTGCAGATGGGCTGGTGCGGGATATCGCCGTAGACGTTGATCTGCCGCAGATC
>ERZ773111.1616-NODE-1616-length-10040-cov-5.539409_pt1 | contig 10040 bp, 9 predicted proteins | sample MGYA00580567_ERZ773111 | MGnify/ENA primary metagenome ERZ773111 (study PRJEB29015, sample SAMEA2737875) | human gut metagenome | biome: human gut; feature: human-associated habitat; material: faeces | place: China | collected 2012 ...
AGATCCGGGACTTCATTCCTACCAGCCGGAACGTTTCGACTTCTCACAGGAATATGGTTTGGTGTATCATAAACATTATCTCCGTGAAATGATGAAACGTCCGTTTATTGCCGGTTCCAGTCTGTGGAATCTGAATGATTTTTATTCCGAATCCCGTGTCGATGCTGTTCGTCATGTAAACAATAAAGGAGTTGTCGGATTAAACAGGGAGAAGAAGGATGTTTATTGGTTTTATAAGACAGCTTTGTCACGTCGTCCGATACTTGTTATAGGTAATCGGGAGTGGAAAAGCCGTGGGGGAGTGGTGAATACTGCACAGAAAGAATGTATTCAGTCTGTTCCTGTATTCTCCAATGCGGAAGAAGTAGAGCTGTTTGTGAACAATAAGAGTCTGGGAAAGAAAAAGGTGGAAGATAATTATGCTTTGTTCGATGTACCGTTCGTTGGTGGGGAGAATCTCCTGGAAGCGGTTGCTGTGGCTGGTGATAGCAAATTGCGGGATATGCTCCGGATTCAGTTCCAGAATCGTTTGTGCCTGTACTGGCTGGTCAACGCCCGGCATTGCATTCAAAGTCTTTGCCATTTCCATGGACAAATCCCCTTCGTTGCTCAGGCAAACCGGATGCGATTTCAGTCTACCGGACAGCTTTACCTTTGCAACCTTGCCATCCAATGCCTTCTGCATGGTTTCCAGCATATCCTTGCTTTCGGTTTCTTTCTGTTCGAGTTCCTTCTTTTCTTCTTCACTCTCCAGATTCAAATCATTTGCAGAAACGGACTTGAATTCCTTGTCCTTATACTTCATCAGCATTCTGATTGCAAATTCATCTACACTGTCGGTAAAGTACAGGATTTCATAGCCCTTATCTTTCACCAGTTCGGTCTGCGGCAGAGCCTCAATTCTGGCAATGCTTTCCCCGCATGCATAATAAATGCAAGTCTGGTCTTCCGGCATCCGGTCAACATATTCTGCCAGACTGGTCAGCTTCTGATCCTTAGAGGAGGTAAACAGCAGCAAGTCTTGCAGCATATCCTTATGCATACCATAGTCCGAATAAACACCATATTTCAGCTGCAAGCCAAATGCCTGATAGAACTTTTCATACTGTTCCCGTTCGTTCTTCATCATCCGGCTGAGTTCGTTCTTAATTGTCCGTTCTACACTCTTTGCAATCAACCGCATCTGGGCGTCATGCTGGAGCATTTCACGAGAAATGTTCAGGGAAACATCTTCGGAGTCTACCAGACCCTTTACAAAGCTGAAGTAATCCGGCAGCAAGTCTTCGCAGCGTTCCATAATCAAAACGCCGTTTGCATACAGCTGCAAGCCCTTTTCATACTCCTTAGAATAGTAGTTGAACGGTGCTCGTTCCGGAATATACAACAATGCATCATAAGTAACCGTTCCTTCGTTGTGTACCAGAGCGTGATGCAGTGGGTTGCTGTAATCGTTGAACTTGTCCTTATAGAAGTTGTTGTAATCGTCATCCGTCAGTTCGTTCTTGTTCTTCTTCCAGAGCGGTGTCATGCTGTTCAGTGTCACCAGTTCTGTATATTCTTCGTACTCGTCCGAATCTTCCTTCTTCCGGGACTTGGTCATTTCCATGCGAATTGGGAAACGAATGTAATCGCTATACCGCTTTACCAAAGACTGAATCCGGTACTGGTCGAGGTAATCGCTGTACTTTTCTGCTCCCTCTTCCTTGTCTTCTTCATCCGGCAGGAGTTCCAGTGTGATTTCTGTACCAACAGTGTCCTTGTCACATTCATCAATGGTATAGCCGTCTGTTCCCTCAGACTGCCATACATATGCTTTCTCTGCACCAAATGCCTTGGACTTTACAGTCACCCGACTAGCAACCATAAAAGCAGAATAGAAACCAACACCGAATTGACCGATAATCTGGTGGTCATCTTCCATCTGGTTTTCGCTCTTGAACTGCAAAGAACCGCTGTTTGCAATTGTGCCGAGGTGTTCTTCCAGTTCTTCCTTGGTCATACCGATCCCATTATCTTTAATGGTCAGAGTACGGTTTTCTTTATCTGGAATAATTTCAATAGCAAAATCTGATTTCGTCATATTGACGCTGTCATCCGTCAACGAACGGAAATACAACTTGTCAATTGCATCGCTTGCATTAGAAATCAATTCCCGCAGGAAAATTTCCTTGTGGGTATAAATCGAATGAATCATCAAATCTAAGAGCCGCTTGGACTCTGCTTTAAACTGTTTCTGTTCCATATCCAATTCCGACTGCGTTACCGCAGCCGCTCCCTTCTGAAATTAGCACTCTTTCCATTTGAGTGCTAACACTATTATAGCACTTGTGCTAAATTCGTCAAGACGTTGATTGGATTATTTACAGTTTGTTTACATTTAGAATGATTTTTGTTGGTGTTTCTTTTGGCTTTTTGCAAATACTATGGATATATCCGAAATCAAAACCAATCTGAAACTTTCACCCAGACAGAAAAAACCACTGCCCGAATCCATCTCCGAACAGCGGTCATTCATCTATTTCTATTTTTTATTTCAGCAAAAAAACTTTCATTGCCCGTTTTCCAATGGCTTTTGTTTCAACGAGATTCAAACCACCATTGACAACGCCTCCGGCAACGGGTACAACCTTTACCAGATTGATAACACCCTTTTGCCCGAACTTTGTCAGAAACCGAAAGCCCAGCTTCTGATTGATTTTCGTCAGAACCGTCCCCGGCAGTTTCTTTAACAACTGCAAAGAAGCTCGGTTTGCCGTCTTTACCCCAACCTGTTTCAACAGATTTCCAACTTCCACTTTCAACAAAGTTGCAAACACCATGGATTTCACAACATCATCCTGCAACGAATAACCGCCCATGACTGCAATGGCTGCAATCATGCGAATCTGCACGTACATGGAAGAGCCAATATCAGCGGTAATGGTTGCCGGCAACGTAATCAATCCGCCCAATCCGGTCAAAAATCCAGTTGTCGTGCACTTGGTAACCTGCATCCGAATCAGCTGCTCAGCTGCCTGTTCTTTCTTTCCGCCACAGTTCGATAAGTATTCCTGTGCCAGTGCCTCCACAGACTTTGAACCCGGAATGCCCTTTAATGCACCATCATATAACTTCCCCAGCAAGTTCCAGCCCTTTTCACCCTCTTGAACCGCTTTTCCTTCCGCAGCGTTTAAATCTATGATTTGTGTTGTTTCTGTTCCCATACATACCGCCCCTTTTTTCAATCCTTCGGCAAGTTTTTTCTTCCTTGATTATAAACAAAATTATTTTTCTTGTCAAGATTTTGCGAATTTCCGTCCCTGCAAAAATTCTATATGAAAATCAGATTTCAACTTTCATGCTGTTTACATTTGAAAAATTGTCCGATACGCTATTTCATGATTGCGAGGTGATGAAATGAATCTGGATTACAAGCAAATCGGAAAAAATCTTGCAAGGCGGAGAAAGGAACTGCGACTGAAACAATATGAAGTCTGTGAACGTGCTGGTATCAACGATAAGTATCTCTCCTGTATCGAAACCGCCCGTTCAATTCCCAGTCTGGAAGTGTTCCTGCGGCTCTGCGAAGCCCTGGAAACCACTCCTGATCATATTCTGTTGGGTTCTGTCTGCGAAACAGACCCCACACAATCGGAAGCAGTTCTATTGGAAAAGTTTCGTTCGCTTTCTCCAAAAGGTCAGCACCTTTCCCTTGCATTCATGAATTGGATTGCCGATGAACTCGACTGTTTCTAATTCACTCTTCCATTATACCCATGCTTGCAGACAGGCGGTTGTCCGTTTAAAAACATTTTACAAATTTCATGCAAGTTCCCCGTTTCTGTTGTTCGATAGAAACGGGGAACTTGTTTTTTTCGAGCGGCACGAAATGCATTTCATCCGGAAAATTCCTGTTCAATTTCGACAAAATTTTGATTTTATTTTCAATGTTTCGTTTATAATCCAATCATCTTATTTCTAATGTTATAAACTTTCTTGAAAAATCATTGAATTTACAGCCAAATCCCTTGCCATCTGCGAAATTCTGTGCTACAATGTTTTCATACCATTCCGGTTTTCATGGTCACTGAAATCGTTTCCGTACGACTTCACAAATCCCCAGTGCCGGAATGCAGACCAAAAACCAAAGGACAGAAAACGGCAGACAAATCTGCCCATATACATTCCATGGCATTTCTCGATAACTCCAGACATGCCACTGCAAGACTAGATTATCCAACACACCAACCACCATTTCGAGTGCGGTAATGATAAACGCCCCCGACAACGCCTGCAACAACAGCGTATGCCGTGGAGCTGTGCCATGCAGCCGATACAGCAGCATGCCCACGATTCCGCCCAGCAGCGTCATCGTCCAGTGGGTATATCCTCTTGCAGCAATCTCCAACAAACTATAGATAAAACAACCCAGCAAAAACATGATTCCATATTCATAGGCATGGATTTTCTGCGGTGCAGTCATCGCTGTTCCAGCCTCCTTTCCATGATTTTTCTGGATTTTCACCACATCCTGTCCTTTAGTATTTACCATCCAACCTTGTGGTATACGATATAGAAAGAAAGGAATTTTATCCATGAGAAGAAGTGGCATTTTAATGCACATCTCCAGCCTGCCCTCTCGCTATGGCATCGGCAAACTGGGTGCATCCGCTTATCAATTTGCGGACTTTCTGAAAAAAAGCGGTGTTTCTGTTTGGCAGATTCTTCCGCTCTCTCCGACTAGCTACGGCGATTCTCCGTACCAGTCTTTTTCCGCTTATGCCGGAAATCCATATTTCATCGACTTTGAACAGCTGGAAGAACAAGGTCTGCTCGAACATACCGATTATGCAGATGCCAACTGGGGCAGCCCAAACAAAGTTGACTACGAACGCCTCTATCAGATGTGCTTTCCGATTCTGAAAAAGGCATTTCAGGCATTTGACCGCACAAATCCGGATTATGTTGCATTCTGTGAAAAGCATCGGGCTTGGCTGCCGGATTATGCCCTGTTTATGGCTCTGAAATTTGCCCATAATGGAAAGGCATGGACAGAATGGGAACCGGAACTGGCAATGCGGAATGCAGAATCCCTGCAAAAGGCTCGCTCGAAATACATCGAAGACGTGCAGTTCTTCCAGGTTATTCAGTACTGGTTCTATTCGCAGTGGGATAAGCTGAAAACGTACTGCAACGAAAATGGCATCTCCCTCATCGGTGATATGCCGATCTATGTTTCCTATGACAGCGTAGAAGTCTGGTCACAGCCGGAACTGTTTGAACTCGACCGACAGCACCGCCCGATTGCCGTTGCAGGTTGTCCGCCGGATGTCTTTTCTCCAACGGGGCAGCTCTGGGGCAATCCGCTCTATGATTGGGATTACCACAAGAAAACCGGATATGCATGGTGGATTCAGCGGCTGGCGTTTGCTACCTCCATCTATGACACCGTTCGGATTGACCACTTCCGTGGATTTGAAAGCTATTACAGCATTCCTTACGGCAACCCAACTGCCGAAATCGGCGAATGGAGAAAAGGCCCAAATACTGCCCTGTTTAAAGCTGCACAAGCTGCACTGGGCGACCTCTCTATCATTGCAGAAGACCTCGGCTTTATCACGCCGGAAGTGCAAAAAATGCTGGATGCCTGTGGCTATCCGGGGATGAAAGTTACCCAGTTCGCATTCAGCGATGGGGCAAAGAACACCTACCTGCCACAGAACTACAAGACAACAAACTGCGTTGCCTATACGGGAACGCACGATAATATGACACTGAATGGTTGGGTTTACGGGGCAAGCGACAAGGAAATCAGCTTCGCAAAACGCTATTTACGGGTCAGAGATCGCAAGGATTTACCAGAATCCTTGCTTCGCATCACCTGGGGCAGCATCGCAGACCTTGCCATTGGTCAGGTGCAGGATTTCTTGCAAGAACCGGCAAACGCTCGGATGAATACGCCGTCAACTGCGTTTGGCAACTGGCAGTATCGCACCACCGCCAAGCAGTTCAACCACAAGCTTTCCAAGAAAATTTATCAGTTAAACGCATTGTATAACCGTCTGCCGGAAGAAGAAGATTCCGCAGCCGAAACCGATATCAAAGAAATCGAACAGGAGGACTGAACCCCATGCAGAAAGATCAACTGAAAGAACAATTGACACAGGCTCTCGCTGGCATTGCTCCGAAGGATGCCACCCCGCAGCAGCTGCATCAGGCAATCGGGGACGTTGTCATGCATAACATCGCTGAAAACTGGAACAAGAGCACACAGGCTCATGAAACCAATCGCCATGCTTGCTATTTTTCCATGGAATTTCTGGTTGGACGGGCAGTCTTTAACAACCTGCTCTGTCTGGGCTGCTACAAAGAAGTGGAAACCGCTTTGCAGGAAATGGGGGCTTCACTCGCTTCTCTCGAAGAAATCGAAGACGCTGCTCTCGGAAACGGCGGTCTGGGACGGCTGGCTGCCTGCTTCCTCGACAGTGCTGCAACCCTGAATCTGCCGCTGGACGGCTATGGTATTCGCTACAAGTACGGTCTGTTCAAGCAGTCGATTGTAGACGGCTTCCAGAAGGAAGAACCGGACAACTGGATGCAGTACGGCGATGCATGGTCTGTTCGCTGCGAAAAGGATGCTGTTCTGGTACACTTCAACGGTCAGACGGTCAAGGCTGTTCCGTATGATATGCCAGTAATCGGCTGCAAGACCAAGCACATCGGCACACTACGGCTCTGGCAGGCTGAACCAGTCCATACATTTGACTTTGACCTGTTCAACCAGCAGAAATATCTCGAAGCTGCTGCGGAAACGGTCTATGCAGAAGATATTTCTCGGGTTCTCTATCCGAACGATGATACTTGGGACGGCAAGAAACTGCGGTTAAAGCAGCAGTATTTCTTCTGTGCCGCTTCCCTGTCTGATATTCTGAAAAAGCACAAGGCAACCTATGGCACACTGGACAATCTGGCTGATAAACTGGCTGTTCAGCTGAACGACACCCATCCGGTCATCTCCATTCCGGAACTGATTCGCCTGCTGATGCTGGATGACAGCAAGCGGACATTTGCCGATGCATTCGCCATTGCACAGAAGGTTTTCCGCTACACCAACCACACGGTTATGCCGGAAGCCCTCGAAAAGTGGGATTGCCATCTGGTGGAAGAACTGCTGCCGGAACTCTATCCGATTATTGTACAAATCAACGAAGCCATGCTGACCGAACTTTACCAGAAGAACATTCCGCTGGAACAGATTGCAAAGATGAAGATTATTCAGAATGGCATGGTGCACATGGCACATCTGGCAGTTTATGCATCCTCTTACACCAACGGTGTTGCTGCCATCCACACCCAGATTCTGAAAGATACGGTTCTGGCAGACTGGTACAAGGTATGGCCGGAACGCTTCCTGAACGAAACCAACGGCATTACCCAGCGGCGTTGGCTGGCACTCTGCAATCAGGAACTGTCTGGACTGCTCACCAAACTGGCTGGCTCTGATGCTTGGATGACCGACCTCAAGCAGCTGAAGGCTCTGGAAACAAAGGGCTCACCGGATGTTCTGGAACAGTTCTGCTCCATCAAGCAGACCAAAAAGCAGCAGCTGGCGGATTTCATCGCTGCAAAGGAAGGCGTTACCATCGACCCGAACAGCATCTTTGATATTCAAATCAAGCGGTTACACGAATACAAGCGGCAGCTGCTGAATGCATTCTCTATCCTGTATCTCTATGAGGGCATCAAGGACGGCAGCATTCAGAACTTTACCCCGACCACATTCCTGTTCGGTGCAAAGTCTGCTCCAGGCTATCGCCGTGCAAAGGCAATCATCAAGTTCATCAATGAAGTTGGCAAGCTGATTGCCAATGACCCAGACGTGAACCAGCTGATTAAAGTGGTATTCGTTTCCAACTACAATGTATCCTATGCAGAAAAGCTGGTAGCTGCAGCTGATGTTTCTGAACAGATTTCTACTGCAGGTACAGAAGCCTCCGGTACTGGTAACATGAAGCTGATGCTGAATGGTGCAGTAACGCTGGGCACTTATGACGGTGCAAATGTCGAAATCGTAGAAGAAGCTGGCGAGGATTGCAACTATATCTTCGGTGCAAAGGTTGAAGAACTGGAAACCATTCTCCCGCAGTACGACAGCCGCAAGATTTTCTCTGAAAATCCGAAAATTCGCCGTGTTGTAGAACGTCTGATTGACGGCACACTCTCTGACGGCGGCAGCGGTGACTTCCGGGAACTGTATTATGCCCTGCTGGATGGTGCAAGCTGGCACGCTCCAGACCATTATTACTTGCTGGGCGATTTGGAAAGCTATGTGGCTGCAAAGCTGCGTTGCAATCAGGATTACCAGAACCGCATGGATTTCGCTGCAAAACAGTGGAAGAATATCTGCAATGCAGGCAAGTTCAGCTCTGACAGAACGATTGCTGGCTATGCAAAGGATATCTGGCAGATTGACCCAGTTACTCTCTAAGCTACGAATTATTTTGAAACGATACAAACGGGAATGCTTCTTACAGCGTTCCCGTTTTTCTTTTTGAGATATGTTAAAATTACACAAAATTATCCGTTAAATTTTCAAAAATATTGATATTATTACAAAGATTCCAGTGGAAATTTCTGCTATAATGAATACAGAACAACAACCAAAACGGTTTCAACCGATTATAAATTACAGGAGGATGATTCATGATGAAATTGACAACCACTCGTTCCATTGCTGCATTTGTTGCAGCTCTGTTGCTGTCTATTACTTGCCTGACCATTAGCAGTCTGGCTCTGACCGCAACGCAGACAGACACACCAATGATTACAGCAAGCATCCAAGAAGAAGAAACACCCCTGTAACCCAAGGAGGTTGATGGTTATGAAAAAGCAAGTTCTTGCAGCGAGTGCTGCATTATTCTTATCCGTTATTTGTCTGGGGGCAATGCGTGCCGTTCCAGCAAAGGCAGCTGTACAGGAAACCGCAGCAGTTGCAATTTGCGGTACTGTAATTGTCCAACAAAATCAAGTTCCAGAACTGCCGTCTTACACAGACCCTGTGATGGAAACAACCATTGACGAAGAAGAAACTCCGCTGTAAAGATTTCATTTCTGTTCATAAAAAAAAAGAGCACCTTTCTGAAAAACGAAAGGTGCTCTTTTTTGGTATCTGTTTTTTTTATTCTTCCGGCAAAGTATCATGCCAGCCAATTTCCCCATCGGATTCATAGAGATATTGCCCCGTGTCGCTGTTCTGTACATAGTATCCGTCTGGAATACCCTCCTGATAGGTTTTTTCCAATGCGGTACAGAACAACTCCACTCGCCGCAACGTGGTAGCCTGTTCCAGTTCACACGCTGCATTCACTTGAGCGAAAATCTCCGCAATGCGGTTGTAATCAGGGGCATTGGTATAATATAGCTGTGCTGCCCCATAGGTTAGAAAATAGTCGTGAGAATTGTATGTTTGCCCCGGTTCTGGTTCGGTCAAATCTAAGTAGAGAAATACGCCGTCTGCTGCATCGGGGAATTGCTCTGTAAAGTCTGCAATCGCCTGTTCTCGTGCGGTGTCATCATCTGGAATTGGCTCATCTGAAAGCTGAATACCAACTGGCATTTGAATCATCGTGCTGACTTCCTGTAAACGATTACAGAGGGCTTGTCGGTCTGCTTCGGAATCTATCACATCTTCTGACCAGAGCAAGGCTGCTGTTCCGCCATTCCAGACCTGCGGAGCGGACAGAACAGAAGATTCCGGTTCTGTTGGCTGCGGTGTATGCATCGCATACAAAGCAATGCCGATAATTAATAGAATTGGGAGCAGAATCAATGACACCAGCCAGAATCGAAACGGATGTTTCTGTGAAACGGGTGTTTCTGTGTGCAGTGCTGGCAATAATTGCCCACAGTTGTCACAATAGATGGATTTTGATTGCTGCTGTGCACCACAGTAAGGGCAAGTCATGCGAAACACTCCTTTTTTGATGAAATAAGGCTGTAAGTAACGAGCCGCAGGCAAACAAAAGTTTTTTGATCCAACAATTTTTCAAAAATGTTGGCGA
>ERZ773111.1637-NODE-1637-length-9955-cov-3.044545_pt1 | contig 9955 bp, 5 predicted proteins | sample MGYA00580567_ERZ773111 | MGnify/ENA primary metagenome ERZ773111 (study PRJEB29015, sample SAMEA2737875) | human gut metagenome | biome: human gut; feature: human-associated habitat; material: faeces | place: China | collected 2012 ...
AGAATAATATGGTTCTCCGAACAACAAGATAACCCCATACCACTATGATTATATTCAACACCACATACCACGCCGATCACTCTCGGAAAGATGAATTTATAAGTTGGTTAAAAAATTTCTATATTCCGGCTGTACTGGAACACGGAGCTTTACAAGAACCGCAACTGACCCGTATTTTCGCTGAGAATGAGGAAGAAGGCATAAGTCTTTCCCTGCAATTCAAATCGCCCGATACCGATACGCTCGAACGTTGGCACGAAGAGTGCGGAGAAACACTACTCTGCGATATGCAAAAGAAATTCGGCAAGCAAGTATTGGGATTCAGTACCCTATTGGAAGTAATCGACTTATAAATGAACACGACAAACGATAGAATTATTATCGGCATCGACCCCGGGACCAACGTCATGGGCTACGGAGTCTTGCGTATCGTCGGTAACACCCCCGAACTGATGACTCTGGGCGTGATTCAATTAAACAAATTCGAAAGTCACTATCTGCGATTACGTCGCATTTTCGAGCGGGTCTTAGGCCTCATCGAACAATATCTTCCAGACGAGATGGCTATCGAAGCTCCATTCTTCGGAAAGAACGTGCAATCCATGCTGAAACTCGGACGAGCGCAAGGAGTCGCTATGGCAGCCGCGCTCTCCCGCGACATTCCCATTACCGAATACGCTCCGTTAAAAATCAAAATGTCGATTACCGGAAACGGAAGTGCATCGAAAGAACAAGTCGCCGCCATGTTACAGCGCATTCTGCATATCCCCGATGAAAATATGCCACCCCTTCTCGATGCCACCGACGGATTGGCCGCCGCTCTCTGCCATTTCTACCAGACCAACCGGCCTCATCTCGAAAAAAGCTACAACAGTTGGAAAGACTTCATCAACAAAAATCCCGATAAAGTATCGTCTGGAAAGAAATCCGACCCAAAATAACAGGGAGCTATCATTTTATCGAACGACAAACGACCGGCATCTCCTCACCTCGATTTTCTTTCAAACAAATATACGTCCGATACAACGGCGTGCCCCTCTTGCCTTCTGTGACACGAATCAGTAGCCCACGAACATTATATCTAAACACAAAAGAAAATTCAAATATTTTCTCTACAAAATAAGGTCAAAAATAGAATAATCCACTGCATACTCCATTTCAAACAACAAATATTTCGGTAGACAAAACAACAATTATCCCTATATTTGTAACTGCGAAGATAGGACACGGTTCGGCATAGCCAAGTCGGAAATGAGATTTTCGTTTGTCGCTGTTCCCAGCTTTCCGTATCTTCGGCAAATGCGAAAAGCAGACTACGGTTCGGTAAAAAACGAACATATTCATTTTATCCGATTCTTATCTTTCGTTATATGACAATCATAGACCGAGATATATGCAGACATTGAAACAACTACTCGACCAACGCATTCTCATTCTCGACGGAGCTATGGGAACGATGATACAACGTTACGGACTGAACGAGCAAGATTTCAGAGGTTCGTTGTTCCCCGATTCGGCAGTGGAATTAAAAGGGAACAACGATTTGCTCTGTCTCACCGCGCCACACCTCATCGACGAGATACACCGTGCCTACCTCGAAGCCGGAGCCGACATCATCGAGACGAATAGTTTCAATGCCAACGCCATATCGATGGCAGACTACCGTTTGGAAAGTCAGGTAAAGGAAATAAACCGGGCAGCCGCCCGCATAGCCCGGAAGGCTGCCGACGACTATTCAACACCCGATAAACCCCGATTCGTGGCCGGTTCGATAGGGCCCACGAACAAAAGCTGTTCCATGTCCCCCGATATGGAGAATCCCGCTTTGCGAAATCTCGACTTCGACACACTCGCGACAGCCTATCGGGAGCAAATCACGGCCTTGATAGAAGGTGGCGTGGATCTTCTGCTCATCGAAACCATTTTCGACACGCTCAATGCCAAAGCCGCCCTTTTTGCTGCACAGGAATCTATGAAAGCGACAGGACGAGAGCTTCCTGTCATGCTCTCGGTAACAGTCACCGAAAGCGGGCGAACGCTATCGGGACAAACACTCGAAGCCTTTCTTACGGCAGTCTCCCATGCCGAAATTCTCTCGGTAGGTTTGAACTGTTCGTTCGGAGCAAGAGAAATGAAACCCTATCTACATCGGTTGGCATCGATCTCCCCCTATTACATCAGTGCTTACCCCAATGCCGGACTGCCCAATCGGTTGGGCGAATATGACGAAACGCCCGCATCGATGGCTGCACAAATAAAAGAATTTATCGACGAGGGACTGGTAAATATCGTGGGTGGTTGTTGCGGAACGACACCCGAGCACATAGCCCGCTATCGGGAAATCACACAAAATGCCTCGCCCCGCCGTCCCATCGCGAAAGACAATCGTCTGCACATCTGCGGGCTCGAAGGCCTCGTTGTCTGCCCCGAAAACAATTTCGTCAACATAGGCGAACGCTGCAACGTGGCAGGCTCTCGCAAATTCCTGAGGCTCATTCACGAAAAGAACTATACCGAAGCGCTCGACATCGCACGCAAACAGGTCGAGGCCGGCGCACAAATCATCGACATCAACATGGACGATGCCATGCTCGATGCCCGCAAAGAGATGGTAGACTTCTTGAATCTCATCGTCTCCGAGCCCGACATTTATCGGGTTCCTGTAATGATAGACTCTTCCGAATGGGAGGTTATCTCCGCCGGCTTGAAATGTCTGCAAGGGAAAGCCATCGTCAACTCCATCAGCCTGAAAGAAGGAGAAGAAACATTCCTCGCGCATGCCCGTGAAATCAAACGGTTAGGAGCGGCGGTAGTCGTCATGGCTTTCGACGAAAAAGGCCAAGCCGATACCTATGAACGGAAAATCGAAGTCTGCGCCCGGGCTTACAAACTCCTCATCGAAGAAGCAGGATTAGCGCCTTGCGACATTATATTCGATCCCAACGTGTTGGCGATAGCTACCGGAATCGACAGCCACGACAACTATGCGGTAGACTTCATTCGGGCTACGGCTTGGATACACGAAAACCTGCCGGGAGCGAAAGTGAGCGGAGGCGTGAGCAACCTCTCCTTTTCGTTCCGAGGCAACAATTTCATACGCGAAGCCATGCACGCCGTCTTTCTTTATCATGCTATCCGCAACGGGCTCGACATGGCGAATGTCAATCCCGCCACATCGATTACCTACGACGATCTACCGACCGAAACTCTTGCGCTCATCGAAGATGTCGTATTGAACCGTCGGCCGGATGCGACCGAACGTCTCATCGACTTCGCCGAGAAACATCGGGGCGAAGCAGTCAAAAAAGAAAACGATATCGACGAAGACCGTCATCGGCAACCTGTCGCCGACCGACTGAAACAAGCTCTCGTCAAAGGCATATCGACACACCTCGAAACCGACCTCGCAGAGGCCGTCCGTCAATACGGCTCGGCACTCGCCGTCATCGAGCAACCCCTCATGGACGGCATGAACCGGGTGGGACAACTTTTCGGCGACGGGAAAATGTTCCTTCCCCAAGTCGTCAAGAGCGCCCGCACCATGAAGCAAGCAGTGGGTATATTGCAACCACTCATCGAGCAGGAAAATACCCGCAACGGAGAAACCTCCAAACGGGGAAAATTCATTGTAGCCACAGTCAAGGGCGATGTGCACGACATCGGGAAAAACATCGTCGCCGTCATTCTCGCCTGCAACAACTTCGAGGTAATCGACCTCGGCGTGATGGTTCCGGCTGAAAAAATCGTGGAGCGAGCCATTGCCGAACAAGCCGATTTCATAGGGTTGAGCGGACTCATCACCCCCTCCCTCGAAGAGATGTGCCACGTCGTTTCCGAAATGGAAAAAGCAAGACTGCACACACCGGTCATCATAGGCGGAGCTACCACCTCGAAACTCCACACGGCCGTCAAAATCGCCCCGTGTTACAGCGGTGCGGTCATACATGCCGGCGACGCATCGCAAAACCCGCTCATCGCCGCACAACTGCTCAATCCCCAAACTCGTGAGGAGTTTATCCGCAGCATACGCACCGAACAAGAAGCACTGCGCAACTCTTTGAAACCGGTCGATTTAGTCACCCTATCCGAAGTCGAAAGATACGCCCCCTACATAGATTGGGACACATATACCGCCCCCCGGCCTCGGCAAATGGGATTGCACACCGTCCCCGTCACTGTCGGCGACATACGACCTTTCATCAACTGGCGGGCATTCTTCTCCGTATGGAAAATAGGCGCAGGCTATGCCTCCATAGCCGACATGCAAGGGTGCGACCACTGCAAAGCCGTCTGGCTCGCCTCTTTCCCATCGGCCGAGAGAGCCAAAGCCGCCGAAGCCATGCAGCTCTACAAAGAGGCGAATCGTCTGCTCGACACCCTCGAAGCAGAAAACAACACCTCTCCACAAGTCTGCTACCTACTTGCCGAAGCCGCCTCTTACGACAATATCATACGACTGCGGCTACCCGACAGCGATTTCGACATACCCTGTCTGCGGCAACAAGTGCGTAAATCCGAAGCCAATGCCCGCTACTATTCTTTAAGCGACTTCATTCGCCCCGCCAACGACGGGAAACCCGATTATGCCGGACTATTCGCCGTCACCGCCGGAAACGAGATACAACGTCGCATAGAGCTCTTGCGTCGGGACGGAGACGACTATACCGCCCTCCTGCTCCAATCCCTCGCCGACCGTCTTGCCGAGGCCGCCGCAGAATGGCTGCACCGGCAAATACGCCGAGAATTTTGGGGTTACGCCCCCGATGAACCCGACCTCGACTTGCAGTCCCTCCTCTCCGTCCGGTATAGGGGGATACGTCCGGCAGTAGGCTATCCCTCCCTGCCCGACCATTCCCTTTTCTTCGATTGGGACAGAGCGTTAGACTTCTCGCGTATCGGAATAACCCTCACCGAAAACGGCGCCATGATGCCCAATGCCTCTGTCGCCGGACTCTACATCGCACACCCCGATGCCCGCTACTTCCACATCGGGCACATCGACGAAACCCAGCGCGAACACTATGTCCACCAAAGAGGCTTCACCCCCGAAGAGACCGGCAAATGGCTATCGGTATAATGATAGAGGGGTTGAAAGAACAGAGGGGTTAAAAAACAGCGACAGCAACAAACCGGATATCACACTCCTCCCTTGCCGTGTCCCGTAGCCTTACGAGTTGTCGTAATGCGATATAGGTGCACTTCACTGCAATAAATAAAGGGTTACTCTCACCCTCCTCCCTGCCGTGTCCCGTAGTATTACGGGGTGTTTTTGCACAGCAAAATATAGGGGAGGTGGCACGAAGTGATGGAGGGGTTAATTCAATGGATATGTCAAAAATACCGCCAGTAACGGAGAAAAAGTCAAGCATCGGCCTCTCCCCTGCCATGTTCCGTAGCTTTACGAAACAGTATAGAGGAGAGGAATTGCAAAAAAAACGTTTGATTGTAGAATGTATTCCCCTCGCCCTGCGGGCACTTCCGCCCTATCTCACTGCACTTTTATGAACCTGTAAATTTGCCTGTGCTTTTTCTTTGCACTATCTTTGCAAAAACAAAGATAGCGAAAGGTGAGCGCAGAGACAAACGGCAATCTTGTTTGTGGTTTGACTATGTAGAACCGTCTCCTATCCTCGTAATTACAAATTTATCATGTCATTTTCTACACCCGCCGAAATAGTAGCCCAAGCCGAACGGGCAGCACTGAATAAAATCTCGTTATCCTTTCCTCGAACGCTCGTCGCCGCAATGCTGGCAGGTATTTACATCGCTATGGGAGGACTTCTCTCCCTACTCATCGGATACGGATTCCCCGAATGGACAGCAGGAAATCCGGGATTACAAAAATTGTTGTCGGGCTGCATGTTCCCTTTGGGACTTATCTTGGTCGTTTTGGCCGGGGCAGAACTTTTCACCGGTAACAATGCCGTGCTGATTCCCGGATTTATGAAGAAGAAATACGGAATCATGCCCATATTGAAAAACTGGACGATTGTCTATATAGGCAATTTCATAGGAGCGATTTTCTTTGTTTATATAATGGTATGGTGTACGGGCATCGTTGATGCCGACCCGTGGAAAAGCGCCATCGTCCAAATCGCACAAGCCAAAGTAAACATGTCTGGGTGGGTCGTCTTCCTCAAAGGAATCGGAGCGAATTGGTTAGTATGCCTCGCTGTCTGGCTTGGATTCAGTGCACACTCCACCGCTGGAAAAATGATGGGGCTCTGGTTTCCGGTCATGTGTTTCGTCGCCATAGGTTACGAACACAGCATAGCTAATATGTTCTTTATCCCATTAGGCATGCTGCAAGGAGCTGCGATAAGTTGGAGCGATTTCATCTTGGCAAATCTCATTCCTGCCACATTCGGCAACATCGTAGGCGGAGCCCTGTTTGTCGGCTGTATTTACAGTTATCTGTACACCAAGCGATAAATTCATTCGACTATCTACCGTACAGACTGTCACCGAGGAAAACCTCCCCACCGATATTGCAAACCTCCTGAACGAAAGGCTATAATATACCTACCCTATCAACAAAATGTTCTAAAATTCTCATTCAAAAGAAGGCAATCCTTTCAATTTTATTTGTCCTACATTCCGATATAAGGAGCAAATAATTCTTCTATTGGCTTATTCCTCTGTATAAAGTTTCGATATATTTCATTTCGAAAGTATCCGAAAGGTATATCTATATCCACAAACAAGACACAAACACCTAATTGTCAATTTATTAAAATATATCCATTCGAAATATGTGCTATAAAACATACAAAAATAAAAAATCAAATATGCCCGTTTAAAATAATTTTATAACAAATTCATTAACAAATAATTGATATTATGAAACAAAAATTATCTTGCTTGACATTATCGATAGCCTTATTGGCATCGAGTAATTGGTGTAATGCCGCAAACCGATATGTATCGGCAGGTAGTGATGGTGACGGGTTATCTTGGGCTACCGCAAAAGGTTCCATCAAATCGGCCGTAGAAAGCTGCCACACAGGAGATACGGTATTTGTGTCTTCGGGACTCTACAATGAATATGTATCTATTGTAGACGGAATAAATATTTTAGGCGGATATAATGCAGATACAGGTGCACGAGACATCGAAACATTCGAAACCATACTCGACGGAACAGGTTTGGGAAAATACTTAATCGTCAAATACGATTCCCCGTGCGAAAATCCGACCCTCATAGAAGGACTTACACTTCAAAATGCCGAACATAGCAGCGATGGAGGAGCAGCTTATATCCGGGCGAATATTACTCTTTCGAAATGCCGTATCAAAAACTGTAAAGGACAAAACGGTGGAGGAGTTTTCAATGATGGAGGAATTATAAAAGATTGTATTATAGAGCTATGCTCCTCCACCAGTTCCGGTGGTGCAATACGTAACTCCGGTGGTATTGTCGAAAACTGTATCATGCGAGGCAATCAAGGCAAATATGGAACCATACGCAACGAGAACGGCGGTATCGTCAGAAACTGTATTATCCATAACAATTCGGCAACAGTAAGCGGTTGGCCCAATAGTGGTGGTATTTATAATCCTTCCGGCATTGTGGCAAACTGTATAATAGCTTGTAATTATGGCTCCCAATATGCAGCGATCCACAGCGAAGGAAAGACAATCAATACGATTTGTTGGAACAATCAAGCAGAAGAAGGATTCGGCGATCCTATCGCTTTTATTGAAGGAAACGGTTCGAGCCACAACGCGGCGGTCAGTGGATTTGCCGATGCCAAAGATGCTTTAACTCTAAGTTCCATAAATACAGATGCGACCGGGCCCAACTTCAAATCCCCTACTCTATTTATAGGTATTCCCACCTCTGCCGCCGATATAGAAGCCATGCGTGCAGCAGACTGGACATTCTCAAATAACTCCCCGTGTATCGACAAAGGGTTTGCCGATAACGATGCTCCTACCTACGACATAAAAGGAACCGTTCGTCCCAAAGGAGCAGAATATGATTTGGGAGCTTATGAATATGATCCAGAAGCAAAAGATGTAGCTGTACAATCTGTTTCTCTGACACTTAAATCCCTATCTATTGAGGAAGAGCAACAACAGTGGTTATCTGCTATCGTACTACCGTCCGATGCCTCTAATAAAAAAGTTTCTTGGAATTCTTTAAACAATTCGATAGCTGTCGTCGAGGGTGGATTAGTTACTGGAAAAGGTATAGGCGAAACAAAAATTATCGTTACGACCCTAGACGGCAACTTTAAAGATACTTGCCACGTAACAGTCACCGAAAAACCTGTTATCATTATACACCCCGATGTATTAGAAGCCGATAAACTGTCACAAGATGACTATACGATTCCCTCTTACATAAAAATGCTTATGGCCAAAGAGGCCGCAAGAGCTGACAGCTCTCAAATCAACCTTCTCGCCTTGAAAGAAGAGGTTCAAGCACTCGTACCCAAAGGTATGCCCTATTGCGTAGTTACGAATATCAACGGAGACCCGTCCACCCGAATGGCTTTCACTTGGTTTACAAACAGTGGTATTTCTTCCGGGAAAGTACAAATTGTAGCCAAAAGCAATGCTGTCGAATCGGATTTTACGAATGCCACAGAAATAGAAGCGGCTCATCAAGCTGCAAACAATCTAAATTATGCGGTAAGTACTAGTGGCATATTAAAAGCAGCCGCGCTACCCGCTAACACAAAATTCAATTACACAAGCCATAAAGCCATCGCTACCGGACTTACCCCGAATACAACCTATTCCTATCGTGTGGGATATGATGGGAATTGGAGCAATATTAAATCCTTCATTACGGCTAATACGAACAAGGAAGAATTTAAATTCTTATATATGACAGACTCCCATATTATGGACAATGAGTATGTAGAAAATGCACGATGGTCTGCAATCACGGCAGCCAAACAAGCTCCCGATGCAAAATTCTTGTTGTTCACAGGTGATTTTGTAGAAACAGGAACAGAACAAAACTCCGAATGGGAATGGGAACAATGGTTCGAAGTAAGTATGAAACCTCTTTTATCCCGAATGGCCTTAGCACCGACCGATGGAAACCACGATGACACTCCTAATTTGAATTATACATATCATTTCAATACCGACAAGGCTTTCAACGAAACAGCGACAGTCAAACCTCAATTCGACGGAATTACCTACTCATTCGTTTATGGCGATGATTTATTTATGGTATATAGCCATCAAGATTTTTGGCGGGGAAGTTACAGTTATGCGAATGGGACCAGTACATATCTGAGCAACGACGTAGCCAATTGGTTTAGAGACCAAGTAGAAAAATATCCCGATACCAAATGGAGAATTGCTGCCGTACATAAAAACTTATTTACCGGTAGCGGACATCAGGCCGATGAAGACGGGGCTTTGTTCAGAGCCACCCTACTGCCTGTATTTCAAGAATTGAACATAGATTTTGTCATACAAGGGCATGACCACATTTATGAAGTAATGGGTCCCATAAACAATACGACGAAAACGATCGTCCCGGGAAGCGTGACAAATGTAGAACTAGTTTCTCCCGACAGCAACAAAAACCCCAAAGGACAACAAGGCGGGACATTCAATGTAAAGGAAGGGACTCTTTACTTTGTAAACGGAACCTGTGGACGAAAACGTTACTATCCTTATACACAAGACGAAATGGAAGCAGGATTTGACAAACATAAAGTCGAAGGTTATTGGGATTTATTCACAGGGAAATATGGACAACCCGGAGCACCTGCATTTAGTGAAATAAGCGTAAGCAGTTCTGAAATAGAAGTCAAAACATACACATCGGATGCAAATGCCCAAGCGACTCTATTCGATACTTTCAAAATCGTGAAAAACGGAAATACAGGAATCGAAGAAAACAAACAATCGGCAAAGTTGTATCCTACCTATGCAAAGTTACTACAAAAAAGTGAAATGCGGAAAGATATAGTGATAGAATTGAGTT
>ERZ773111.1638-NODE-1638-length-9946-cov-13.774543_pt1 | contig 9946 bp, 8 predicted proteins | sample MGYA00580567_ERZ773111 | MGnify/ENA primary metagenome ERZ773111 (study PRJEB29015, sample SAMEA2737875) | human gut metagenome | biome: human gut; feature: human-associated habitat; material: faeces | place: China | collected 2012 ...
CAACTGCTTCCCTTATCATACGAAAAAATAAGTGCAGTAGATAGGAGCGACCTATCTGACTACACTTATATGGTACTAGGTGGGCGGCGTTAGCCGGGGATACAGTAGTTCCCAGGCCATGGGCCGGCTGTATGGTTTTTCATGTTTTCTCGTCGCTGACGCAGCATTGCTAAAGTGCCAAGGTACGCTTTCAAATCAATAAGCTATTTCTTATCAAACCTTCACAACCGCCAAGTGTGGCGAAACGGAAAACATGCCAACCGAAAGGCTTCCCCACGGGGGAGCTGGCGCCGAAGGCGACTGAGGAGGTGAAGTTATCGAGCGCAGCGAGGTTGTTTGGTTTTATCATCTTTTTCTTATTCCATGTTTTACATCCCCCCTTGCACTCTAAGCGTATAATTAAGGAAATCGAAGCTTTTCCATCAGCCGTAAGGCTGGTTGTAAAGGTTTTATCTCCTTTCACAGCCGAAAGGCTGGGTGAAGGTTTTATTACTTTTACAGCCTTCAGGCTGGTTGTTAAGGTTTTAGTTTTCTCTCCCTCAATTCAAGGTTTTATTTCATTTAATACATCCCGGATGCTTGCTGTATGACGGCTATACAGGCGTATGATAAGCACGAATCCGGAAGGGGATGGCTGCAAAGCTCCCGAAGGAAGGACGTTCCATGAAATTCTCACTGAAAAAGACCGCATGGGCGCTAGCGGCTGCCGGCCTGATCTTACTCCCATGGCAGGCGAAGGCATGCACGCTTTTTGCCGCTCAGGGCAGCGCCGTCGAAGGCGGGGGAGCCATCATCGTGAAGAACCGCGATGAGCACCCCATGTACCAGGAAATGCGGTACCATCAGGGCCACGTATACCGTTACTACGGCATTTACGGCGGCAACGAAGATCATATGTCGCTGACAGGCGGAGTGAACGAAGCAGGATTCGCCGTTTTCTCCGCCGTCGCTGAACCGATTCCCAAAGACGTACGGCTCGCCTACGGCAAGCGCGGCACTCTCGCAGCACTCCTTGGCAATTGCTCCTCGGTCAAAGAAGCGCTCGAAATGAAAGATTACTTCAAGAGCCCGGGCTTCTTTCTCATGGCAGACGCCCATGAAATCGCGTACGTTGAAATCGGCGAAGACGGCATCTGGGACGTAAAGACAGAAGAGAACGGGACACTGGCTCACACAAACCATTTCCTCCTGCCGGATTTGACACAATTCAATCACAAAATAGGAAGATCGAGCAGCACCAGACTTCACCGTATCGACGAACTCCTCTCCGAGCCCCATGCGCCATATACCTTGGACGACATGATTGCTTTCTCCGAAGATGAGCATGACGGACCAAACGACAGCATCTGGAGAACCGGCAGCAGAAAAGACGGCGTCCAGACCCTTGCCACCATCGGCGTATGGCTCCATGATGACGCAAAACCAGACATCTACGTCAAGATCCGTTACTCCCCGGACGACCAGGGAAAAGAAGACATTTACCAGCTCGACGGCGCCCATTTATTTCTTTCCAGATAGTCCATCAAGACCATTTGGAAAGATGCAAAAATATGCTAAAATAGAGGGAACCAAACAGAGGGATTCCTGATCCCCAAGTCAGATTTTTTCCGAAATAAGGAGGAAAAGATGGAAGCTATTAGTTGTTTGATTTCCAGAAGAAGCGTCCGCGAATACACCAGAGAACCGCTCTCGCAGCAGGAAATCGAAAATGTCGTGGAAACCTCGCAGATGGCATCCTGCTGGGAAAACACCCAGCCCATCCGCTACATTGCCGTTCTTGACGAAGACCTGAAGAACCGCATCGCCGACGAATGCACAAAGAAATTCCCGTGGAACACAGAAAACATCCACGAAGCGCCGGCCCTCATCATCCTCTGCGCCATCAAAGGCCTCTCCGGCTACGAACCAGACGGCACACCATCCACCACAAAAGGCACCCACTGGCAGTCCTTCGACGCAGGCATGGCAGCATCCTACCTCTGCGTAGCAGCCAACGCCCTCGAACTCGGCACCCTCGTCATGGGCCGCTACGACGAAGCAAAAATCAAAGAAATACTCGACCTTCCGGAAAACTACGACGTATCCTGCATCATTGCCATCGGACACCCGGCAGTCATCCCGGCAGCCAACGAAAGAGAACCACTCAAAGAAGTACTGACCTTCCGGTAATCCGAAAGTAAAAAGAGCATGGGGAAACCTCGTGCTCTTTTTTGGTGGGAGGACACCACGGTACAGGCCACCAATACTCGCCTTTCCAGACGGGGAAGGGGGACCGCTTCGCGGTGGATAGGGTTGATTACCACGAGCGAAGCGAGGTTTTGAGGTTTTCCTCAGTCGAAGACTGGTTTAAGGGTGTTGACCTTGCGCCGAAGGAGAAGGTACCGGCGGAGCCGGGGAATGAGATGAAGTTCCCAGCCTGTAAGGCGGCGGTATGGTTTTCCTTGTTTTATGGTTTTCCTCCTTTCCCTTGCTTTATGGTTTTCCATCGAACGAAGTTCGGTTTTATCTTCCTATATCTCCCCCCCCTTGCTACTCCATCCCAAATCCTCTATAATTTTGGCATATCTAAAAATCTCGCAATCGGGATTTCCATTGCATTGTCCAAGGAGGCGCCATCTTGAAACAACAAAGTTCTGCAATCTATCTCTTTGCACTCGGGCACCTGTCCGTGGACTGGGCGCAGGGCGCGATTCCTGCTCTGCTGCCATACTTCATCGCACACTACGGCCTTAATTACCAGTCAGCCGGCGCGCTTATTTTTGCCAATGTCCTTCTGGCATCCATCCTTCAGCCGCTCTTCGGCTACTATTCGGACAAGATTTCCCGTCCCTGGTTCGTCCCGCTGGGGCCCGTCCTCTGCGGACTTGCCGTGACAGCAATGGGATTTCTCACGAACTACTACGCCATCTTTGCCGCTGCCATCCTCTGCGGCGTGGGAAGCGCACTCTTCCATCCTGAAGCCGCTCTCATGGTGAACCGCATCAGTGGTGAGAAGAAGGGGAAAGCGATGGGGACATTCTCCGTCGGTGGAAATGGGGGATTCGCTATCGGGCCGATCCTTGCCGGCATCTGCGCTTACCATCTCGGTATCCATTCCCTCGTCATCTTCGGCATCGTGAACCTTTTCGCAGCCGCACTCCTTTACTCCCGTTCCAGAAAAGCCTTCGCCGACACACGCGTCGCAGACAGGAAGAAAGTTTCCTCTGGAGAAACAGGGGAGACGAACGACTGGCCTTCCTTTGGCAAACTTTCCGTTTGCATCCTTGCCCGCTCTATGGGCTTCACACTGAGCAATACATTCATCCCGCTCCTCTGGATCGGAGCCCTCGGCGCGACAGCCTCTCAGGGAACGACCGCCCTTTCCATCCTCTTTGGCATCGGCGCTGTCTGCACCTACTTCGGAGGCATGCTCTCTGACCGCCTGGGCTACAGGACCATCATCCGCACCGCATTCTGTATCATGGTTCCTGCCTACTTCCTCCTCACAAATACGACAAATCTCTTCCTCGCGACAGCCCTCCTCGTGCCATGCGCCATCTCTGTATTCTCCGGATACAGCCCGATGGTCATCCTGGGACAGACCTACCTTGGAAGAAATGCAGGCTTCGCCTCCGGCGTTACCCTCGGACTTTCCACGACATTAGGCGGCATCTTCGCGCCCATCGTAGGCTGGGCCGCTGATATCTGGGGCCTCACCGCCGCCCTCCAGATCCTCTGGATAGCCGGCATCCTCGGAGCCATCGCCGCATTCACACTGAAGAACCCCGCCATGGAAAAAGCGAAATAAGTTTCAATGAAAAAAGAGCTGTAGAAATGACCACACATTTCCTGCAGCTCTTCTCAATTTCATACATTTCCTTTGCCCAAGTCTCATATCTTTTTCACTCATCATATTTAACTCTAAACGCATGATTTGGTATAATTGAACCATGTAATAATAAGTCGTTTTAGGAGTGTGATAGTCATGGCTGCCATTAAAGATGAAAAAGAAGACAACAAGACAGGGAAAATGCTGGCCCTCTTTGACATAATGATCCATGGGCATCCTCTTACGAAAGAACAGATTGCCACACGTTTCGACGTGAACGCGCGAACCGCGAACCGTTACCTCGCTGCCATCCGTCAGTACCTCGAAGAAGCAGAGAAAGAAGACGGCCCCAGAAGAGAACTGCGCTACAGCAGAGAAGACAGGACATACCGCATCGCCGAAGTCGAGAACCGCTTCATTTCCAAGAGTGAACTCTTCGCCATCTGCAAGATCCTCCTTGGCGGAAGAACCTACAGCAGGAAAGACCTCGAGTCCCTCATGAACCGCCTTCTCCAGTCCGCCGTCCTTCCGGAAGAACAGGAAGAAATCAAGGAATTCGTCAAACGCGAACTCTTCGACTACCTCGACCCGTCCCACGGCAAACCCGACATGGACCAGCTTTGGGAAGTCGCCCAGGCCATCAAGAAACATCACGTCATCACCTTCGACTATACGAAAATAGGAAGCGCCCAGGGCACGCCCCACAGAGCACTGCCCCTCGGCGTCGTCTTCTCCGAATACTACTTCTACGTCATCGCCCTCCCATTCGGCGACGACCATAAACCCGATCCCACCGTCGACACCAGGACCTACAGACTGGACCGCATGTCCGACGTCGAAGAAACAAAAATCAAATGGGACGTCCCTTACAACAAACGCTTCAGAGAAGGCGTCTTCAAGAACCAGACCCAGTACATGTTCTCCGGCTCCATCCAGCACGTAGCCTTCCTCTACACAGGAAGATCCATAGAAGCCGTCATGGACCGCATCCCGACAGCCAGAAAAGTCCTCCAGGACGACGGCGGCTGGCTCATCACCGCAGAACTAAAAGGCGAAGGAATCCTCATGTGGCTCCTAAGCCAGGGCTCCAGCGTAAACGTCCTCGCCCCCACAACCCTCCGGGAAAGATGGCTCACCGAAGCCAGAAAAATCTGCGAACAACCCGCAGCAGACCTCAAAAAACTAAAACGCGGACACTAAAAAGAAAGGAGATGGAACCCCGAATTCCCATCTCCTTTTGCGTGGAAGGGGGAGAGAAGCTAAAAGGCCACCCACGGGAAATGCCACAAAACCTGCCTTCCCAGACGGTAAAAAGGGCCGTAGGCCGGTCTTAACCTTGCTCCGGGAGGAGAAGGTGGGAAATTTTTGCATTTTAAAATTTCTCGGATGAGTTGCATTTCCTCGAGCGTAGCGAGGTTTCGAGGTTTTCCTCAAGGCGCCAGCCTTGGTTGTAAGGTTTTAATCTTTCCTATTTGTTCGGTTTTACTAATTTTCCCCCCGAAAGGAGGCCTCCCTTGAAGAAGAAAACTTGGGCGAATGTTGTCCTGGCGGCCAGTGCTGTTTTGACAGCGGCGGCCGCTCCTTATAAAGATATTTCCCTTCTGGCGGAAGGGTGCTTTCACTTGGGCTTTGCCGCGACGGTCGGGGGATTTGCTGACTGGTTCGGCGTTGCTTCTCTCTTTGGGAAGCCGCTTGGCATAGGGAAGAGGACGGACATTATCGCAAAGGACCGGGACAAGATCATCCGCCTCGCGCGGGATATGATCATTAAGCGGAATAAGGGTAGTTTCACCTTGAACATCATCCGCCTCGCGCGGGATATGATCACGCAGGAACTTTTGACGCGACAGCAGATCAAGGCGCTTGTCGTGAAAAATGTTCCCACCGATGTCCTCTACCGCTGGATCCTCTCCCATGAAGCCGGCGTGAAGAATGTCCTCGACGCAGCAGCACTCCTTTCACTGGATTCTCTGGATAAGGAGAAACTCTGGCGTTTCCTCTCCGGAAAAGCCGTCGGCGCTGCTGCGGATACGGACTGGGCAGGGCAGATCGCTCTCGTCCTCGAAGAATTCCGTACAGGAGAAAGAAGCAAGCCGCTCATCGAAGCCCTCGCGCGTGAAGCGAAGGGATTTCTTGAAGACGAATGCACGCAGGACGAAATCCGCAGCATCTACCTTTCTGCATGGAAAGACTACGAGCAGAATGGATTTCTCCGCGGCCTTCTCCGCTCCCGTATGGAAGACAAGACAGAAGAAGTGACGACACTCATCCGAAGAGAGCTCTTGAAACTGGCCGATTCCCTGACAGAAGAGGGAAGCCCTGCCCGCGCATGGATCGACGAAAAGTGCATGGAAATCATCCGCGCTCTCGAAGACGATAAAGACGTGAAGCGCAGAGTGAACAATTTCATTACTGAAAAAGTTGTCGTGCTCCTTGCCGGAAAAGGGAAGGAGACCGCTTTCCGCCTCTGGGAGGAAAATAAGGAAATGGCGGCCATGCGCCTTTCGGAAGGTGCGCTTTCCCTCATCAAGACAGGTTTTGCCGATGAGAAGAAACGCCGCGCCTTCGATGCCTTCATCGTCCGCCTTATCCTGCCGCTCCTCCCGAAGATTCATGAATCGATCGGGAATGCCGTCACGGACAAGCTCTCCACTATGGATGGAAGGACGATGGCAGACCTTGCGAAGGAAGCTGTCTCCGAGGACACCGCTGCCATCCGTCTGAATGGCTCCCTCTTCGGTGCCATTCTGGGATTGCTCTTCTTCCTGATTCCGCTCGTAGGAGGTGCGCTATGAAAAGATACCAGACAGCCAACCGCCTCTTCCTCGCCTCCGCCATCCTCTTTGGCGCGGCAGTGATCCTTCAGCATGCTAGCCCGTGGAGCGGAAGCGAAGCCGTTTCCATCTTCTACTTCCTGGCCCAGTCCTGCCTTATCGGCTGCTGCGCCGACTGGATCGCCGTCGAAGCCCTCTTCCGGAGGCGCTTCCATCTGCCGTACAAGCCGCTGATTCCGTCGAACCAAGATGCCGTCATCAGGAAACTGTCCGCCGTCAGCGATTCCCTGATCGACAAGACAGGCCTTTTGAAAGGCGCCCTCGGAGGATCTGTCATGGAACTCGCCGACAGAGAATTCTTCCACAATGAAAAAGTCCGCGAGGCGGCAGAATCCTTTCTTGCCAGAGAAGGCGCCCGTTTCCTCACGGGACTTGTCAGCGAAAACAAAGAAAAAGCGGCCAGCCTTGCCGATGGGGAAACAGGAAAAGTCATTTCCCTGATCGCAGGAAAAGCCAGAGAAGAAATCCTTGCCAGGATGAGCCGTGAAGAATGGCTGCAGAAACTTCTGGCGCTGGTCGGAGAAAAAGCGAAGACAGCAGGAGCGAAGGAAGCCCTCGCCGGAGCTATTAAAAAAGCAGGGGAAGAGCAGAAGCAGCAGGCTGGTTTCTTCAAGCGGCTCCTCTTTTCCGCTGCTGAACTGACCGGCACCATCGACTATGAAGAAATGGCAGAGACCGGACTTGCGGCCCTGGGAGCTGCCATCGAGCGCTGGAAAAAGCCGGAAGATCCTTTCCACCAGACACTCCTGGCCCGCTGGGACGAAGCTATCCATGCTTTCGTCGATGACAAAGAAACGAAAGACGCCCTCGAAGATTTCGGAAAGAGCCTCTTTGAAAAATATCCGGCAGGGGAAAAGGTGAGGACCATGATCGACAGCCTCCTCTCCGAATGGAACGAAGACGAAAACGGAAAGACGAAACTGGAGAACACCCTGCACGGCTTTGCAGGAAGCGCTATCGACCGCCTGGCAGCAGACAGCATCCTGCGCGGAAGAATCGACAGCGGAGCTAGAGACCTCATTGCCGAACTCGCCGACCATGAAAGAACACTTCTGGCGGGCGCAGCCGTCAGCGTCCTGAAATCCCTCTCCAGCGAAGAACTGAACGAATTCATCGAATCCAAAGTCCACACAGACCTCGAAGGTATCCGCATCAACGGTGCCATCACAGGCCTTGCCGCCGGAGGACTCTTCTATTTCCTCTTAGAGTACGCATACATCCCGTTCATGCACCAGTTCATGTAAGGAAGAAAGGAGCACCATGATACTGAACACTGGCCAGAGAACCGACATACCAGCCTTCTATGCAGACTGGTTCCTTCGCCGCGTCCGCGAAGGCTCCGTCATGGTGAGGAACCCTTTCAACTACCAGAGAATCACAAGCTACAGAATCGACCCCGAAGTCGTAGACGTCATCGCCTTCTGCACCAAGAACCCCGCGCCCATGCTGGGAAAACTGGGAGAACTTGCAGGCTACCGCCAGTACTGGCACGTCACCATCACGCCCTACGACAAAGACATAGAACCCAACGTCCCGCCTGCAGGAGAAGTCATCTCCTCCTTCAGGAAACTGTCAGGGAAAGTAGGAAAAGAAAGAACCGTCTGGCGGTACGATCCTATCCTCCTCACCGAAACCTTCACACCCGAACGCCACATCTGTGCATTCAGAGACATGGCAGAAAAACTCGAAGGCAGCACAGAATCCTGCGTCATTTCCTTCATCGACCTCTACAAGAAAACCATCAGGAACTTCCCCGAAGCAGAAAGAGTCAGCAACGAAATCCAGTACAGCATGGCAGAAAGAATGGCAAAGATAGGAGAGCAGCACGGCATCCACGTCTCCTCCTGCCTGGAAGACCCGGGCCTTGCAAAAATAGGCATAGACACAAGCGGCTGCATGACAAAAGAAAAGTTGGAAAAAGCCTTCAACCTCAAACTGAAAATCCCAAACATCAAAACCCACCAGGCAAGACAAGGCTGCGCCTGTCTCCTCGGAAATGACATAGGCGCTTACACCACCTGCCCGCACCTCTGCAAATACTGCTACGCCAACGAAAGCCCCGAAGCCGTCATCGAAAACAGAAACAAACACGACCCGCACTCCCCACTCCTCATAGGCCACGTAGAAAAAGAGGATCAGGTGGTAGAAGCCAGACAAGAGTCATGGATCGATAGAGAGATCAGTCTGTTTTAAAGACATATATAGGATAGGGAAAGAAATAGGAAAATAGAAAAAGAAATAGGGAAAAGGAATTCAAAAAAGAGAAAAGCAATTCAAAAAAGAGACCCATCGAAGGCCTCCTTTTTGAGTGGGGGAACGAGGTTGCATGGTTTTCCTTTTCTTCAGCCGAAGGCTGGTTTAAGGGTGTTAACCTTGCTCCGAAGGAGAAGGTCCTGGCGGAGCCAGGGGATGAGATGCAGTTCTTGCAGCATTGCTGCGGTTGTAAAGGTTTTCGCTTGCTGCTTCCGCAGCGCCGCAAAAATGCCAAGGTACGCCTTCTTATCAATAAGCTCTTTTATAAGTACACCGTACAACCTCGCTTCGCTCGCAGAACCATATATAAAGCCCAATGAATAATCAACCCTATCCGAGCGGCATCAGCAACGGGGCCGCCCACCTTCCCCGTCTGGGAAGGCGAGTATATACCACACAACCTCACTCCGTTCGCAGAAATACAACTCATCCGCCCGACATCAGAATTTGAGGTCGCGCACCTTCTCTGCTAGAGCAAGGTCAAGTTCAAAACCACACAACCTCGCTTCGCTCGCAGAACCATTTATAAAGCCCAATGAATAATCAACCCTATCCGTCCGGCATAAGTATTTGAAGCCGGACGCCTTCCCCGCCTGGGAAGGCGAGTAAAAGAAAAGCCCATGCCTTTTCAAAACTCTCCCTCTCTCCACAATATCTAGTCCTCTCTTTCTCTCCCTGCCACTAAATTTCGTCAGCAATGTACTTCATTTGCGTCAGGAAAGATTTCCTTCAAAAAAGAGTAAAAAATCATCAAAAAACCTGTTGACAGATATAGGGGTCGCTGTTATAATTGTATACGCTTGAGCCGAGATATGAGCGAGCTGAAACGTGCGATGATCTCTAGGAATAAGCGGTTATCTTCATAAGTTTTCAGACAGCTCTTCGCTGAAAGAAATTTCAAAAAGACGTTTGACAAAAACGAAGACGCGTGATATGATAATCGAGTCACTTGAAGAGCGATGATTCTTTGAAAACTAAACAGTACAGCGAACGAATAAACCGATGTGCGAGGTAGAAATACCGAGCAATTATTTGAGCAAGTAAGGCAATA
>ERZ773111.1651-NODE-1651-length-9897-cov-3.093274_pt1 | contig 9897 bp, 9 predicted proteins | sample MGYA00580567_ERZ773111 | MGnify/ENA primary metagenome ERZ773111 (study PRJEB29015, sample SAMEA2737875) | human gut metagenome | biome: human gut; feature: human-associated habitat; material: faeces | place: China | collected 2012 ...
TGCACCGATTTTATCTTCACCCTTGGCGAAGTAGCTGACATAGCGGAACAAGAAAGTCTTATAATGCAACCCTACCGTTCTTATTTTGTAGGTCCCATGAGCCGATACTCCACCCTAATAACCTATGCGAAAAGCATCCATATGTTTGGTATCCGTTTTCTGCCTTGCGGTTTATTCCGCTTCATGCAATTACCATTGGAAGAACTTGGGAATCAAAGAATCAGCACTTTTGAGTCAGGAGGTATCTTCAACGACTCGCTAGCAGAAAGATTATGTGAACAACCGTACATACAGGACAAAATCAGACTGATAGAATCTTTTCTCACCCAAGCCTTATGTACTAACAACAAGATAGAAAAACAGATATCATATGCAGTAGATTGCATTAACCTTTCCAAAGGCCAACTGCCTATCCGTTCTTTAGTAGAAAATGTATGCTTGTGCCAAAGACACTTCGAGCGCAAGTTCAAACATCAGACCGGATATTCCCCTAAGGAATACAGCCGGATTATCAAATTCAAGAATGCAGTGGATTTACTGCGTTCCACCTCTTCCAACCAACTCTTCTCTGTTGCCATTGAGGCCGGATACTATGACACAGCCCATTTGAGCAAGGAAATAAAAGCCTTATCAGGCAATACACCCGGTTCCTTTTTATCCTTACCGGTTACGGAAGAAACCACATTAACATATCTGAAACTATAAAAGTCGTTTTTTTACAACGAAGCCATCCTGGCGTTTCTTACTTTTGTACCGTATCAAATACTAAAAAGAAACAATGGAATCACTTAAAGAAAAAGCAAAAGCTTTGCTTCAACAATGTGAAGTAGTCACACTAACTTCCATCAATAAAGAAGGGTATCCCCGGCCGGTTCCCTTGAGTAAAATCAAAACGGAAGGATTAACAACCATCTGGTTTGCAACAGGAAACAGTTCGGCAAAGACAAAGGATTTCCGCTCTAATCCGAAAGCCGGCATATGTTTCTACAAAGAGGGAAACAGCGTGGCCATGACCGGAGAAGTGGAAGTTGTATCAGACACTGGCACCAAGAAAGAGTTATGGCAAGACTGGTTTATCCATCATTTTCCTAAAGGACCGGAAGACCCCGAATATATCCTGCTGAAGTTCCGGGGAAACCATGCCACCATTTGGATTGACGGCCAGTTTGTTCACAGAAAAGTCTAAGTTTCCACCTCTTATCCTTGGATTTTTTCACATTTTATTTTTCATACACGTCTGTCATCCTTGAAACATCTTATTATATATGGATGTTTTAAGAATGACAGACAGGCATGAAAGGAATTCAAGACATCAGCTCCAGACCATCCGTCTACAAAATTCATCTCTTCCCTACCCTACCTTTCCAATACTTTCCCTACCTTTGTGCCATAAGTACGTATGACAAATACCAATATGGAACAACAACAATCATCTTATAAAGAAAAAGAACGTATAGACCTTCGCGAGCCGCGACGCTTCAAAGTTACTATTTTCAATGACGACTTTACTACAATGGAATTTGTTGTAAAGATATTAACTACCGTTTTTTTCAAATCAACGATGGAAGCAGAAGCTTTGATGATGCAAGTACACAAAAGTGAATCGGCCGTAATAGGCATCTATACGTATGATATCGCCCGGTCAAAAGTACAAAAAGCCACCCGTATGGCTCGTGAAGAGGGTTTCCCTCTCCGACTCACGGTTACACCGGAAGAAGAATAAAAAATCAAGAATAAGATATGGATATACCAAATACCGATTCGGTGAACTACGCTTTCGCTTCTGCGCAGAGCCAAGCGATGCAATATCGGCATGAATTTATCACGCCCGAACACTTATTGAGCGCATTGCTGGAACAAGTTCCTTTTCAAAAAGCATTGGCAGAGTGTTTTTGTACCCCGGAAGAACTGTCCCAGTCCATTTCCGAATATCTGTCGAAAGAAGTGGAACGAGTTCCTCAAGAAATAGAATATGAGTTGGAAATTTCAGGTCAACTCTCCGAGCTGCTGCAATATGCCTATATGACAATCAGCCATTCAAGCGCAGAAGAAATGGATGTTCCTCATCTGGTACAAGGAATGCTTCAACTGGAAGATTCATGGGCCGGCTATCTGCTAAAAGAAACAGTGGGAGAAGATATGCCGGAGTTTCTCAGCTCCCTCATTTCAAATTACGAGCACATGAATCAGTTTCAAGAGGAAACTTCCTCTGAGCAAGAGAAAAGCGAACCTTGGCGCAACTACGTCACCTGCCTCAATGAAGGTCTGCAAGACCGGAATCCGCTTATAGGCCGGAATGTGGAATTGGAACGCACCATTCAAGTTCTCTGCCGCAAAGAAAAGAACAACCCTCTGCACGTGGGTGAACCGGGAGTGGGAAAAACCGCACTGGTCTACGGACTGGCTGCACGTATAGAAGCAGGCAATGTTCCCGAACGCCTCACAGGTTGTCGTATCTACGAACTGGATTTAGGCAACTTATTGGCCGGTACACAATATCGGGGTGAATTCGAGAAAAGGCTGAAAGCCATTATGGAAGGAATACGGAAAGAAGGACACGCCATTGTATATATAGATGAAATACATAACCTGATAGGCGCCGGACGGACGGGAGACGGTTCGATGGATGCCTCTAATATGCTCAAGCCTTATTTGGAAGGAGGAGAGATCCGGTTTATCGGTTCCACTACTTACGAAGAATTCAACCGCTATTTTTCACGTAGCAGAGGATTGGTACGGCGTTTCCAACAGATTGACATACAGGAACCCGGAATCGAAGAAACTATCCACATAGTAGAAGGATTAAAAGAAAGGTACGAAACGTTCCATGGAGTAGTTTATGAAGAAGGAGTGATAGCATATGCCGTCACAGCTGCCGCACGGTATATCAGCGACCGTTTTTTGCCCGACAAGGCCATCGACCTGGTGGACGAAGCCGGGGCTTATCGTGAAATCCACCCCACAGATACAGAAACACAAACGGTGGACAAAGCATTGATAACCGATATACTGGCACGTATCTGTAAAGTGGATGTACTCGCCATGAAGGAAGAGGACAATGCCACATTAGAAACCTTGCATGAACGCATCAGTGCAAAGATATACGGTCAGGAAGAAGCTGTCTGCCAAGTGGTGGAAGCCGTACAAATGGCCAAAGCCGGGCTACAGGACGAAAACAAACCACTGGCCAGCCTTCTCTTCGTTGGCCCCACCGGAGTAGGAAAGACGGAAGTAGCCAAAGTATTGGCCTCCGAACTAGGTATTGCCCTGCAACGCTTTGACATGAGCGAATATACGGAAAAGCATACAGTGGCCAAACTCATCGGCTCACCTGCCGGATATATAGGTTATGAAGACGGCGGACTGCTGACAGATGCTATCCGCAAAACTCCCAACTGTGTGTTACTGCTTGACGAAATAGAAAAAGCGCATCCTGATATATTCAATATCCTGCTGCAAGTCATGGACTATGCCGTACTGACGGATAACAAAGGACGGAAAGCGGACTGCCGCCATGTTATACTTATCATGACCTCCAATGCCGGAGCACAATTCGCGCACCAAGCTTCTATAGGTTTCAGCGGACAAATTACTGCCGGAGAGGCAATGTTGAAACAGGTTAAGAAAACTTTCAAACCTGAATTCATCAACCGGTTGTCTGCAACAGTCGTCTTCCATGATATGGATTACGGAATGGCTTCTCTCATCCTGAACAAAAAACTCAACGAACTGAAAAACAAACTGTCTGCACGTCATGTAGGAATGGAACTCAGCCCGGAAGCCTATAAGCATCTGCTGAAACTAGGTTTCACCAAAGAATATGGTGCCAGGGAAATGGACAGGGTAATTACTTCGCAGCTGAAGCCACTGCTTATGCGTGAAATCCTATTCGGAGCATTAAAAACAGGAGGTAAAGTAAGAGTGACAGCAGGAAACGGAGAATTGAGCTTGCAAGTACTCAAAGAGTAATACCTTTAAATGAATCGGCAACTTCTCCGCAGAGGCAGAGATACGGAGAAGTTCCTACAGAAGATATTATATGAATCCAATAAATAAAAAACAATATGGTCTTTCAACTAACTCAAAAACTTGTTTTTCCCGACCCTCACTATGGCGAACCGGACGGACTATTGGCAGTGGGCGGCGACCTCTCCGTAGACCGTCTCCTCCTTGCCTATTCCAATGGCATATTCCCTTGGTATGCTTTCCGTGAAAAACAGATACAATGGTGGTGTCCCCTGAAACGGTTTGTGATTTTCCCTAACGAGATTCACATTTCTCACTCCATGCGTACTTTTATGAACAAAGAACAATATGGAGTCAGTTTTAACCAGGCATTCCATGAAGTGATTCAAACCTGCGGCAATCTGCGGATGGAAGAAACGGGAGCATGGTTGGGCAAAGATATCATGAAAGCCTACATCCGCCTGCATGAGCAAGGTTTCGCGACCAGCGTGGAAGTATGGGAAGAATCTTGTCTGGTCGGCGGACTCTATGGAGTCACTTTGGGAAAGTGTTTTTTCGGCGAAAGCATGTTTTCTCTAGTCCCCAATGCATCGAAACTGGCGCTTATCTATCTGGCACAAACATTTCAGGAATTGGGAGGAACCTTGATTGATTGTCAGTTTGAAACCCCACACTTAAAGTCAATGGGTGGAAGGTATATAGACTATGAGGAGTATATGAGGTATGTGCAGGAACCTCTTGAGTCTCTGTAAAGTCCTTGTTTACCGATTTTGATTATCAAATCATCAGTCAAAAATAAAATATAGGATACAAAGCTGAGATTATCAAATATATTTGCTAGCTTTGTTTTCGACATTACAAACAGAGCTATTTACCCAACTCAAAAACAAACATGAAAAAGATATTCTACTGTTTTTTACTACTTACCTTCTTTGTCTTGTCTTGCTCCAAAGAAGAGGCCGATATGGATGGTAGCCAAAATAAAGAAACAGAAAATAAAGAGATCAAAATTATATTAGAAGCAGAAACAAGTTCTCAAAACATATTTGCTCCTATTGTATTCTACCAATCTTTTGATTTTGGTAAAGATGCACCTTGTCTAAGCGAAGTGTATGACTCCATAGTGTGGAAATCATCTCATTCCCCAAATAGCTTTAAAGTATTCAGTCATTCAAATTATGCCAGATATGTGGAAACAACATTTTTCAAATGGGCACATGTTTATTATTCACCCGGCACATACAAGACTTATCTGCTAGGTTACAAAAACAATGAAATAATCTATAGTAGTGATACAATATCCATTGATATCACAAATAAAAAAGATTTCCTTGCTTTCAATTGGAAAGACGTAACCGACTCCGATTTTACCACAGGCTATGCAAATAATCTGGACGGATATTATCTGAGTACGCAAACCCATATCCATCAAGGTGTCCCATCTGTTATGCTGTATGCCAAAAGTGAGAAATATGAAAAAGGGGGATCTATGAAAAGCAAACAAATACTGTATAACTACATAAATTCATTTTTCTCACTCCCTAATTATACCGCAACCTCAGACGAGTCTTTGAGAAAAGAATTCAGCACTATATTTTCATTTCAAGAGGAGAATGCCATTCCACTAAACATTTGGCTTACCCCCAAAGCTAAAATTGTACTCCTCAGAAAAGATTTCAAGGGACTAGAGAGCGAATACAAAATTTATGCCGAACCAGGAGATTTGATTTAACCTGCAAAACACAATTGTTTAACTAATGAAACATCAACTCTGTATATAGCTACATTCAACGAATAGCACTACCAATCCAAACTATTTGGCTATTTTGACGGATCTTAAATAAGATTTGTTACAGAGTTTTATACCCTTATTATTAATCCACACAGATTGTGCACCATCCCTAAACCGATAAGTGCATAAGCATGGTTATACATTAAGTTAAACAATGAATTATACATATAAACAAATATGGCTCATCAACCTTCCTGTAATGATGAGCGTTTTAATGGAGCAATTAATCAACATTACCGATGCCGTCTTTCTGGGCCATGTCGGTGAAGTGGAACTTGGCGCATCTGCCTTGGCAGGAATATATTATCTGGCAACTTATATGCTAGGCTTCGGTTTCAGCATAGGACTACAAGTCATGATTGCCCGCAGGAATGGAGAACAGGACTATGCAGAAACAGGACGTACCTTCTTTCAAGGACTATTTTTCCTTTCCGGACTAGCACTCTCTTTATGTTTGTTGATACAGGGCCTTTCCCCCTTCCTCTTGAAACAATTAATTACCTCACCGGAAATCTATCAGGCTGTAACGGACTCTGGACTGGCGCAGTTTCGGACTTTTATTTTCATTTCCCTTTCTGGCACTCCGGGCTTTCTTTGTGGGAATAATAAAGACCAGGTCCTTATCTTGGGCCGCAATAGCAGCCGTACTTATCAACATCCCTTTCAATTATCTGTTAATATTTACCTTAAAATTTGGGATAGCAGGATCGGCAATAGCCTCAACGCTAGCAGAAATGGGATCGTTAATCATTCTCCTTATCCATATGTGGAGAAAGATTGATAAAAACAAGTATGGACTGCAACCGATATTTGATGGAAAGCTATTGAAAAGACTGTTTTACCTGTCCGTATGGAGCATGCTGCATTCTTTTATCAGTATGGCGCCGTGGTTCCTGTTCTTCATCGCCATCGAACATTTAGGAAAGATGGAACTGGCCGTTTCCAACATAACCCGCAGCGTTTCCACCCTCTTTTTTGTGATTGTCAGTTCTTTAGGAGCCACCAACGGTTCCTTGGTAAGCAATCTTTTAGGAGCCGGACAACAAAAAGGTGTTTTTCCTATCTGCCACAAAATCATCAAAATGGGATATGCCATCGGTTTTCCGCTGGTAGGAGTCGCATTGTTTTGTGATTATTGGATTATCGGATTTTACACCAACAACGAAACACTGGTGCAACACACTGTCCCCCCTTTCATCGTCATGCTGTTCAATTATATATTCGCAGTACCCGGATATGTCTACATCAGTGCCGTCACCGGAACCGGAAAGACAAAAATTGCCTTTATTTTCCAAGTGGTTACCATTATGGTATATCTTCTTTATCTTTACTGGCTGAGCCACTGTGTACATGCACCTTTAGCGGTATATATGACAACCGAATATCTGTTTGTCATCATGTTGGGAATACAATCTGTCATTTACTTGAAAAGGAAACATTACTAAGTTCCTTGTTACCCCCTTTCTCCCGATTCATTCCGGCAATAAATAGTTATTTATAACTATCTTCAGTTTGAAAGCTTTTCTCTACTTTTGCAAACCAACTATAAAAGACAGCGTATGAATATTTTCGACATTGCCAAACAGAATCAGGAAAAAGCCTGGCAAGTTATCAAAAACACGAACATCATCCAGATATGGGAAGATGCCGGTGCAAAAATTAATCTGGTAGGTTCACTCAGAACAGGGCTGCTGATGAAACATAGGGACATTGATTTCCATATTTATTCATCACCCTTAAACCTGACGGACAGCTTTCAGGCAATGGCCAGACTAGCTGAGAATCCGTCCATCAAAAGAATAGAATGCGCTAATCTGCTGCATACTGCCGAAGCCTGTATCGAATGGCATGCATGGTATCAAAATGAAGAAAATGAACTTTGGCAGATGGATATGATTCACATCCGGGAAGGTTCACGTTATGACGGTTATTTTGAAAAGGTAGCCCAACGCATTTCGGAAATTATGACCGATGAAATACGGGAAACTATTCTAAGATTAAAATATGAAACACCGGAAACCGAGAAAATCATCGGAGTGGAGTATTATCAGGCAGTCATCCGGGATGGGGTGCGGGATTATAGCGGATTTAAGGAATGGAGAAAGCAACATCCTGTTACAGGAGTAGTAGAATGGATGCCTTGACCCGATGAAATCGGGCATCAGCTTAACAGCCCCGACTCCTGTCCTAGGCGTATTGCCTCCAAAGAGTTTTGTACTCCCAGCTTACGCAACAGATTTTGCCGGTGAATATGGACGGTATGAATACTGATACATAATTTATCGGCAATTTCTTTGCTTAAGAATCCTCGTTGGATGAGGCGTAATATCTCCATTTCACGTCCGGTAAGACCGAAAGCCGGATTCATTATCACCACACCGGGTGAAAACATTTCTCCATTTCTCAGATTCAGCACAGTACATTCCACCTGTTCTGATTCTTTCTGACCGGGAGCCATACTCATATTCCCTATAATGAGCCATGCTTTTCCGTCATGGCTCTGTTCCAAAACTTGATGCCTGCTTGTTACACGCACATAGTTGCCACGAGCATTGAGTATACGGAAACTATACACATTACAATAGTCATTCCGATGTTCAAAAGGCTGGTTATAAATGAACTTCCCCAGCCTGACTTGCAAGTCTTCCAATTGGGAACGATCATGCGGATGAATACGTGACTCCAGATAATCACCCTGTTTTTCCAATGTTTCTATCTTGTGCCTGTCATACCCCAACCAATCGACAAAACCCGTAGAAGCATACGCATAACATCCTTTATATACATCCACCACGAAAGAACAGCCGCCATTGATTCTGGACAACTTCTGGAGCATGGATTTATCCCGTTCCCATACCGCATAATCCATGTTTTTGCAAGACAAATGTTGCTTTGCCCACAATTCCTCACGGGTGACATTTGTTACACTCATATTCTTACTCTTTATCAAAGTGGTACTTCAAAAAGATAGATCTTATCAGCCTACTCACTTACTTTTTTCAAAGTAAAACAGTCTATATCTGGAGCCCAGCAAAATGAGCTTCCCATACGTATCTTATTATTCCCTGCTTTCAAATGCACCGGAACAGTAATCGAAGCTATCTTTTGAGTCTCATCCGCCGACAGCGAATCAAGAAGAATCCTTTTTTCGTTATTCACACAGACTTCCAGCTTACGGTCTGCTTTAGGCACATAGCGGATAGTCATTTCATATTCACCGCCCTGCTCGCTGTACACCTCTTTCCATTCTGCAAAATTCTCTTTCCGCCCTCCCAGATAACTTACCTTCATGCCTCCGGATGCTTCATGTAACGGAGCATATACGATGCTTTTCGGAGTCTTTCCCAAATCATTGAAACAAGGCAGATAAGCCCATTCCGCTTCATAAACAGTCGCTTCCAATCTCTTCTCGGACTCCATACGTAAAATCAGCACACTATGGGGAGGTAATTCTCGATTCAGAACACCCCCTTTTATCTCCGGTAAATCCTGCTGTTTCACCAGATCGCGTGCCTTAACCTTTCCTCCTAATTCCAAAATATTCATCGGAACTGTAAAGCTACAAATCGTATCCGAAGGATTGTATAAAGCAACCGCACGTACGTTACCACGCTTTCGTTCTATATCCTTCACCAACACATACCCTTCATTTTCATGCTGAACTACGTATGCCTGCAATCCTAAAGGGTCTTGGTTCAAAGCTATCAGTTCTTTATTTTTCAACAGTTTTAATGACGTTTCCGGAATGGTTGTCAGATCACATCCTATCAACAAAGGTGAACTCATGATACACCACATTCCAAAATGTACCTCTTCCTCTTCAGGTTTTAGCCCTCGACCTATCTCCAACATATCCATATCATTATAATGACCTTCTCCCGCATAGGCAGACAGATAAAGATTTTTATCGATGATATATTTTACTGATCCCCACTCCGGGCGGATATCCGCACTGATTCGCCATGAACGAGCAAGGTTTCTAGCCCAAGTACCCGGGAAAGCCCATCGACAGATATTAATAGAAACATGTCCGCAACCCAGATTATCTATAGCCTGGCGTATTTCGGTATATCGTTTTTCTTCTTCCAGATTCAATTCCTGACCGGCTCCGCAATAATCAATCTTGATAAAATCAAATC
>ERZ773111.1655-NODE-1655-length-9878-cov-10.749262_pt1 | contig 9878 bp, 7 predicted proteins | sample MGYA00580567_ERZ773111 | MGnify/ENA primary metagenome ERZ773111 (study PRJEB29015, sample SAMEA2737875) | human gut metagenome | biome: human gut; feature: human-associated habitat; material: faeces | place: China | collected 2012 ...
GAAGGCGCACCGAAGCAGCAGGAGAGCGGCCCCGTTTCGGAGGAGGAGGCACTTATGCGCGTGCAGGCGCTTCTGGCAGAGGGCCTGAGCCGCAAGGATGCCGTCCGGCAGGTCGCTGCGGAGACGGGCCTTGCCAAAAATCAGCTGTATGACGCCGCCCTGCGCGCGCAGCATACGGAAACGGAGTGAAAACACCATGTCTGTAGAGAAAGTAAAGGCCTATTTTGCCGGGTTCGGTATGGAGGACCGCGTTCTGGAATTCCCGGTTTCCAGCGCGACAGTGGCGGAGGCCGCCGCGGCCCTGCATTGCGAGCCCTGCCATATTGCCAAGACGCTGGCGTTTCTGGTCTGCGAGACGCCGATGGTGATCGTCATGGCCGGAGACGCTCGCATCGACAATGCAAAGTATAAGGCTCGGTTTGCCAAGAAGGCGAAAATGCCGACGCCGGACGAGGTGCTGACGCTCATCGGCCACCCGGTCGGCGGCGTGTGCCCGTTCGGCTGCAAGGAAGGCATCCCGGTGTATCTGGACGTGTCGCTGCAGCGGTTTGAGACGGTGTTCCCCGCCGTCGGCAGCCCGTCGAGCGCGATCGAGCTGAATCTGGACGAGCTCTACAAATATTCCAACGCCCTTGAGTGGATCGACGTCTGCAAGCTCCCGGCCCCGGCCGAGGCGTGAGCCAAGCGCAAAAAAGCCTGACGAACCATCGTTCGCCAGGCTTTTTTATTTGCGATTCGCAGAAGATCACGCCAACAGCTTGGTCATGCTCTTGAGGCTGATGCCGATGGTGGAGAGATTGTGCAGCATGGCAGAAGACGCAGGCTGCAGGATGCCCATTGCCCCCAGCGCGATGAGGGCAGAGTTGAAGGTCAGCACAAAGTGGTAGTTGGCGCTGACACGGCGCTGCAGGGAGTTGGCGATGGTCTTGAGGATGACCAGCTCCTCGAGGCTGTCGGCCTTGATGGTCACGTCTGCGATCTCGCGGGCGATGGCAGCGCCGGAGTTGATGGCGATGCCGACGTCAGCGGCAGAGAGGGCGGGGGAGTCGTTGATGCCGTCGCCGATCATCACGACGGTGTGGCCCTCGCTCTTGGCCTTCTGGACGAAAGCAGCCTTGTCCTCGGGCAGGACTTCGGCGAAGAACTGGTCCACACCCACCTGCTTTGCGATGGCGGCGGCGGTGCGCTCGCTGTCACCGGTCATCATGACGGTGTTGGTGATGCCGAGGCCGCGCAGAGCGCGCAGCACGCGGGAAGCTTCCGGACGCAGCGGGTCGGCGATGCAGATGACGCCGGCCAGACGGCCCGAAGCGGCCAGATAGAGGTGAGAATACTCCGGCTCAAGGTCATCGAACTTCTCGCGCTCGTCCTCGGGGATGGTGCAGTGCTCGTCCTCAAAGACGAAGTGGTGGCTGCCGATGACGACCCGCTCACCGCTGACGCGGCTGGCGATGCCGTGGGCCACGATATACTCCACCTCGGAGTGCATCTCTTCGTGGGAGATGCCGCGCTCTCTGGCCTCCCGGACGACGGCGTTGGCCATCGAGTGGGGGAAGTGCTCCTCGAGGCAGGCGGCCAGCTGCAAAACTTCGCTCTCGCTGCAGCCGGAGAAGGGGACGACCTTGACCACCTTGGGGGTGGCGCGGGTCAGGGTGCCGGTCTTGTCGAAGACGATGGTGTCGGCCTTGGACAGGGTCTCGAGGTACTTGCCGCCCTTGACGGTGATATGGCTTGCGCCGCACTCGCGCATGGCAGAAAGAACGGCCAGCGGCATGGAGAGCTTGAGGGCGCAGGAGAAATCGACCATCAGGCAGGAGATGGCGCGGGTGGCGTTCCGGGTCAGGGCGTAGGTGACGACGGTAGCACCGAGGCACCAGGGGACCAGACGGTCGGCCAGAGCCAGCGCACGGTTCTCGGTGCTGGACTTCAGCTTCTCGGATTCCTCGATCATGGCCACGATCTTGTCGTAGCGGTTCGCGCCGCCCTCGGCTCTGGTGGTCAGGACGCACTCGCCCTCTTCCACCACAGTGCCGGCGTAGACGGTGGCGCCGATGGTCTTGCGCACCGGCATGGACTCGCCGGTCAGAGCGGACTGGTTGACCATGGCTTCGCCCTCGATGACGGTGCCGTCCAGCGGGATCATGTTGCCGGAGCGAACGACGATCTCGTCGCCGGGGTGGACCTTGGTGAGCGGCATGAGCACTTCGGTACCCTGTGCGCGGACCCAGACCTTATCGACATTCAGGGCCATGCTGCGGGCCAGGTCGTCGAGGCTCTTCTTGCGGGTCCACTCCTCCAGCAGGGAGCCGACGTTGAGCAGGAACATGACGGAGCCAGCGGTGGCGAAATCGCCCCGCAGGATGGAGACGCCGATGCTCAAAGCATCCAGCACCTCGACTTCCAGTTTGCGGCGCCACAGGCAGCACACACCCTTCCAGAGGAACTCGATGGAGCGGAACACGGTGTAGGCGGCGTTGAGCGGGGCGGGCAGGAACAGCTTGCGCAGCACCCGGCCTGCCAAGAGATTATACATCTTTTCCTGATATTCCTGATTGATGCGGCGGCTGTCGGCGCTGGTGACAAGTGCGTCCAGCTCGGGGTCATCGAAACGGTAGGTGCTCAGGGCGGCGACGGCGTCCTTGCGGGAGCCGGTGTAATACACCACCACATCGCCCGTCCGCTCGTAGACCTTGGCCTTGCTCACGGCGTCGTGGTGGTTCAGATAGGCTTCCAGCACATCGGCCCGGTGCAGGGTCATCCGCACATTGCAGACGTGTACCCGCAGGCGGCCGCGGCTCTCATGAAGAATAGTACATTTCATATCAGAATATCCTCTGCGTATTGCAAAAAATAACCATAAAAAGAGCCGCCCGCAGGCGGCTCAGAGACTGCAAAATTACTCGTTGGTCTCGGTAGTCTCTGCCTCAGCAGCGTCCTCGATGACCTCAGCCTCAGCCTTGGCAGCGCGGGCCTCGTTGATGGCCTTTGCATCCTCGAGGATGTCACCGGCCTGCTCCTGGACCTTGCTGACGGTCTCCATGGTGGAGTCCTTCATGCGCAGGACAGCAGCGGTGGTCTGGGTGTAGAACTTCTTGGCATCGCTGCTGGACAGCAGCTTGAAACCAGCGGAACCGAACAGGGTGCCGGCAGCGAACAGAGCGATCTTCTTCATATCGACCATAGTAGTATACCTTCCTTTTTATCGTATTCCCTCATGTACCCCCAAAGGGCATGGAATAAGTGTTTCTGCGGATATTATAGCGCAGATTTCGGAATTTGCAAGGTTTTTTGACGATGTTAAGACGTATTAACTTTTTACGGGAAGTAGTTTGAAATGTCTATCTTTACGTGTTTTTTGCCGCAAACTACAGTTTGTATTTTCAAACAAACTCCGAGGCGCCGAAGAAATATAACAAAGAGTCTTGCGCTGAGAGGTGCATTCATTGTACAATAAAAAAGTATGCGATAAAATCGACAGGGCCGGGACGTTCCGGCCTGTAAAAATAAGTGAGGCTGGATATGGAAAAGAAAGATATTCGTGTGCTGGCGCTCGACCTCGACGGCACCCTGACCAATGACCAGAAGGTCGTCACCCCCGCCACCCGCGCAGCGCTGGATGCAGCTGCTGCCAAAGGTGTGACCATCGTGCTGGCCTCGGGCCGTCCCACGGCAGGCATCATGCCGCTGGCAAAGGAGCTGGGACTGGATAAAAAGGGCGGCTGCATCCTCTCGTATAACGGCGGTGCCATCATCGACTGTGCTACCGGCGAGACGCTCTACCGCAAGCAGCTGGATGCAAAGTATGTGCCGCAGCTCTGTGCCTTCGCCAGGGAGCAGGGCGTGGCCATCGTTACCTATAATAAGCAGGGTGTCGTTTCGGAGAACCCCGAGGACGAGTGGGCGCTGAAGGAGTGCTTTACCTGCAAGCTGCCCATGCAGAAGGTGGAGGACCTCGCCGCCTATGTGGATTATCCCATCTGCAAGATGCTCATCACCCTCGACCCCGCCCGCCGCGACGAGGTGCTGGAAGCAGGCCGGAAACAGTTTGCGGGCGAGATCGATCTCTACCCGTCCAGCCCCTTCTTCATCGAGGCTGTGCCGCTGGGTGTCGCCAAGGACGTGAGCCTCGGCAGTCTGCTGGAAAGCAGGGGGCTGACCCGCGACAACCTCATGGCCTGCGGCGACGGCCTCAATGACCGCTCTATGATACGCTTTGCTGGCGTGGGTGTGGCCATGCAGAATGCAGAGCCCCCCGTCAAGGAGGCAGCGGACTATGTAACTGTCGCCGACAACAACCATGACGGCGTGGCTGAGGCCATTGAGAAGTTCATTTTTTGAAAGGATACCAGATGCAAATGCCGCGCAACTTAGTTTTATTTGATTTGGAGTGGAACATCGGCTATCGGCCGTTTATCTTTAATTATCACGGCGTCCAGCAGACGCTCCGGGGGGAGATCATTGAAATTGGCGCCGTCAAGATCGACGAGGACGCCAACGTGCTGGATACCTTCTCCATCCACCTGCGTCCCCGCATCTTCCGCTGCCTGCAGCACCACATCGCCAAAGTCACCGGTCTGACGCAGGAGGACCTCGACAAGGGCGAACCCATCATCCAGGGCCTCCGCCGCTTTATGAAGTGGTGCGGTCCGGACGCCGAGTTCGCTGAGTGGGGCATGGATGACGTGCCGGTGCTCAAGCAGAACCTTTTCCTCTGCAATCTCGACGAGAGCCGCCCGACGGTCTGGTACGACCTGCAGCAGCTCTTTCTGCGGGAGTACCCCCGCAAGGAAGGCGAGGGGATGAAGCTGGAAAATGTCGTCACCCGGATGGGCATCCCGCTGGAACGCCCCTTCCACGACGCTTTGTCCGACACCCTCTATACCGCCGACCTCTGCCGTATGCTCGACCTGCGGGCCGGATTGGCCGCTTACCCCAGCGAGGAGGACACCCTGCGCCAGAGCCTTTGCCCCACGCCGGGCGACTACCGGGATTTCAGGGTCTTCCGGGGCTATCTGGACCAGTCTATGTGGAAGCTGGACCCCGTCATCGGCACGATGGCCTGCCCGGTCTGTGGCACGGCCCTGCAGCCGGATGACGTCTGGCTGAAAAAAGGGAGCAGCGGCTGGTACACGCTGTCCCAGTGCCCCGTCTGTAAGGGCCGGGGCGGTGAGGCAGGCCGGGGCGTGTTCCAGAAATACCGGATGTCGCGCCGGGACGGCCTGCACTGGGCCTTCGCCCGCTGCATCCAGATGCCGGACGATGCAAGCCTGGTCCGCTGGAAGAAGCAGAAAGCCCAGTATCTGGAGCGTCAGCGCCTCAAGGCCGAACGGCAGGCCGCCGAAGCGGAGGCCGCCCGGCACATCTTCTGAGGCAGAAGAATAAAATAGCGTGCAGGAAAGAACGACGCTGTTTCGTATTGTGAGAAGAGACAGGAAGAATAAGACAAAAAAGCTCAGATTTTGTTCATATCCCGGTCATAGATGCTGGATATACTAAGAAGAAACATCAGGCAGAAACGAAAGGGATGGTACGAGCACGATGGAAACGATGCTCATCGACTGGCTCCACCAGCTGGGTACGCTGGAATTCTGGGAGGCATTGTTAGAGGGCTTTGAAGGGCTGGGGCCGTTGGTCCCTATCCTGCTGGCGATGGTGGAATCCATTTTTCCGCCGCTGCCCCTCATTGCCATCGTGGCCCTCAATGTCGCGGCCCACGGCGGATTTCTTGGCTTCGTCTACAGCTGGCTCGGTGTGGCCGCAGGCGGCACGGTGGTGTTTTTATTCTGGCGGCGGGTGGTCAAGCGCTTTTTCTGGAAGCTGGCCTCCCGCTCTGAAAAGCTGAAAAAGGCCCAGCAGTGGGTCAGCCATGTGGACACCGCCACCCTCTTCATGCTGGCGGTCCTGCCCTTCACGCCCACGTCGTTCCTGCATCTGGCCTTCGGCATCTCGGACTTTGACGAGAAACGCTATCTGCTCACCCTTCTGGCGGGCAAGGCCGTTATGGTGGCCATGATGGCTCTCTTCGGCCAGTCGCTGGTCAGCTCGCTGAAAAATCCGGTGTATCTCATTCTCGCCATCGCCATCTGGGCCGGGATGTACTGGGTGAGCAGGAAGTTCTGTAAGAAGCACGATTTGGATCGATAAAATTGCGAAGCGCTTGACTTTTTTGCTGAGAGTGCATATAATAAAAGCAATGAAAGAAGATATTGCTTCATAGGTTTTCACCAATGAGCAGCAAAACGCCCCACGGTACTGCGAATACCGCGGGGCGTTTTGCTTACTAAGGGTTAGTGCTTACCGGCCTTGCAACAGCGACGACCGCCGCCAGTGGCGGAAACAGGGAGGAGCTGTTGGGGCCGCGGCCAGCAGGATGCGAGCGGCAGCGAAGCAGACGCTGGGAGCCGCAACCCGGGTTCCTTAAATGAAATAAGCACAAGAAAAAGCCGCTGTACAGCTACAAAACTGCACAGCGGCTTTCTGTATATAAAGTTTAGTTCTCGGCCAGATTACCGGTATAGAGCTGGTAATACTTGCCCTTCTTGGCGATAAGCTCGTCGTGGCTGCCGCGCTCGATGATGCGGCCCTGCTCCAGGACCACGATGCAGTCTGCGTTGCGGACAGTGGAGAGGCGGTGGGCGATGACGAAGCTGGTGCGGCCATACATCAGGCCGTCCATACCGCGCTGCACCAGAGCCTCGGTGCGGGTGTCGATGGAAGAGGTGGCCTCGTCGAGGATGAGCACCGGCGGGTCGGCGACGGCTGCGCGGGCGATGGCCAGCAGCTGGCGCTGGCCCTGCGACAGGTTCGCACCGTCGCAGGTCAGCATGGTGTTGTAGCCCTCGGGCAGGCGCTTGATGAAGCCGTCGGCGTTGGCCAGACGGGCTGCGGCGATGCACTCCTCGTCGGTGGCCTCCAGACGGCCATAGCGGATGTTCTCCATGACCGTGCCGGTGAACAGGTGGGTATCCTGCAGCACGATGCCCAGAGAGCGGCGGAGGTCGGCTTTCCTGATTTTATGGATGTTGATGCCGTCGTACCGGATCTTGCCGTCTTGGATGTCGTAGAAGCGGTTGATAAGGTTGGTGATGGTGGTCTTGCCGGCGCCGGTGGAGCCGACGAAGGCGATCTTCTGGCCCGGACGGCCATAGAGGTTGATGTCGTGCAGGACGGTCTTGCCCGGCACATAGCCGAAATCGACGTCCGTAAAGGTGATGTCGCCTTCCAGCTTGTGGTAGGTGGTGGTGCCGTCGTGGTGGGGGTGCTTCCAGGCCCAGATGCCGGTGCGCTCGTTGGCCTCCACGAGGTTGTCGTCCTTGTCGTACTTGGCGTTGATGAGGGTGACATAGCCCTCATCGGTCTCGCTGGGCTCATCCATCATCTTGAAGATGCGCTCTGCACCGGCCAGTGCCATGATGATGCTGTTGGCCTGCATGGACACCTGGCTGATGGGCATATTGAAGCTCTTGTTCAGGGACAGGAACGCCATGACAGTACCCAGCGTGACGCCGCCCATGCCGGTGACGGCCATGGCTGCACCCACCAGAGCGCAGATGGCGTAGCTGATATTGCCCAGCTGAGCGTTGACGGGCATCATGATGTTGGCGAAGCTGTTGGCCTGCTTGGCGCTGTCCTTGAGCTTGTCGTTCAGCTCGCGGAAGCCCTCGAGGGCCTTCTGCTCGTGGGTGAAGACTTTAACGACCTTCTGGCCTTCCATCATCTCTTCGATGTAGCCGTTCACTTTGCCGAGGTCGCGCTGCTGTGCGATGAAGTACTTGCCGCTCTGCTGGGTGATCTTCTTGGAGCAGAAGAGCATCAGGGCCACCATCAGCATGGTGACGATGGTGAGCTGCCAGCTCAGCATGCACATGCTGGCAAAGACGGAAACGATGGTGATGGCGCTGGACACCAGCTGCGGGATGCTCTGGCTGAGCATCTGGCGGAGGGTATCCACGTCGTTGGTGTAGACGGACATGATGTCGCCGTGCGGATGGGTGTCAAAGTAGCTGATGGGCAGGCTCTCCATGTGGGTGAAGAGCTGGGTGCGCAGGTTGCGCAGGGTACCCTGGGTGACGTTGACCATGATGCGGGCGTTGAGCCATGCAGCGAGGATGCCCACCACATAGATGCAGCCGACGCGCACCAGCGCACCGGCCAGCGGTGCAAAGCTGGGGTCCTGCTGCTGGGTCATGGGGATGATATAGTCGTCAATGAGGGTCTGCAGGAACAGGCTTGCCTGCACATTGGCCAGCGCGCTGACCACGATGCAGATGAGCACGAGGATGCAGTGAGGCAGATAGTGCTGGAACACCTCTGCCATGATGCGCTTGAGCAGCTTGCCCGGGTTCTCGACCTTCGGACGCGGGCCTCCCATGCCGCGGGGGCCGGGGCCATGGACGACTTTTGCTTTCTGTTCTGCCATTACTGCTCACCTCCCTGCTTGTCGAAGTCGCCGCCGCCCTGAGTCTGGCTGTTGTAGACTTCCTGATAGATCGCGTTGTTCTTCAGCAGTTCCTCGTGGGTGCCGAGGCCGTTGATCTGGCCGTTGTCCAGCACGAGGATGCGGTCGGCATCCTGCACCGAGGAAATGCGCTGTGCAATGATGATCTTGGTGGTGCCGGGGATCTCCTCACGGAACGCCTTCCGGATCTTTGCGTCGGTGGCGGTATCCACGGCACTGGTGGAGTCGTCGAGGATGAGGACTTTCGGCTTGCGCAGCAGGGCGCGGGCGATGGTCAGACGCTGTTTCTGGCCGCCGGACACGTTGGAGCCACCCTGCTCGATCCAGGTGTTGTACTTGTCCGGGAAGCGCTCGATGAACTCATCGGCGCAGGCCAGCTTCGCCACACGGATGCACTCTTCCTCGCTGGCGTTCTCGCTGCCCCAGCGGAGGTTGTCGAGGATGGTGCCGGAGAACAGGACGTTCTTCTGGAGCACCATGGAGACCTCGTGGCGGAGGACGTCGAGGTTGTAATCCCGGACATCCACGCCGCCCACGCTGACAGTGCCGGTCTCGGCGTCGTACAGGCGGGGGATGAGCTGCACCAGACTGGACTTTGCGCTGCCGGTGCCGCCGATGATGCCCAGTGTCTCGCCGGGCTTGATGTCAAAGGTGATGTCGTTCAGGACAGGCTGGCCGGAGCCGTGCTTGTACTTGAAGGTGACGTGGTCGAAGCGGATGCTGCCGTCCTTGACTTTCTGCACGGGAGCCTTGGCGGGGGGAAGGTCGGTCGTCTCGTCCAGGACTTCCACGATACGCTTTGCGGAAGCGGCGGACATGGAGATCATGACGAAAGCCATGCTCAGCATCATCAGAGCCATCAGGATGTTCATGATGTAGCCGAACAGAGCATTCAGCTGGCCGGTGGTCAGCGCGCCGTGCAGGATGTACTTTGCGCCGAACCAGCTCAGGGCAATGTTGCAGCCGTAAATAGCCGTCAGCATGGCGGGGTTATTGAAGCTCAGACGGCTCTCTGCGTTGACGAACTGCTGATACAGACCCTCGCAGGCCTTGGTGTACTTCTCGTTCTCGAAGCCCTCGCGGACGAAGCTCTTGACCACGCGGATGGCGGAGACGTTCTCCTGTACGGAGGCGTTCAGGTTGTCGTAGTTCTTGAAGACCCGGTCAAAGATCTTGAAGGTGGGCACCATGATGCTGGCCAGCACGGCCAGCAGGAAGGCGACAGCCACCACGAAGATGAGGGCCAGCGGGCCGCCGATGCTGAACGCCATGATGAGTGCGAACACCAGATGGACCGGGGCGCGCACACACATGCGCTCCATCATCTGGAAGGCGTTCTGCAGGTTGGTCACGTCGGTGGTCATACGGGTGACGAGGCCGGCGGTGGAGAATTTGTCGATGTTGGAGAAGGAGTAGTGCT
>ERZ773111.1667-NODE-1667-length-9846-cov-3.000715_pt1 | contig 9846 bp, 10 predicted proteins | sample MGYA00580567_ERZ773111 | MGnify/ENA primary metagenome ERZ773111 (study PRJEB29015, sample SAMEA2737875) | human gut metagenome | biome: human gut; feature: human-associated habitat; material: faeces | place: China | collected 2012 ...
ACAGGCGATAGCCATGCCGATGGCATTCTTCGCCATAGCGATGGGACTGTAGCCCACTAGCCCGTCAAAACCCAGACCGGGGATATGCAGCACATCCGTGGGCTGAAGCGTTACGGCGAATTCTTTATCCTTGATGGCTTCATCCGACCCTCGGTAATAGGTATAGTACAGCCGCCCACTCTCGTCTCTGTCCACCGACATCCTGTTCGGCATAAGCGGGTACAGAGCCACGATCTCGTTCTTACCATTGTGGATGATCTGCGCATAGGCGTTGCCCCAGAGGAGCAGGTGCGTCATGAGGGTTTCGCGGAACACAAAGGAACTCATCTCCGGGTTCGGCTCATCGTGGAGCAAGCGGTAGAGCGGATGGTCGAGCGCCATTGCCTTGCCGCCGCTGTCCGTGTATTTATAAAGGTGCAGCGGCAGTCCTGCGACAGCTTCCGACAAGATACGGACGCAGGAATACACGGCAGTCATCTGCATGGCGGAGCGTTCTGTCACCGCTTTGCCGGAGGTCGTTCCACCGAAGAAAAAGGCGTAGTTGCTGCCCGATGTGCGGTTCTGAGGCTTGTCCCTGAATTTGAACAGCCCTGAAAAGATACCCATATAAACTCTCCCTTCATATAAATAAAAGACCTCGACTGTCATAAACAGACTCGGTCTTGTCGTTTCCACAGCGTATAGCTCTGTCAAGTGCCATAATGGTCGCCACTGCACCATCGATTTTCTCTGTGGATTTCTCTTTGTCCGGCTTGATGTTGCCTGCCGGGTCGGTGCGGATGAAAATGTTGTCCATCATCCAGCGGAGGACAGGATGCCCGCCGTGGGCAATGCGCTGCTCCAGCACCAGCTTCATGAGTTCCTTGGTCGGTGGGGACATATCTTTGAAGCCCTGCCCGAACGGAACGACCGTAAAGCCCATGCCTTCCAGGTTCTGCACCATCTGCACAGCGCCCCAGCGGTCAAAAGCAATTTCACGGATATTAAACCGTTCGCCCAGGCTCTCAATGAACTTCTCAATGTAGCCGTAATGAACCACATTGCCCTCGGTGGTTTGCAGAAAGCCTTGTCGCTCCCACACATCGTATGGCACATGGTCACGCCGGACTCGGAGGTCGAGGTTGTCCTCCGGTATCCAGAAGTACGGCAGGATGATGTATTTGTCGTTCTCATCTTCCGGCGGAAACACCAGAACGAATGCTGTAATATCCGTTGTGGAGGACAAGTCCAGACCGCCGTAGCAGACGCGACCTTCCAGATCATCCTCGCAGACAGCGAATTCGCATTTGTCCCACTTGTCCATCGGCATCCAGCGTACCGCCTGTTTGACCCATTGGTTGAGTCTCAGCTGTCGGAAGGAGTTCTCCTCGCCGGGGTTCTGCTTGGCAGACTCGCAGGCGTCCTTGACCTTGTCGATGCCGACCGTGATGCCGAGGGAGGGATTGGCTTTCTTCCAAACCTTCGGGTCCGTCCAATCGTCCGATTCCTCCGCACCGTAGATGACGGGATAGAAGGTATGGTCGATTTTGCGTCCCTCGATGATGTCCTTGGCCTTCTGGTGGATCTCATAGCAGATGGACTTTGTATCGTTTCCGGCTGTAGTGATGAGGAAATACAGCGGCTGCATCCGGGCGTCACCGGAGCCTTTGGTCATAACATCAAAAAGCTTGCGGTTCGGCTGGGTGTGCAGCTCATCGAATACAACGCCGTGGGTGTTGAATCCGTGTTTGTTGCCGACATCGGCAGAGAGCACCTGGTAGATACTGCCCGTCGGCTGATAAATGAGCCGCTTCTGGGAATCCAGTATCTTGACCCGTTTGGAGAGTGCCGGACACATCCGCACCATATCCGCCGCCACATTGAAAACGATGGACGCCTGCTGCCGATCGGCGGCGCAGCCGTAGACCTCGGCACGTTCCTCGCCGTCACCGCAGGTGAGCAGAAGCGCCACCGCAGCGGCAAGTTCGGACTTGCCTTGTTTCTTGGGTATCTCGATGTAGGCAGTGTTGAACTGCCGATAGCCGTTCGGCTTGAGGACACCAAAGATGTCCCGAATGATCTGCTCCTGCCAATCAATAAGCTCGAAGGGCTTTCTCGCCCAGGTGCCTTTGGTGTGGCAGAGACTTTCGATGAACATTACGGCATAATCCGCAGCGTCCGTATCGTAGCGGGAGGTTTTCTCCATGAACCTTGTCGGCTTGTAGTTTTTCAGCTTTCGCAATTTCTCACCCCCTCCGGCAGAGCAATAAAAATAGCCGCCACCGAAATCGGTGCGACCTCCCGTACAACGAGCAGCAGCCCCTTTCGGAGCCGTTGCTTTGAAATTTCGGTTTTTTACCAGTTCTCGCTGTGGAGCAGAAGCTCCAGCGCAAGCTGTGTGTTTTCATCGGCGGGTTCGATGTCCCAACCTCTGTCGTAGTTGCAGACGATGTATCCGTTGCGCTTGAACATGAGCTTGGAAATGCGTCCGCCCTCGATGCCCCACTCGGAACCTTTGTCGTACTGCTTCATCCAGTAGTGAAAAACCTCGCCGTTAACTCTGATGCTGCCTTCTTTCCACATAACTGTGTACCTCCGTTTGTTTTGTTGTGAGTGTATATTACCGTCATGTCTGGGATATATCCAGTCAATTCGGTGGCATAAAGTACACGATCATTCGGAGGGAAAACTGTGTATTTTACAGCGTTATTCCGGCTGACGGCAGCGGTGAATGGAGGCAATAATCTGCTCCTGCTCCTCCGGCTTTACGCCGATGGAGTCGAGTGCTTCCCGTGTGCCACAATCCGGGCAGATGAGTGTTTCGTTGTCGAGCCTTGAAAGAGCCGGATGCTCCCGGTAAGCTTGCCCGCACCTGGGACAGACCGATATTCGGATGATTTTATTTTCCCTCATGATGTTCCTCCCCACATTTGAGATAAGCGTCTATCAGCACAAGCCGGTCAAAGCCAAAATCGTCGTAGCCCTGGATGCAGGTCTGCATATAAGGAATGGACGGAATGCCGATGGGCCTGTCCTCATGCATGATGTACACGAATACCCGGCGCTTACGGATTTTGCCCGTGCGGATACCCTTGATTGGTAGGGTCAACTCCTTCTTGTAATAGAAGTTCGGGAAGCCCTCGTAACGGTCCAGGGCTTTTTCATCCTCTGCGGTGACTTCCCATACAGCAACAGGAACTGAGACGCCGGACTTCTTTTCCACCGTAAGGTAAGAGCCTGTTTTGCTGCCCTTGAAAAGCAGTTCGTAATCCTTGAGAACCGATGTGCCGATGATCCGTGCCGACGGGCAGCGCATCCGCATCTGACGGACATTGAGGTTGCTGCCATAAGCGATGTAATAGCGTTTTTCCATAAAAAATACTCCTTTCCGAAGTTGCCTTCTACCACCGAAAGCCCGCCATCAGCGGGTTCGGGGGCCTCTGGGCTGCGTCCTTCAAGCGGCTGCTCTGCCGCTGCGGAAGGCTGCATCCCCATCCAGGCGCTTCGTGAGGAGCTCTCTTGCGGTCTTGAACTCGTCGCCGATAAAGCCGAGGCGAAGGAGCCAAGTGCGCATTGCGTATTTGGGGTTCTCGTTCTGCTGGGGCTTGGGGCTTGCGGTTCTGACCGTCTTTGCCATCTGGCTCAGGGCGAGGCACAGCTGAATGTAACTCTTGAGCTGGCCGGCGTGGAGTCCGTTCTGCTTGCCGTCTGCCGGAGCATCGAACTGGAAGAGCCGGAACTCGACCGTTCCCTTGGTGAAGGTGGCGTGGAGGTTCAGCATATGGTAGCGGCTGTCGTTGTAGTGCTGGCTTCTGCCGTAGTCGGCGTTCTGGCTGCCATACCAAATATCAGCCAAGGCTGCCATGGTGGTGGGTTTTCTGTTGTTCAGCCGTTCCAGGAATCTGGGGTCAACCGTGCGGCAGTAGCGGCTGATGCGGCCTCTGTCGAGGTTCAGTGCGCTTGCCAGGAGGTCTTCGTGGCTTGCCATGATGTTTGCGAGGTTTCGGAGCGTTTGGGGCGTGTGCCCCTTGGCACCGATGTGGATGTGAACACCGCAGCCTCTGGTGGCATCGCTTTTTGCTCCGGCTTTGCGGAGGCGGCGAACCAGCTCCTGCAAGGTCTCCATGTCAACGTAGGTGAGGATCGGCGTGACCATCTCGCATTTCTCGCTGTCTGGGCCCGCGATGCTGACGTCCTTCTGAAATTTCCACTCGCGTCCGCTCTCATCCCAAGCCGACCAAGTGCAGTAGCCGTTGCGGCAAGCGGTGTTCTCGTACCGCCCGGTACCGAAGAAGGTGGCTGCCAGCCTTGCGGCCTTCTCTCTGGTGATGCTGTTCATTTCGACCTCGACCCCGATGGTCTGCTTCTTCATTTCGGCTACCTGGTTTTCTGTTCTCTGGCTCATGTTTGTGACCTCCGTTTTGGTTTGTTTTCCCTTTCGGTAGTCACATATTACCTCTGAAAGCACACTATATCCAGCTATATCTGAGCTATAAACTACACGATCTTGTGGTTCGGAAACTGTGTATATTACAGCAGTTTACGGCAAATATCCTCCCCGTAAGCCACGCTCAGACCGCAGCCGTTATCCCAGGCAACCATGATGCTGCCGATGTCATCCACACCTCGCACGGTGCCTTTCGTGCCGACAGGCGGTGCCTGTGGGTCATCCATCTGAACAAGCTCCACACGGGTGCCGACCGGGTATTCCTTACGGATACGCTCGACCGTCTCTTTACTCGGAAATCTCATGCTGCGCACCTCCGTTTCTGAAAGCCGAAGAGCCGGAGAGGTTCTTCAGCAGGATTTTTCGAGCAGCTTTGTATTCATCACCAATGAAACCCAGCCGAAGCAGGAAACAACGGAATGCGTACTTCTCATTTTCAATCGGTTTTTCGGAAGAATTGACACGGCTTTGATTTCGTGCCATTTCGCACAGCTTGCAGATAAAGGTGTCATAGGCTTTCATCTCGTCCGGGGTTGGAGTCGCCGGGAACCAAGGGAAGGATACCTTCGTGTCCGTGATTTCCAGTGGCAGATCAGCGACTCCGAGGGCTTTCTTGATAAGACCACCCTTGGCGGCAATGAGTGCCTTGAGGTTTTCCAGATTGCTGTCGGTGAACAGACTCTTCGGCATGGAAATGCAGACGGCGCAAGGCTCGTCCTCGTCATCAGTGTGGCTCTGGTCGATGTCAAAGCCCTCATCGTAGATATGCTCAAGCAATCTTTCAATGACCTCACTGTCGGCGCGGTCGTCAAAGGAAAGACTGCCGTTTCGGTCAATGGTGAAGTAATCCACCTCATAGTTGAATGTGGGTGCGCCACAGTACTTTGCGGGAACGCCGAGCCAGTCGGAGATGGTCTGCACCAGCCGCTTGCGCTCTGCGCCCTGGGCATGAATTGTGATCGTCATTTTCGTGACCTCCTTGTTTTTTGGTAGTCACATATTACCGTCATGCTCGGCATATATCCAGTTATATCTTCACATTTCCGGTGTAGATTATATCGGCGCATTATCGCCGCCGGACTGTGCATACCACACGATCCCGCAGAGCACGAACCATACGCACGGGAGCGCCACGCCGTTGCCCCACATCTTATATTCCGCACTGTCGGAATACGGATCTTTCAGCCACTTTGCGACCTGCTTGTCGGATTTCATTTTGCAGCCGGTCACTTCGGAGTAGGTCTTGAACACCTTATGCCAGAAGTACATTTCCTCATCGGTCGGCTTTTCCGTGCCGAGGTCGGCACACCAGTTGTCCTGGAAGCCTTGGAGTCTGGCGCACTCGGTGGGCGTCAAACGGCGGACGGTGTATCCGCTTTGGATAGCGCCCGGCCCTTTTGCCACCAGTGTCGGCTGAAGCTCTTTCTCAAAGGTCGGAGCGAACTTGGCGTTCTGCCCCTGGTTGAAGGTGTCCCTGCCAATGCCGTAGCAGACAGCGGTCGGGTCTTTGTAATCCCGTGCGAGGACGGTCGGCGCTTTTTCCTTGGAAACCTGGGTGAAGCTGCCCGTTGTCATGCTGTACACGGCATGGCGGTCAACGGTGTTAAGTGTAAAGCTGACATCCTCGTTGATGCCGTCACCCTGGGGACCGTTTTTGTCCTCACGGCCGATCATGGAGCCTTGCAGCACAAAGGTCTGCTGCTTTGTTCCGGCATTGGCGCACACCACAGCGGAGCGGTCGCCCAGGTCACGAACTTCATCACGCTGATTTTGCGTGAAAGCAACAACGGCAATGCCGCCCTGATTGCAGGAGGGGTTGCCGCCGTTGCCGTCAAGCGTCCGTGCGGTTTCCGCTTTGTAGATGCCGCTGTGAGGATTGTCGGACTTCATGGCGTTCGAGTCCTTGGAGGAGATCCCAAAGGGCTGAAGGACGCAGGTAAAATTGTCCTTGTCCGGCATCCGCTGATTTCCACCCGCATTCTGCTTTGTGAGGGTTGGAGAAACCTGCCCGCCGTTCCAGCCGCAAGGCTCGAACAGCGTCTGGTCGTTGTTGCAGGACAGAGTCGCGGACTTATTCTCCTGAATGAGCGCACCCTTGCCGCCGCCTTCGCAGCCGGAGCGGATCTTCATCACAAGCGGTACATTGTTGCCGCCCGTACCCATGCGGGAGGTCAGCGTCTGCACATTGCCGTCCTCGGAAAGTTTGACCCTGCTGTCGGTCGGATGGTTTTCCAGTGCGACCGCCGCAGGAACTACACCTGCACGGAGCGTGGGAGAACACTCTTCCTCATAGCCGATGGTGCGGCTCTTGGCAGAATGCTCGGTGCAGAAGCCTGCCGATTCCATTACGCAGGGCGGATGATGAGCTTCTGCTCGGAGTGTGGAGGTAACCTCCTCGGTGACATCCATTCGGTTGCCGCCCTGGTCGTTCAAAACAATACCATTCCGACCGGTACTCATTCCGCAGTTCACGCCGAGGGTGGAAGAAACCTCCTCGGTCAGACTGCCGTTGTATCCATCGAAGCCTGCCGCTCCAACGCAAGGCGTAAAACCTCCGGCAGCTCTTTGCCACGAGCGGAAGCCCTCCGCAGAATACCCAGACAGGCCTTCTGACTCAAATAGTATTTTTCCGGCACCTCTGCCTGCAAGATCTGCGACAAGGTAGATGCGGCGTCTTCGCTGGGGAACTCCCCAGTATTGTGCGTCAAGAGTTCGGTACGCAACGCTCCATCCGTCTCCCAGATAAAGGTCGGCGTAGGGCCATTGTGCCTTTTCAGGCATAGGCACCTGGGCATTCGGCTCGACGATACCGATGACCGCTTCGAGGACGGCTTTGAAGTCCTCGCCCTTGTTCGAGGAGAAGGCGCCAGGGACGTTCTCCCATACGATGTATCTTGGATATCTGCCACCTGTGGCACACCTCATTTCTTTGATAATACGGACGGCTTCATAAAAAAGACTTGAACGGGAGCCGTCCAGACCGTCTCTTCGGCCTGCCACGCTCATGTCTTGGCATGGGCTGCCGAAAGTGATAATGTCCACGGGTTCGATTCTGCCGCCGTCCATAGCGGAGATATTCCCGTAGTGCTTCATAAAAGGCAGACGCTTGGTGGTCACTCGGATGGGAAACGACTCAATTTCCGAAGCCCACACGGGAGTGATACCGGCAAGCAGTCCACCCAAGGGAAAACCCCCGGAGCCGTCAAAGAGGCTTCCGAGGGTCAAAGTCTTATTCTTCATGTGTTTTCACCTCGCAATCGGTCTTTCAGGGCAGAATAAAACGCTTTGCTTTTCAGAGGCTTTCCGGCGTTCTGCCATTTCTCTTCAAAGTCAAAGCGTTTCTCCAGTTCTTCCACCGAGTAGTCTGCGCGGAACTTTCGCCATGTCATACCGTCCCATGTTTTCAGCTGTTCCCACAGTTCAGGAAAGTGCCGGTACAGCTTTCGCAGCTCCGAAAGCGACTGCAATGGGCAGCACCAGCAGGACACCCTGCAGAATATTTCATACAGCCCATCCCAATCAAAGCCGTGGTCATAACAATACCGAAGGCATTCCGCTTCGGTGATGTTCCAGTCCACAAGCGGATGCCGGTGGTTTGGATTTTGATTATTCTTCCGTTCCAGGCGGTATCCCTCATCTGCGGCAAGCCCCACATACTCGATTACGGTGTAGGTCGCCCTCAGCTTTCGCAGATACCGTTCCCTCGGCTCGTTTTTCAGCCGTTCCGTACACCAGCGCATTTTTGGCCCCGCCCAGCCGTAGCCGAGGTGGTCTGCACCGTACTTTTCAGCGAAAGTGGTGCTGCGCTTGCGGCGAATGGGATGCTGACAAAAATAATACTCAAAGGAGTGCGGCGCTTGGATGCGTATAATGGGTCTTCCGATATACTGCTCGACTTTATCCAGATGCGCATACAGTCCCGGAAATTCCAAGCCGGTATCGCAGAAGAGAATATCATCGACCGGCATTCCTTTTTCCAGCATCATAAGCAGCATGGCGGTGGAGTCCTTGCCGCCTGAAAGAGAAACAACATGGTATTCCGGCTTATTCTGCTCCATAACACACCTCGTTGAACTTGTATTCTTTTCCATCCCGCAGAACGCTGACCTTTTCATCCGAGCCGACCTGCTCGATGTACCGTTTTACGATGACGTCGCAGAACTTTTCGTCCAGTTCGATGGTGCAGCAGATGCGGTCGGTCTGCTCACAGGCAATGAGCGTAGAACCGGAGCCGCCGAAGGGGTCGAGCACCACAGAGTTTGCCATAGAGCTGTTCTGAATGGGATAGGCAAGCAGCGGAATCGGCTTCATGGTAGGATGGTCGCCGTTTTTCTTGGGCTTGTCGAACTCCCAGATGGTGGACTCTTTGCGCCCAGTGTACCACTGGTGCTTGCCTTTCTTCTTCCAGCCGTAGAGGCACGGCTCGTGCTGCCACTGGTACGGGGAGCGTCCCAGCACGAGGGACTGCTTCTTCCAGATACAGCAGCCGGAGAGATAGAACCCGGCAGCGTCAAAAGCCTTTCGGAAGTTCAGCCCCTCAGTGTCGGCGTGGAACACATAGATGGAGGCATCGTCCGCCATGACCTTCTCCATATTGGAAAAGGCATCGAAGAGGAAGTCGAAAAACTTCTCCGATGCCATGTTGTCGTTCTTGATTTTCCCGGCGCTGCCCTCGTAGTTCACATTGTAGGGCGGGTCGGTGATGACGAGGTTTGCTTTGCGGCCGTCCATGAGAGCGGTGTAGGTTTCCCCCTTGGTACTGTCGCCGCAGATGAGCCGATGCCGCCCCAGCGTCCAGATGTCGCCGGGCTTCGTGAAGGTAGGCTTTTGCAGCTCGGCATCCACATCGAAATCGTCCTCTTTGGCTTCGATTCCATCGTCAAAGAGCTTCGACAGCTCCTTTGCGTCAAAGCCGGTGAGGAGCGGGTCAAAGTCCACCGCCTGCAAGGACTCGATCTCCACACGCAGAAGCTCTTCGTCCCAGCCTGCGTCCATCGCCATGCGGTTGTCGGCAATGATGTAGGCCTTCTTCTGGGCTTCGGTGAGGTGGTCGGCAAAGACGCACGGCACCTCGGTGATGCCTTCCTCCTTGGCGGCAAGAATACGACCGTGACCGGCAATTACGCCAAAGTCACGGTCGATGATGACAGGATTGATAAAACCGAACTCACGGAGCGAGGAGCAGAGTTTGTTGATCTGCTCCGGCGAATGGGTACGGGCGTTATTGACATAGGGAACCAGCTTCGTGATAGGTACGAGCTGCATCTCGGTCGTTGTTTTCATTAGACCAGCCCCCATTCCGCAAATTTCTCGAAGCCGCCGACCGAGTGGATGTAGTTTCGGGCGATCTCCACGATTTCGGCGTAGGGTCTGCCGTCCACGGCATCGTCCACAATAGCGCAGCAGAGTGTCACGGGCTT
>ERZ773111.1689-NODE-1689-length-9721-cov-18.798262_pt1 | contig 9721 bp, 10 predicted proteins | sample MGYA00580567_ERZ773111 | MGnify/ENA primary metagenome ERZ773111 (study PRJEB29015, sample SAMEA2737875) | human gut metagenome | biome: human gut; feature: human-associated habitat; material: faeces | place: China | collected 2012 ...
ACGGGAGCGCCGGTGCCTTCCTCAACGGTGACATTATAAGCAACGCCGTTAACGGTAACGATCAGGTTTTTCATGGAAAAGTCCTCCCTATTTCAAGGTTGATGATTACAGCGTGATATTGCCGTGCTTCTTAGCCAGGCGCACAGTGCGCTTGCTGGCCAGCATATCCAGAGCCTGAGCGACAGCGCCGCGGGCGGTGGCAGCATCGGCAATGGTGTCAGCAGCACCGTTGGCCACAGCGGCATTGGCGCTGCAGACCTCCTTGGCGTAGGCGGCAGCCTTGGCCTTGGTGGCGTTGACGATGTTATCGGAAGCGAAGATCTCGTCCTTGTACAGAACGGTGACAGCGGCCTCGGGAGCCAGCGGGGCTACGGTGCAGCCCTGCACGGCAACACGCCAGTCGGCGCAGGCGGCAAAGACCGTGTAGGCAGGGCCGACGGCCTCACCGGCCAGTACGGCGACCTTGACGGTGGTAGCCTCGGCGTAGACACCGGCCATACGGGCAGCCTGACGGATGCCGCCAGCCTGATCGTCGCCCTCGCTCTTGCCGAAGCCCTCGGTGTTGACGACGGTCACAACGGGGATGCTGTAGGCATCGCACAGACGAACGAAACGGGCAGCCTTACGAGAAGCATTGCAATCGAGCACACCGGCCAGGAATTTCGGCTGGTTGGCTACGATACCCACTGACTGTCCGTTGAAACGTGCAAAACCGATAATGATATTCTTGGCAAAATCACGCTGGATTTCAAGGAATTCACCATTATCGACAATAGCACCGATTACTTCATACATATCGTAAGCCTTATTCGGGCTGTCGGGTACGATTTCATTCAAAGAATCTTCCAAGCGGTCTATCGGGTCGGTACAATCAACATAAGGCGGTTCTTCCAGGTTGTTCTGTGGGATATAGCTCAACAATTTACGAATCAATGCCAACCCTTCTTCTTCTGTAGAAGCTGTGAAATGAGTCACACCGGAACGAGTGGAATGTACACTGGCACCTCCCAGGTCTTCCTGTGATACATCTTCGCCTGTCACAGTCTTTACTACCTTCGGACCAGTAAGGAACATGTAAGAAGTACCTTCCATCATCAAGGTGAAGTCTGTCAAAGCCGGAGAATACACTGCACCTCCTGCACATGGGCCGAAAATACCGGAAATTTGCGGAATAACTCCCGAAGCCAGAATATTACGCTGGAAAATCTCTGCATAGCCCGCCAAAGCGTTGATACCTTCCTGAATACGTGCACCACCAGAGTCATTCAATCCAATACAGGGAGCTCCCATTTTCATGGCCATATCCATCACCTTGCAGATTTTCAGTGACATGGTTTCAGACAAGGAACCGGCAGATACCGTGAAATCCTGGGCAAAAACATAAACCAGGCGGCCTTCGATTGTTCCGTATCCGGTTACGACGCCGTCTCCCAAATAATGCTTCTTGTCCATTCCGAAGTTTGTGCAACGATGCTGTACGAACATGTCCATTTCTTCAAAGCTGCCTTCGTCAAGGAGCATGGAAATACGTTCGCGGGCTGTGTACTTACCTTTATCGTGTTGTTTTTCGATGGCTTTCGCACCTCCACCCAGACGGGCCTGTGCGCGAAGCTCTATTAATTCTTTTACTTTTTCAAGTTGGTTACTCATGGTATTAGTATTTATATTTGATAATTAAATAAGGGTCTTGTCCCGGTGGTTATTTTTCACAAAGTTCCGTCAATACGCCCATCGTAGATTTCGGGTGAAGGAATGCAATGTGAAGACCTTCTGCTCCTTTACGCGGGGCCTTGTCAATCAAACGAATGCCTGCTCCTTCAGCCTGTGCCAGCGCATTGGCTACTCCGTCTTCTACTGCAAATGCCACATGATGTACGCCCATGCCGCGATTTTCAATAAACTTGGCAATTGTGCTGTCAGGACCGGTTGGTTCCAGCAATTCAATTTTTGTGTCACCACATTTCAAAAACGCAGTCTTTACCTTCTGGTCTTCTACGGTTTCTACGTTATAGCATTTCAATCCGAGGACGTTTTCATAATAAGGAAGGGCTTCTTCGATACTGTTGACCGCAATGCCCAAATGTTCAATGTGAGAGATTTTCATAATAGAATTGTTTTTTATGGGTATTAAATTAAAGTACGTGTTTAATATACACACAGACAAAGAAAAGAAAATTGTGCTGAAAAAAGAAACTTTTTGACGATTTTTTCAAAGAAATCCCGTTGTTTAAAAAGAGTTTAATCCATTGACAGAAGTATGGAAAGGGGGCTATACATAGATTTTTGTCAGCAGACGATTCAGCCAGTTCCAACGCACATGAAACCAACGGCGACTGCTCATCTGCTTTCCGCCGAAACGCAGAATAAAGTCACGGAAACCGTATTTCTTAAAAGGTAACCCGGCTTCAATAAATTCAAAATGAGCATATCTATGCTCACGGGCATACTGCATGGCTCCCCATACGGCAAGAACTCCCGGAAACTGCAGCGGATACGTTTTTCTCATCCCCCCGGAAAAAAGCAAATAGGCATCTTCTCCGGAAAACAGACAGACCGAACCTCCGATAATCTTGTTTTTATAACGAATGATAAAAATCCGTCCGCAATGGGATGAATGCGTCAGCAAAGTAGTGAAGAAACCGATGTCGGGCAAGTAACGATGAATCTTGGGCGAATAATAATGCTTGAGCATACTGAAAAAAGCCTGCACATCTGTTTCTGTACGTGCCACATCAATTACGGCTCCATTCTTCAGTCCCTGATGAATTTGCCGCTTGCGGGAAGTACTCATACTCATCCATTTGTCCAACGAATCATGGTGCAAAGAGTTGCGTACCCGAAGCCAGCGTATCGGGAAATATCCGTTTTGCCGGAAATAACGGTAACCAAACAAAGGTTCTTCCAGATTACGAAATTCTAAAAGAAAAGATTTCTCTGCGAACTGCTGCGTAAAGTAGGAAAGCAGTTCCTGAAAAATATGTTCTTTCGGATAAGAAGAAGGAAAGTATTCACCTGTGCCGTACGCATAACTCTTTTCGGCAAAACGTAGTAAATTGGTAGAACGGCGAGTGATGCATAGCAGCTTTCCCACAGGAGATTTCCCCTCGTAGGCTACCAGCAAAAGCGGACGAACTCCCCTTGTCTGTTCCAATACATGGAACAGTTCCGTAGAATGAAAGATGTTTGAACCCGGAAGGGCGGGTACATCCTTAGCATGATAATATGTAGCTAAACGGATGTTCATGTAATGCAAATTTACATTTTTTTATTGAGGATTTAACGGGGAAGCCTTATATTTGTCCAAACAAACTAAATTTTTATGGAAAACTTCAGCGATTTAATCAAAAACCGGCGAAGCATGCGAAAGTTTACGGATGAGGAACTGACACAAGATCAGGTGCTCACATTACTGAAGGCGGCCCTGATGGCTCCGTCTTCCAAACGCTCCAATTGCTGGCAGTTCATCGTCGTAGACGACAAGAACACACTGGAAAAATTATCTTTCTGTAAGGAATCGGGAGCGGCATTCGTAAAAGATGCTGCACTGGCGATTGTAGTGACTGCCGACCCGCTCGCCAGCGATGTGTGGATTGAAGATGCTTCCATTGCGTCAATCATGATTCAGCTTCAGGCAGAAGATTTGGGACTGGGAAGTTGCTGGGTACAGGTAAGAGAAAGATTTACCGCCAACGGCACACCGGCCAACGAATATATCCATGAACTGTTGGACCTTCCTTTACAATTGCAAGTGCTGTCCGTCATCGCTGTAGGACACAAAGGGATGGAACGCAAACCTTTTGATGAGTCACACCTGCAATGGGAAAAAGTACATATCAATAAATTTGGAGGGAAATAATGGCAGCAGCATCGGGCAAACACAAAGATACCTATCGGGCTACAGCCGTTTTTCTTGTACTGACAGGACTACTCTACCTGATAGACAAATGGGTCGGATTCGGTCACCTCGGACTGCCGTGGGTGATGCAAAAAGATACGATGTTGCTGTATGCAGCCATTATTTTTCTGTGGTTCAAAAGTGACAAATCGGTAGGACTCATCTTATTAGGTATCTGGCTGATTCAGAATATCGGACTGGTTATCTCTCTGCTGGGACAGATGTCGACTTTCCTCCTGCCCGCCACCTTGCTGGTCATCGGAGTTTTACTTTACTTCTTATCTTCACGCGGATGATGAATAAAAAAGATTTTTCCATTGTATGCATAGGAGCAGGCAATGTAGCCACTCATCTGGCTCAAGCTCTGCAACAAAAGGGATTCCACTTGTCGCAAATTTACAGCCGGACACAGGAATCGGCACAAGCTTTGGCACAGACATTAGGATGTGCGTGGACCACCTGCCTGAAACAGGTAGACGAACACGCTGATTTGTACATCGTATCGGTAAAAGATGCCGTTTTGGAAACAGTCATTTCACAACTTGCCCACTGTAATCCGGATGCTCTGTACCTGCACACAGCAGGCAGCATGCCAATGGAAGTATGGAAGGGAAAATTCAAAAACTACGGAGTAGCATACCCCATGCAAACTTTCAGCAAACAGCGGGAAGCTAATTTTGAAGAAGTGCCGTTTTTCCTCGAAGCCAATTCGCCGCAGAATTTGTCCCTCCTTCAGGAAATAGCCGGAGGTCTTAGCCCGAAAGTATACAATGCCAGTTCGGAACAACGGAAATACCTGCACATAGCAGCTGTCTTTGCCTGCAACTTTAGCAATCACATGTATGCCATTTGCCAGCATTTGCTTCAGGCACAACACCTTCCTTTTGAGTCTATGCTACCACTGATAGATGAAACCGCCCGAAAAGTACATGAATTATCCCCGGTGGAAGCACAAACCGGTCCGGCAAGGCGTTACGATGAAAATGTAATTAACCGCCACCTGAATATGCTGGAAGAAGAACCTAAGCTTGCAGAAATCTATCGGTTACTGAGCGAACACATCCATTTATATGAAATCACTAACCATTGACCATTTAATTTTTCAAATATGATAAATTACGATTTGACTCAAATAAAAGCACTGTTTTTCGATGTAGACGGAGTACTGAGCGCCGAAACAATCTTTTTGCATCCCGACGGAGAGCCCATGCGTTCTGTCAATATCAAAGACGGGTATGCGTTGCAACTGGCTGTGAAATGCGGACTGCATGTGGCCATTATCACAGGGGGCAAGACGGAAGCCGTTCGGAAACGCTACGAAGGACTGGGTATAAAGGATGTGTACTTAGGCGCTGCTGTGAAAACCCGTGAATACAAGGAACTGTTAGAAAAATATAACCTGAAACCGGAAGAAGTGCTTTACATGGGAGACGATATACCCGATTATGAAGTAATGCAGTTGGTGGGACTCCCCTGTTGTCCGGCAGATGCGGCACCTGAAATCAAGGCCATCAGCAAATACATTTCTCACCGACAGGGAGGATATGGCTGCGGACGCGACGTCATTGAACAAGTTTTAAAAGCACAGGGAAAATGGATGGCCGGACAGGCTGCCTTTGGCTGGTAACCAATAAATATGCAAGAGATGAAACCGTTAGAAAACATACAGCATTATAAAATCGTACTTGCCTCCAATTCTCCTAGACGACGAGAATTGCTGAGCGGACTGAATTTAGAATATACGGTCAGGGTACTTCCGGATATAGATGAAAGCTATCCTGATACGTTGAAAGGGGAAGAAATTCCAATGTACATCTCACGTGAAAAAGCGAAAGCTTATCGTAACTCCATGGCGGAAGACGAGTTAATCATTACAGCCGACACGGTGGTGTGCATCAACGAAAAGGTATTGGGAAAGCCCCGGACACAGGAAGAAGCCAAAGAAATGTTACGGGAACTTTCCGGCAAAACACACCAGGTAATTACCGGAGTATGTCTGATGACCTGTGGCCTGCAACGTACGTTTTCGGCTACAACTCAAGTGACATTCGACGTACTGACAGAGGATGAAATTGAATTTTATGTAGAAAAATTCCGCCCACTAGACAAAGCTGGGGCATACGGAGTACAAGAATGGATTGGCTTTGTGGGAGTTTCCCGACTGGAAGGCTCCTATTTCAATGTCATGGGCCTTCCGGTGCAACGTTTGTATCAGGAACTCAAGAAACTTTAATGTGAAAGGGCTGAAAAGTTTTTTCGGCCCTTTACTTTTACCTGCCACACCAAACTGAAGGAATAGCGTTCGGGAATGGTCTTCAATACTGTATGGGCCAGGTTTTGTTGACGGTCGGCAGTAAACTGGCTGCGAATCCGGAAGAACTCCCGACGGGCATTCCACACAGCTTTGGCATTGGCAAAATCTCCTTTCAAAACCCAGACTGCAGCGGCACAATAATCCAGGAAAGTACGGACACGCATCACAGGCTTTAATTCTTCTTCCGGCAGGTTCTTATACAGCATCAGCAAATTGTTTCGGAAATTCAGGAAAGTTTTACGGGGATTTTCCTTTTTCAAGGTAGCCCCTCCCACATGATATACCGTACTTGAAGGAATACAGACAAGCTGATAGTCTCGACTGCGTAAACGCCAGCACAAGTCTATTTCTTCCATGTGTGCAAAGAAACGTCCGTCCAGTCCCCCCACATTCCGATATACGTCCAGACGAATCATCAAAGCTGCCCCCGTAGCCCAGAACACAGGAATCACCTCGTCATACTGCCCTTTGTCTTCCTCTACACTCTCAAAAACGCGTCCACGACAGAAAGGATAACCATAACGGTCAATAAAGCCTCCACTTGCTCCGGCATATTCAAACAGGTTCCGGTGACGATACGCACGAATTTTGGGCTGACAGGCCACAGTCTCCGGATGAGTATCCAAATAATCGACCATTGGCTGAAGCCATCCTTCCGTCACTTCTACATCACTGTTGAGCAGGACAACGTATTCCGCATCTATTTTCTGCAAAGCATAGTTGTAGCCATCGGCAAAACCATAATTCTTGTCCAGGCGTATCAGATGGACAGAAGGAAATTCTTTTTCTACCACCTCACACGAAGCATCCGTGGAAGCATTGTCGGCTACATAAATTTCCGTTCCCTCCAAACGCGAACAAGCAATCACTGAGGGCAAGAACTGGCGAAGCATGGCTTCCCCATTCCAGTTTAAGATGACTACAGCTGTCTTTATCATAAAATAGTTCCTTTAAGCGACGTTCCGTCTTCATTAAAATCACCCAAACGCACTTTTACCAGATGGTTATCCAGTTTTTCATCGTGCGCCAGTTCCACCCGAATGTAGTTTTTCGTAAAACCGTGCATGGGTGTACCTGCTTTAGATTTCTCCATCAGCACTTCTGCTTCTGCACCAATATGACGGGCATAGAAAGCTTTCGTCTTTTCACCTGAAAGCTCCAGTAAACGCTGGCTTCTGGCATGCTTTTCCTGAGCAGGAACCACATAATCAATTTTCAAAGCCTGAGTTCCCGGACGTTCTGAGTAACTGAACACATGCAGCTGAGTTACATCCAACCCCTTAATAAACTCATAAGCTTTTTCAAAATATTCAGGAGTCTCTCCGCGAGTACCCACGATGACATCTACTCCAATAAAAGCATCAGGCATCAGAGACTTTATCTTTGCAATCTTGGCTGCAAACAAAGCCGTATCATAACGACGGCGCATCAACTTCAGCACCTCATCGCATCCGGATTGCAAAGGAATATGGAAATGAGGCATGAAACGACGGGATTGAACTACATATTCAATGATTTCATCCGTCAGAAGATTGGGTTCGATAGAAGAAATACGGTAACGCTCAATGCCTTCTACTTCATCTAAAGCCTTCACTAAATCAAAGAAGGTTTCACCCGTTGACTTTCCAAAATCACCGATATTCACTCCGGTCAGCACAATTTCTTTTCCTCCTTCAGCTGCTGCCTGGCGAGCTTGTGCCACCAAATCTTCTATCTTTCCATTACGGCTTCTTCCTCGTGCAAATGGAATGGTACAGTAAGAGCAGAAATAATCACATCCATCCTGTACCTTCAGGAAATAACGGGTACGATCCCCACGAGAACAAGAAGGAGAAAAAGTACGAATATCTTTGGTAGCAGTAACTACAGCCTCTCCATGCATATGTTTCTGCAAGTTGCCTAAATAATTCATCAACTCACCCTTCTGTTCTGCTCCTAATACCAAATCCACTCCTTCTATATCAGCCACCTGCCCAGGTTTCAGCTGAGCATAGCAGCCTGTTACCACAATAAATGCATCAGGATGCTGACGAGAAAGACGATGAATGGCTTGCCGACATTTTTTATCTGCCATTTCTGTCACCGAACAGGTATTAATCACACAAATATCTGCTTTTTCACCTTTTCTGGCTATCCGAACTCCTGCTTCCTTTAACGTTTTTCCGATAGAAGAGGTTTCTGCAAAATTAAGCTTACAGCCCAACGTATAATAAACAGCTACTTTATCCTGAAAAATAGTTGTATCAATCATATCTCTTTACAATTTTAGAAGTTTGCAAAGGTACACATTATTCACGATTTCTGAAACGGGTTTCTAAATTTGCAACCTCTATTCACTGCTTCTATACATATTTCTTCATCTTTTAAGAAATTTCTCAGAATACGAAGAAAAAAATTATGTTTTGCAACATATTATAATTCAAGCAAACAGGTTATAAAACATATTTTTTTTGAAAAAAGTGACTAAAAAGAGAACAACGTATTGAAAAAGTCTATATCTTTGCAACGTTTTAAGAAAACAACATAAGTATTACAGATTAAAAAGCAAAGAAAATGAAAAAATTAGTATTCTTGTTCGTAGCATTTGCTGCAGTTTCTTTCGCTTCTTGCGGAAACAAAGCAGCTAACAGTGAAGTTGCATCTGATTCAGATTCAGTAGCAGTAGTTGAAGAAGCAGCTCCGGTTGTTGATTCAGCAGCAGTAGCTTGCGATTCAGCTGCAGTCAGCGCTGACTCAGCAGTAGTAGCTGAATAATCTCGAACATCAGAGAGAATTGAAAGTCTGTAAGCTCAGCCTACAGACTTTTTTTATACCCTTTTGCTAACTACTAATACCCTATCTTATATTTTTATCACACACTTATTCCTCACTCATACAAACATATTTTATCCCCAGATTTATCTTATTCAAGCAACAGCCCCCATTCTTCACTCCACTTTTTTTCACATCATACCTCCATTCACTACTAAACTTTTACAGACTAAAAGAAAGAAGACTCGAAGCCACAGTCGTCACTATGATCAATTTCTCCAATTCCATACAAATAAAAAAACCCCGAACAGATCATTGTCCATTCGGGGGATTTATTAAAGTATTTACAGATACAAATTAAGCTTCTTCTGCAACTACTTCGAAAGGAATTTCTACAGAAACTTCCTTGTGAAGTTTAACCACAGCTTTGTAGTGTCCAACTTCTTTTACGTTATCTTTAACAACGATAATCTTACGATCGATGTTGTGACCCAACTTAGCCAATTCATCAGCAATCTGAATATTACCTACTGAACCATAGATAACACCTGTTGCACTTACCTTTGTAGCGATAGTCAAAGAAACACCCTTCAATGTTTCTGCAACAGCTTCAGCATCTTTCTTAATCTTCTCCAATTTGTGAGCACGCTGTTTCAATTCTTCAGCCAGCATTTTCTTTGCAGCCGGAGAAGCAATCACAGCTTTACCTGTCGGAATAAGATAGTTACGACCATAACCAGACTTAACGGTTACAATATCAT
>ERZ773111.1691-NODE-1691-length-9721-cov-2.623940_pt1 | contig 9721 bp, 6 predicted proteins | sample MGYA00580567_ERZ773111 | MGnify/ENA primary metagenome ERZ773111 (study PRJEB29015, sample SAMEA2737875) | human gut metagenome | biome: human gut; feature: human-associated habitat; material: faeces | place: China | collected 2012 ...
TAACATGATTTATTTTAGCATATGAAATTCATTTGTCAATAAAAGAAATGCTTTTATTTCACATCATCTGTTCCTTTCAATACAACTGGAATGGTCATCAAAAGAATTTTTAAATCTAGCATTAATGAAAAATTTTCAATATACATCAAATCCCATTTTAATTTATCCAAAAATTCTGTGTGATAATCTCCATGAACCTGCGCATAACCAGTCAATCCAGCTCTCACTGTCGTTCGAAATGTAAATTCCGGAACTTTTTCCGCTATGTCCTCTATTAGTTCTGGTCTTTCTGGTCTAGGACCTACAAAACTCATCTCTCCTCTAAATATATTAATTAACTGTGGCAATTCATCCAGCTTATACTTTCTCAAAATATAACCTACACGAGTCATTCTTGGATCTCTATTTTGAGCCAACTGTGCCCCCGCAAATTTTTCAGCTCCAACAACCATGCTCCGAAACTTTATAATTTGAAACTTTTTCATTCCACGCGTGCATCTCGTCTGATAATAAAATACATTTTCTCCATCATCCAATTTTATGCATAATGCAATAATGCCAAATAATGGAGCTAATATAACAAGAAGTACACCTGAAAATAAAATATCAAAAAGTCTCTTTAAAGCAGCAGAAATTCCGCCTATTCGTCCTGCCTGCCTATAAAATATCGGTGTTTCTCCATCTTGTGCCAATCCTGCCGCTCTGAGCTCCATATCTGATAATTTTGTAGTAAAATAAACCGGTCTGTTTGTCTTAAAACAAATCTTTAATAAATCATTTCTCTTTTCTGCTGAAAGATCAAACAAATACACTTCATCATATTCCTTTATTTTTTGTTTGATAATTTCCATTGAGACTTTATCTACTGATATTAATTCTGCCTGTGGAATCGATGAAATATCTATTGTCTTCTCCTGATATAAATACAAACGCTTTCCCTTATAATTTTCAATAGTAATCCTCATTACTATTTCGCACATGATAACAATACTTAGTAATTGAAGTATAAGCAAAATCCCCAATCTAATCATATATGGTATGCAATTATCTACATATACAGCGCACATAAATACACTCAAAATAAGATTAGCAGCTACACATTTTAAGATTAAGCTCAGCTCCTGCTCATACTTCACTTGTACATTTCTTCCATGATTATTACAAGTTATCGCAACTGTCAGCAAAAAATACCCAATAAATAATAATATTCCCTCTAACCTCTGCAAACTACTGTAAAAAAGTATTATGTATTCAACTGATAAAACACTTAAAATCACTGTTCTGGGCACTCTGCACCCATGCAATAAATTCTTTCTGGATTGTATCATTTAAATTTTCTTTCCTTTGAATATTCATCTATGGTGTTTCATTTAAAACAGCCTCTATCAGGCTCTTTGCCTGTGCGACATCACTATCATTTGGAATCATAACATATGCTGCTGAATTTGGTGCCGAGTAGGTTTTCTCACTTCCGCCACTTCCAGTAACCGAATAAATATCAACAGTCCACTCTGTGCCATCCATCAACTGATTAAAAACCAAATCTTTCAACAGTTCATCTGGTATATTCGTCCTATACATATCAGTAAGTTCATCCATAACTTCATTATAATTTTCAAGAAATTCTATTGAGCACACTTTTTTAATCAATGCCTGAAGCATCGCCATCTGGTTACGTCCTCTCTGATTATCACCTGATGCAAAGGCATGCCTTTCTCTTACAAAAGCCAATGCCTCTAATCCTGTCAAATGATTATATCCTTCTGTATAATGCTTAATTGGATCAACTGTAAAATCATACTCTGAATAAACATCTACGCCACCCAATGTATCAATAATAGCTTCAAATCCGGAAAAATTAACTCTAAGATAATAATCAATATCAATATCATATAGCTTTTCAAGTGTTCCAACCGAATTCTCAACACCATATAATCCAGCATGTGTAAGCTTGTCCTTTGCTCCATTACTAATTGGCATTTCAACAAAATAATCCCTCGGTGTATTAATCAGCTGTACATGTCGTGTCTCTGTATTGACTGCAGCTATAATATTTACATCACTTCTGCTTTTTGTATCTGTCCATCCCCAAACATCAATTCCGCTGAAATATAATACAAATGTTCCTAAATCTTTTTTCTCCTCATTTTCTGTCTCAACTATTTCTGTCTCTTGCTCTATTTTCTCACTTTCTTCTGCTTCTTCTTCCAATGCATCTTCTTTTACACTTACTGTGTTTACATTTTTCTTTCCACATCCAACAACTAAACTTGGCATCAAGAAAAGTGTGATTATAAGCATTATTGTTATTCTTCTTTTTAAATTCGCTTGATTTGTTTTTTTCATTTGCGCCTCCTGCAACGTACTGTATAACAAATAGAGCATATCAGATAACTTAATATCTAATATGCCTATTTATTTTTACTACTTTATTCTATAATTTATAAACTACTTTGTTCATTAGACTTTAATCCTCACATTATTAGGCAACTCTATTTTTCCTATAGCATCCAAAACATCAAAATCACTATTCCCATCATTTCCAGTTCCAACTATTTCTATTTTTTCTAAATATTTTTCACAAAAAATCTTTGTAAAATTTAATTTCTTCTCTTTTTGCTTCGCATATCGCTTCATTACATGCCAATTCCAAGCTTTGCACATTATAAAGATAATTACAATGTACCCAATAACAACTGTAGTATCACTCACAAATTCAAACCTCCCATTCATTCTCTTTTTATTTTTATTCTGTAATCAATAATATGGTTATATTATTTAACATAATTTGTCATATATTTTCTGAATACAAAATTAAATTCAAAAACAAAAGTTTTACAATAAAAAAATATTTCTTTTTTACTCAAAATTCTTAACTTTTTTACAAAAATTTTCTTATAATCATATCCTTTTCAGGATTTAGTTCGTCAATTGCATTTTTCAACATTTTCTCATCTATAACCCCTAATTCAATTGCTCTATTTAAATACGCATTAACATATATCTTTGTTTTATCCATCATTGTATTTTTCGTTGATGAAGATTTGTGAATCAAAAAAATTAAACCAATTGACGTTATATTAAAAATTACATACATCAAAATAATTATTATATATACATTAGTTGTAATCTCTCTTTCATTCACAAATTGAATCAATTGTTTTATTGAAATTACCTCAAAAAACTTATATATCAAATATGAAGATATTGCGAGTATTGTATATTCCTCATTACTCATCTTCAAAATAACACTTTTTTCTTTTTTATCTGTATTTACAACACTTAATAAATTGTTTGATGTTTCCCAATTCATTTTTTTATATTTTTTTTGAAACGGATAATCATAAAATACTCTAATATATGCAGATAAAGAAACCATTTGTGTTAGATTCTCACCACTTTTAATAGCTAATGGAACAAAATAAAAAATGGGAATTAAAAAAATAAATGTTTGTAAACATTGAAAAACAACTGTTCCAAATGAGTCCAGCATAATAAATTTTTTTGTTAAAATTTCATTTGCAAATGTAAACCCAGCAGCCCATGAGGTAATAATTGCAACCAATGCCGATGCCTCTTGTGAATTCATAATTTTTATACGTTCAATTAATTCTGCCCGTATAGATGTATATTCTTCTATTGAAAATTCATTGTTTTTTTTTGACATTTTTTACATTTAATCAATGCTTTTCTATTAAAAACAATTGATTATTCTCCATTTTATGTTTCTATCTACTCTACAACACAATGTAATATATTCTCAGAATATGTTACCGTAAGCTTTTCTCCACCCCAATCAGTATTAGACAACTGATATGCGACTAGATAATAAATAATCTGTTTATAAGAATCTATCATAGAATCATTTATTGTGATATCAAATGTGTTCTCTCCATTATTCAAATGCTCCCTGATAGTGCTCACATACTGATCTGACCATTTTTTTATTTTACCAGTTTTAATAAAATAATTATCTTCTAAAGAATGTGCACTAATTCCATTAGATGAAGTAACTGAACTATGAATCTGATTCATCAATTCATCATTTAATCCAAAATATAAATGCTGAAGATCTACACTATTATCCTCATAACCAGCATCATCCCAAGTTGTATCAATATGATACCAATTACCATCTAATTGAACACCTGTCCATACATGACCATCTCCAGAAATTCTATCTGTTGCTATTCCAACCGAATTCAAAAGCATCACGTATGCTCTATGATATGCCTCACAGGTTCCTGATCCTCTGGCTAATGCTCCCTCAGGCGCACAATAAGAATAGCTGGAATCATAACGACAATTTTCAACCAGCCAGTCATTAAACCAAACTGCCTTCTCGTAATCCGTTGTGCACGTTTTCTCACACTGCGCTTTTAAATCCGCTACGACATTTTCTACTGTCGGATAACCTTTATCATCAATTACAAGTTTTATGCCATATAAACCTGTGTTAAACCATACATACGGAGACACTCCTGTATCCATGATTGCAAAACGAATATAGTATGTTCCAGAAGCATAAAATGTGAAATCAAAGCTATCTTTCGAAAAAAACTTTCCATTAGACCCATAACTTGTATCATAAACAATTGTTCCATCTTCTGTTGTCAGACTATATAAAGCATATTGTACCTTGTCTGTAGTTCCCTCTGAAGACAACTTGAAAGTCGTAGGCACTCCACATGTTATGTTCTCCGGATACTGCACCTTGAAGGTCACGTTGCCGCTTGTCTTAGAAAATGTTGTCTGTGGAATTTCAACAGAAAGCTTTTTATAGGTAATTGATTTATTTGTATCATAGGATGCACTTACCACGCTACCATTTATTGCCCTTACTGTATAATAGTACGTCACTCCGTCCTCGGCTGTGGTATCCGTGTAGCTGCTTCCTGTTGCGCTGTTTGTCAGAACCTTCCATTTGCCGTTTTCCGCTCTTCTCCCTACCCGGTAGTTCTCTGCATTTGCCACCTCTTTCCAATTTATCTGTACGCCATTACCTATATTTACAAATTTCCCTAATACAACATTGTCCAGTGTCACATTCGCATTCCACTGTGCATACAAAACAATATTACTCTTTGGACTGGAAATCGCGTCTCCCGGCTTATAGCCTGTTCCACTTCCATCCGCTTTTGTATTCCATCCGCTGAAGCTGTATCCATCTTTCGCATAAGTGCATTCTTCTACAACTGCGGTTGTATTTACCGGATATGTTTTTCTAATACTGTCTCCGGTACCTCCATTCGGATTATACTTGATTGTATATACATTTCCATCGCTTATCACGCCGCAATAATGCTGCATATTTTCTTCTATATCTGACAATGCCTGATAACCGGTCGTCACATTTTGCACTTTATTATTACTGTCAATGTAAACGATCACAGGAAAAGATATATGCGTTGCAGAAGTATTCATATGAACATAACTCCACATCTGGTTCTGAGCTATCGGAGAATCCTCAACATTCTTATACGCAAAACAAATATCATCATTGCCATATGTATTTTTAAACGCCGTAACATCATCAACAGAAGTTGTATTAACAGCAACTGCTACAATATCTGCACCAGTATATGTATTCTTTGAAATTTCTCCAATGGTTGCCTGAGAATAGCCACATTGTGTACTAAAGTAAATCAAAATTTTCGGTTTTGAGAAAGAAACAGTTGCAACCGTTGTACCGTCAAGTGCCACATTATCATATTGTGGATTATCACGATTTAATGAATCATTGAAAGTTTTTTCATAATATGAATTTAGCGCCATAGGATATGCATCGTTAAATTCTTCTGTCGTATATTCTGCACTCCTTGTATGATCAGCAGAGAAATCTTTTTCACTTTTCAACAGATATTGATCGAGTGTCTGTGCATCCTGACCATCCCATGTTGAATCTACAGCGTAATATACATCTCCTACTTTAACAATATTCCATGCATGTGAACCACCATTTGCGGTTCCGGAGATAATCCGCACAGACAGTCCAGCTTCTTTACACATCCGGTAAAAAAGCACTGCATAGCCATTGCAGACTGCCTTTCCATTGCACAATGCACCATATGCTGTGTATTTTACTGTATTACTGCTGTCACTTAATCCATCATAATCATAATCCACATGGTCACAGATATAATTATGAATGGCAACTACCTTCTCTGCTTCTGTTTTTCCATTTAAATTCAATGAAGCTAACGCACTTGTCACAGCACTTGTCAACTGTTTCTCCTGCTCTGCGGTTGTATAATAATTCATATAATACGTATAAGTTACTCTTGCAGCATCTGAATAACTTGTCGTACTGACACTATATCCGATTCCTCCATACTTAAGAGCATCCCCTTCCTGTCCTGTGCAGGCTTCCGTATATTCCTGTGCTGATGTCATTGCATTGATTGGTCCGACCTTATTATTTATCTCAACCGGTACACTGACCGTTATCTGACTATTTCTTACAACAACCTGTTCTTTTAGATACTGATATAACGCATCTTCTGTCTCAAGCTGCACCACATCATCCGAAAGTACAGACACCTCATCTGCTTTTGTCTGTGGTAATGTCTCACCATCAGCTAAAATCACAAAAGGTGCCACTTCTTCTACGGACACAACCGGTTCTTCTGACACACCAGTTTCTTCCGTATCAGCTTCAGCCGACACTACACACTCTTCTCCCTCAGATACCTCACTTTGCGCAGGCTGCTCCGTATTCTCAGCCCACACTGACATCTGAGGAAATGATGTAAATAATAAAGATAAAACCAAACAACAAATGAACCATTTCTTTATGTTTTTACTCATACTCTTTCTCCCTCGTAGAAAAACTAATTTACATTTATCTCCAAATCAAACTTTTTCTCAATTGCTTTCAGATATTTTTCGTTATGGCTCGCCGCAACGAGCATCGGTGCATATGCGTCTCTGCCACTGATGTTGAACATATATGGAAAATCTTTGAAATGTTCCTTATAATCTGCAGCAAAATCTAAAATTCCTTGTTGTATCTCCTTTATTCCTTCCTGATTTGCATCATACTTTCCGAATTGCAATGTAATATCTAAATCCGGCAGATATCTGTCTTCTGTCTTTTCCCTGCACGCATTTCCGCTCTGGAATCCAGAAAACTGTGGTGTCGGAGATGACAGTAGCAATTCCCAGAATACATTGTAATCCTTATTCGGATCATGTTTTTTCAATAGATCTCTGTTATGGCTCTGAGAATACAGATAGGCAACTAACTTGCCACTCTGTAAAAAAGGTTCTGACGCATCTGGCTCTGAATTATGTACTGTATTTGTTCCTGCAATCAAGCCAATAATTTCACAAGGTATATACCATTCCTGCTCCACCAGATGTCGAAGTGTCATTGCTCCACTTCCAGCCCATCCAATGTCAACCGCTACGGCTCTTTTGCATCCGGTTAAAATGTCCTCATAATATCTTTTTGCTGCCTTGTGCTGTTCTTTATATTTTTTTATAACACATTCCCATTTAGACTCAATAAATTTTCTCAGTTTCGATTGATTACTATCTGTAAGATACTCTGATACATCCAGTCCGACTAATTCTCTGCCAAGCTCCTGCAATTCCATTGCTTCAAGAATTTCAGCTATCTTATACTGTTGATTTACCTTATGTTCAATAAATCTTCTAAAATAGTCATGCCTGTCATCCTCTGCCATTAGCTTTGTAGCCGCTTTTCTCGACCAATACGCATATTCCGTAGAATCTTCCTGATACAACTTATTATACACCTGTTTTATGATATCTCCATCCCTAGACAGAAAAAGAATTTTGTCAATCCCATTCTTTTTATAATAATCATGAATGAAGGTACAATAACCTAATACAAATAATCCCCCATATATATATCCGTATTCATATTCCATAGAATACGAATTGTTACCACAATACATGTGATTATTTACAATCCCCCGATATGCGGCTCCAACCATAAGACTCATATCATATGCCCGGTAAGCTTTCGAATGTTTATTTACATTTGGATAATAAAAAACTGCCAATCCTGCCTTTTTAGCATTTGTGATATCGCTGATCTCATTATCGCCAATATGAATTATTTTCTCTTTTTCAAAATCTTCCTTCACATATTCATATATAGTACCGTCTGACTTTCCAGCAGTATATTCACTTGATATGTATAGCTTCTGAATACCAGAATAGCCATTTTGTGCAAGCAACTTTTCCAGAAAGTCTTCTGATAAGTACATATCAGAGGTTATGATGATAGTCTTTTTTCTACGCTGTAATTCCTTAAAAACCGTCTGCATTACCGGATTTGCATAGCAAAATCTCTGCTCTAATTCCTCTTCCAGATTTCTTCCTTTCCCAGCCGGATAGCCAGTCTCGCACTCTATCCTGTTCCAGATTTCTTCCAGCGTGACCTCATAGCTTCCTGAAACAGCAAATTTATCCTGTCTGGCTTTCCACTCCTGCACTATTCGAACCGATTTAAAATCTAATATCCCAATCTCTTCTGCCAGATAGTCAAATAAATCTGTTGGTGCAGAAAAAGGTCTAAAAATCAGAGTATCAAAAATATCGAATGATATAATGTCATAGTCCTTAACTGCCTCCAGAATATGTGTAGCTGAATATTCCGTAGTGAAAAGAGATTCCGGCACATCTGTCTTAAGGTTTTTCTGCTCATTTTCTCTCACTATTTTTATATAATCTAATGTCCAGTCTTTCAATATATAATAGCGAACATTCAACCATAATAAAACAAAATAAGAATTTATCTTCGAAAAAGGGGTCTGTTTACAATGAACTTCCATATATCTTTCACGAATACCGCTATGCTTATTAACTAATTCGTTATATATCTGCATACGTAAACTCATCTTGTAGCTACCTCTTTCTTATTTAATGCTTCTTCTTTATTTTAAAAGTGACTCAGCTAAATTAAGTGCAGACCTAATTGTCACATCCATATCATAGTATTTGTATTCTCCCAATCTGCCACCAAAAATAACCTTTTCCTCTTTCTCAGACATTTTTTTGTATTCCTGATAAAGCTTATTATTCTTCTCGTCATTTACCGGATAATAAGGTTCATCACCCGGCTTCCACTCTGATGAATATTCACGGCTTATAATAGTCTTAGGCAGGTCATTGCCATTTTCATCTTTACCAAACTCAAACCATTTATGCTCTATAATACGAGTCCAAGGAGTTTCTCTATCTGTATAATTAACAGCAGCATTTCCCTGGAAATTAGGCTTGTCAAGTGTCTCATTTTCAAATCTTACTGAGCGATACTCAAGTGTTCCGAGCTTATAATCAAAATAAGCATCAATAGGACCTGTGTATACAACCTTGTCTGCAAGTGCATCAAGTTCTTCCTTATGCTCAAGATAATCTGTATTTAATCTTACTTCAATGCCATCAAGTATATTCTCAACCATCTTTGTATATCCACCCATTGGAATTCCCTGATATAAAGCATTGAAATAATTGTTATCAAATGTAAGTCTTACTGGAAGTCTTTTAATAATAAACGCTGGTAAATCCTTGCAGTCCCTTCCCCACTGCTTCTCTGTATAACCCTTTACAAGCTTTTCATATATATCACGGCCAACAAGTGATATAGCCTGTTCTTCAAGATTCTTCGGCTCGCCTGTTATCTCTTTCTTCTGCTCTTCAATCTTTGCAGCAGCTTCCTCTGGAGTAACAACGCCCCACATTTTATTGA
>ERZ773111.1693-NODE-1693-length-9713-cov-11.667530_pt1 | contig 9713 bp, 9 predicted proteins | sample MGYA00580567_ERZ773111 | MGnify/ENA primary metagenome ERZ773111 (study PRJEB29015, sample SAMEA2737875) | human gut metagenome | biome: human gut; feature: human-associated habitat; material: faeces | place: China | collected 2012 ...
ACAGTGAGCACATCGACCCGGAACGAGCCAAGGGCAACATCTACTGGGACTGCTTCCACGGTTTCCGTTCGGCTCTCGCTCCACCCGACCCGGACGATCTGGGGGCGACCTTCTCGGACGTAGAACGGCAGTTCTACGAGAGCCGGTACACGGCCTTCGTTGAAAGTCAGAACGGGCGCAATGCCAAGATCCGACACACGGAACGCAACCGCTCCATTCCCGACCTGTTGTCCAGCCGCAAGACCTGCCCAGAGGAAACTATCTACCAGCTTGGGACGCTGGATGAACACGCTTCCGCAGAGGACTTGCTGAACATCGTCACGGAGTTCATTGAGGAGTTCAAGACCAAGTTTGGCGAACACGTTCATGTGCTGGACTGGGCGTTGCATCTGGATGAAAGCACACCCCATATCCACGAACGTCATGTGTTCGACTGCGAGAACATGTATGGCGAGGTAGCACCCCAGCAGGAAAAGGCACTGGAAGCGTTAGGTTTCGACTTGCCAGACCCGGACAAGCCCCTCAGCCGCCGCAACAACCGCAAAATCACCTTTGATGCCGCCTGCCGGAAAATGCTGTTTGAAATCGCCAAGCGGCATGGGCTGGATCTTGAAGAAGAAGCGGAGTACGGCAACCGCAAGTATCTGGAAAAGCAGGACTTCATCCTTGCCAAGCAGAAGGAGCAGCTTGCCGCCCAGCAGAACAGGCTGAACGCACTGACCCTGAAAGTTTCAGACATGGAGACCCTGCTGGAAGATGTTTCGGCTGTGGCCTATGACAAGGCGGTGGAGGTCGTGACGGACGTGGTACGCACCGAGACCCGGAAGGAAGATATGCGGATGATTGAGGACACAAAAAAGTGGGTGCTGTCCCCGGAACGCAAAGCTCCGCAGGCCACGAGAGAGTACGCTGCCAAGCATCTGGACACCGTGCTGGACAAGTTCCTCAAGACCATGCAAACCACCGCTGCCCGCTTGCAGGAGAAGCTGCTGAAGCCGGATGTCCGACAGAAGGGCAAGGAGCAGGTCAAGGAGAAAGCACGAGATTCTGTTCTGCAACTGCTGAACCGCTTGCAGGCAGAGCAAACACAGCGGAAGCCATCTGCACCGCCTACCGCCGAAAAATCAGAAACACGAGGTGATGTTTATTGAGCAAAGAAGTCAACGAAGAACGCGCTCCCCGAACCATTACCGATGTGAAGGAAATGCTGGCCAAGCACTCCAACGGAGAGATCCAGCGAACGATCCAAAACTGTATCACGATTTTGCAGAACGACCATGTGCTTGCCGATGCCATCCGGCTAAACCTGTTGAGCGAGCGCATCGACATCGTAAAGCCTGTGGGCTGGCCCCGCTCCGGCAAGACGCTGAGCGACACCGATATGAAGTATATCCTGCGGAGAATGGAGAAATACGGCATCTCCAGCGAAAAGAAAATCGAATCTGCTATCCGTATTGTTGCAAACGAGAACCGCTACCATCCCATCCGGGACTACCTGAACGGCCTGCAATGGGATGGAACAGAGCGGATAGCCCACGTCCTGCGCCACTTTCTCGGTGCTGCGGAGGACGAGTACACTTGCGAAGCCATGAAGATTTTCCTGCTGGGAGCCATCAAGCGGGTATTCCAGCCGGGATGCAAATTTGAAACCATGCTCTGTCTGGTGGGCGGGCAAGGGTGCGGGTCGCCAGTGGCGACCTCAAAATGCTGCAGGCATTTTGAAGCACCGACCGAGCCGACAGGCGAGACCCGGGGAAGTCCACCTTCTTCCGGTTGCTGGCAGTCAAGGATGAATGGTTTTCGGATGACCTGCGGCGGCTGGATGACGACAACGTGTACCGAAAGCTGCAAGGTCACTGGATCATTGAAATGTCGGAGATGATCGCCACCGCCAATGCCAAGAGCATCGAGGAGATCAAGAGCTTTCTCAGCAAGCAGAAGGAGACCTATAAAGTCCCCTACGAGACTCATCCTGCCGACCGTCTGCGCCAGTGTGTCTTTGCTGGCACGACCAATCGGCAGGATTTTTTGCCCCGTGACCGCACAGGAAACCGCCGCTTTATTCCCATCCCGGTGGATGCGGAACTGGCTGAAGTCCACATTCTGGACAACGAGGAAGAATCCCGTGCCTATATCGACCAGCTTTGGGCAGAAGCCATGACCATCTACAACAGCGGCAACTACAAGCTGGCATTCAGCCCTGCCATGCAGGAAGCGCTGCAATCCCATCAGCAGGACTTTATGCAGGAGGATGCGCAGGCTGGCATGATCTACGCCTTTCTGGAGGACTACACGGGTGACCGGGTGTGTTCCAAGCAGCTCTATGCGGAGGCACTGGGCAACACCAACATCCCGGCTGAGTGGGAGACCCGTGCCATCTGCGAGATCATGAACACAGGAATTTCGCGCGGCGATATCCAAGGCTGGCAGGCGCACAAGACCGCCAAGCGTTACCTGAAGTACGGGGTTCAGAAAGGCTGGGAGCGCGTAACCAGCCCCGAAACCGGGGCTGAAAATTTCTCCGAGATAACGGATGCGGAAGCCAAGCAGCTGGGCTTTCCCTTCTGATGGACATCGGTTACACGTTTGGTTACAGGTTCGGTTATCCCCAGTTACGGCGAAAAAGCCGCACGACCGCTGCGTTTTCCTCTTTCTGTAACCATGTAACCTTAAAAAGAGAAGAAAAAGTATAAAGCCCACCGGATGCCCTGTGTGCAGAAAAAGAGAGTTTTCCTGCCCGGTTACAGGCGTTCGGTTACAAGGAATTGGAGGTCTGCTTATGAAGGATGTCCCGATTTGGGAAAAGAGCAATCTGACGCTGGAAGAAGCTGCGGCTTATTCCGGCATTGGTATCAACAAACTTCGCACGCTGTCGGACGGCGAGCATTGTCAGTTCGTTTTATGGATTGGTTCAAAACGGCTCATCAAACGCCGCAGGTTGGACGAATATCTCGATAAAGCCTACTCTATCTAAAATCAGACGTGCCAAGTGAGCCTTGATGTGGTATACTGAGGGTGTCATATCAAGGCTCTTTCCATTCAGGAAAGGAGTTTGACGATGTCAAGAAGAAAAGACAATAAAGGACGTGTTCTTCGGACAGGAGAGAGCCAGCGAAAAGACCTGATCTATCAATATCGCTACACTGATGCTTTGGGAAACCGAAAGTGCATCTATGCGTCGGATCTTAAAACCTTGCGTGAAAAAGAGGATGAACTGCAGAGAAGCCTTGAAGACGGCCTTGACTATGCAGGCGGCGAAATTACGGTATACGAACTGCTGCAACGCTATCTTTCGCTGAAGTGCGGTGTCCGCTATAACACGAAGGTTGGGTACGGCTTTGTGATGAACATCGTACAAAAAGAACCATTCGGGGCACGAAAGATCCGGGATATCAAGGTGTCGGATGCTCAGCGTTGGATGATCAAACTGCAAAAGGAAGGAAAGGGCTACAGCACCCTGACCAGCATCCGGGGCGTTGTAAAACCGGCTTTTCAGATGGCCTATAACGAGGAAGTTGTGCGGCGCAACCCGTTTGATTTTAAGCTGACGGATGTGGTGGCCAACGATTCGCAGAAGCGCATCTCCCTGACCGAGAAGCAGCAGAAGGTATGGATGAACTTCATCCGAGAGGACAAGAGTTACGCCAAGTACTACGATGAATTTGTGGTGCTGCTGGGAACCGGAATGCGCGTCAGCGAATTCTGTGGTCTGACCCTGCAGGATCTGGATTTTCAAAATCGCAAGATCCGTGTGGACCATCAACTGATCCGGGAGAGCGGCGGCAAATACTACGTTGAGAAAACCAAGACAGAGTGTGGCCGCCGGTTTATCCCGATGACGGAGGACGTGTTCCAGAGCCTGCAGAACCTGCTTGCAAACCGCAAACGACTGAAGAATGAGGTCATCATTGATGGCTACAGTGGGTTTCTGCTGCTGGATAAAAACGATCATCCGAAGGTGGCATTGCACATCGAGAACGAGATGCGTTGGGCGATGAAAAAGTATCGCAAGCTGTACCCGGATGCACCGCTGCCGCACATCACGCCTCATGTGTTCCGGCATACCTTCTGCACCAACATGGCAAATGCGGGGATGGATATCAAGGCGTTGCAGTATGTGATGGGGCACTCCGATGCAAGCATCACGCTGAATGTTTACACCCACGCAAGCTATGACCACGCTGCGGAACAGATGGCGAAACTTGTCGATTTTCCGGGGTCGTCTGACCGGCAGGAGCGAAAGATGTCAGGTTGATATAGCACGGTTTGGTACACCATTACTACACCATTTTGCTGAAAAGTTATGGAGAACAGCGTAGAGATGCGTGAAAAGTACCCAGAATCAACATTGGAAAATAATGCGGTGTATCGTATTATAAAGGCTTGTGGAGGGATGTGTAAGGAATGACAAAGATAATTTTTTTGTGCCACGGCAACATTTGCCGCAGCCCAATGGCCGAATTTGTAATGAAAGACTTGGTGGCCAAAGCCGGGCTTTCTGATAAATTTGAAATCGCATCCGCCGCCACCAGCACCGAGGAGATCGGCAACCCGGTCTATCCGCCCGCCCGGCGGAAGCTGGCCGAGCACGGCATCTCCTGCGAGGGTAAAATCGCCCGACAGATGACCCGGAGGGATTACGAAACCTACGATTACCTGATCGCCATGGATCACAACAACCTGCGCAATATGGCGCGCTTTGTGGGCGGCGACCCGGAGCATAAAGTGTCTCTGCTGATGGATCATACCCGCCGCCCCGGCGATGTGGCCGACCCATGGTATACCGGGGACTTTGAAGCTACCTGGCAGGATGTGCTGGAAGGCTGCACGGCTCTGCTGGAAGAACTGCGCTGACAGGAGAATTTTATGACAGAGCGTTATTGTGAGGGTGAACGGTTTGCTGACCTGTCGTTCACCGAGGAGGCTTTTGAGAATTGCGACTTTACCGACTGCGTGTTTGTGGATTGCTCCTTTACCAAATGCGAACTGGATCATACCACGCTGAACGAGTGCCAATTCGTGCGGTGTGAGATCACAGGTCTGCGCAGCACCCATTCTTCGGTGCAGTCGCTGGATTTTGAGGACTGCCGTTTGCAGGAAATCGAGTGGGCACCGCTGATGTCCAACGGTGCCTTCCCGGACCCTATCCACACGCTGAAAGAGTGCAGTCTGAAATATAACACCTTCACCGAAATGAACTTTAACCGCTTCGACTTTTCGGATGGCAACGAGATCGTCGGCTCTATGTTTGCCAAATGCGAGATGCAGTTGGCGAATTTCAAGGGCGTGGAACTTCACGAAACGGAATTCTACCAGTGTGACCTGCGCAAGGCGGATTTCCGGGATGCCGCCGGTTATAAGGTGGACATTCTGGGCAGCCGCCTGAAGGATGCGAAATTTTCCCTGCCGGAAGCGGTGAATCTGCTGGCAGATTTGAAGATCAAGCTGTCGTAAGAAGGAGAAAAAATGCGTCAACTCATCATTGCACGAAAAGATCTGCAGATGTCTCCCGGTAAGCTGGCGGCGCAGTGCTGCCACGCTTCGCTGGCATTCCTCACCGACCCCATCGGCATGGGACAGGGCGTGGAACCCATCGAGAAAGACGGAGAAATTACCGGCTATCGGGCAGAAATCATGTTGGAGAAAGCAACCTATGAAGAATGGTTCGATGGTTCGTTTACCAAGACCGTATGTGGGGCCAAGAATCGAAATCAACTGCTGAAAGCAAAGACCATTGCCGAGGAATTGGGACTGGTGGAAAACAAAGACTTCTTCCTTATCCGGGATGCCTGCCACACCGAGCTGAAGCCGGAAGAATTTGATGAAAACGGAGAGGGAATGACCCTGACCTGCATCGGTTTCCGCCCGCTGCCGGATGAAATTGCACATCAGATCAGCCATAAGTTCCATTTGTATTGATTCCTGATTTACGGAATACGAAAGAAAGTCCCGGCCATTCTCCTGTGATTTGCAGGAAAATGGCCGGGATAGTTTGTTTTTTATTGAAGATTCATCCATGCCGCCAGCGCGTCCGCCGTCTGCCGCTGTTGTTCCTCGGCAGAGATGGTGGGTGTGCCATCGCCCTTCTGCGCACCGTAACTGCCGAACCCGGCATGACAGCCGCCGTCAATGACAGTTTCGGTGGTGTCCTGTGGGAGGTTCGTGCGGTCGGCTTCGTATTTTTCGCGGTTCAGCACACCATCCTCGCTGCCGTAAGTGGAATAAACTCGCAGGCCGCTGTCGGTCAGGTCGGCGGTGGAGTAGGCCGCCAGCAGCACCAGACCGTCCAGTTCATCGGTGTGTTTGGCCGCGTAGCTTGCCGCCATGGCTCCGCCCAGCGAGTGTCCGCCGATGTACCAGTCTGTGACTTCGGAAAAGCGTTCCGGGATGCTGTCCGCCGCGTTCCTATCCAGTACGGCCAGATTGCAGGGCATCTTTACCAGCACGCACAGAATGCCGTCCTCGGCAAGGTCGTGCAGGAGGGGAGCATAGGCGGTGTTTTCCACCTTGCCGCCCGGATAGAAGATCAGCCCGGCGGTGGGAGATTCCGGCGCAAAGACCCAGTTGCCGTTCTGCTCGGTGACGCTCACCACGTCATCCGACACCATTGCATCCTCGGCGGCGGGGTCTGTGTGGTAGTAGTCGCTGACGTAAATGTCGAATGCGATGCAGACGGCCAGCAAAACAGCCAGCAGGCAGAGGAACACTCTGCGGGGAAACGATTTTTTCTTCTGGTTCTTCATAGAACTCCTTTATTTTATAAGCATTTTCCGCAATCGCTGCAGCCGTTGCAGATCAACTTGCTGCCGCAGGTCTCGCAGTTTGCGCGGAAATGAGGCACATAGAGATCTTCCTGCGGGATGGGGTAGCCCCAGTCGTCCACGAGGTCAAAATGAATGGGCCTGCCCTGAAAATTCATGCCGGATTTACAGGCCATTCGGCTTTGCAGCTGCTTGCTGGGCAGGTGGTAGCGCCTGCCGTCCTTGATGAACACGGTGCCGGTCTCGATAAAGCAGAAGGTCACATTGGCATCCACGCATTCCTGCCGGAGAGACTTGACCCAATCAAAATTGCAGGGGCGGGCACCATCATAGTTTTCGCCGCCGCAGATGACCTGCTCGATTTGCCCGGCGGAAAGGTACTGCCGGATGCTTACTGGCCCGATGAAGGGCGCGCACATGATGCCCTTGTGCTTGAAGGGCAGGTCAAACAGAATGGGAATGCGCTCATCGGCGCGGCGCTGATTTTCACAGGTGACGTTGAAAAAGATGTTGTCCCAACCGCTGCCCCAGTCCGGCGGCAGGCACTCCCGTACCCGCTGCGGCCGTTTGGTGAGCAGAAAAAACACCACATCGCTGCGCTGGCGCATGATGTCCCACGCCTCAACCCGCCACGGGTCGGCTTCTTCCAAGAAGAAATCCGAGGTCATGCAGACCCGGATCTGCTCACCACTCTGGATTTTGTAGTGTCCGGTGCGGTCTTTCTGGAGCGGATAGGAAAAGCCGCTTTTCGTTTTGTAGATCTCGGCTCCGTTCTGGTCCCGCATCCGGTCGAGAAAATACATGTAGCAGTTCTGGCAGCCCTCGCTGCACTTGACGCAGCCGTGCCATGGATTCCAGATGTCGTGCAGGAAGCTCACCTTCTTTCGGTACCTATTATTATAATAGCTGCGCGGACAGGAAACAAGAGCACCCCTTGCACCGCCCCGCCGGATGTGATAAGATTAAACAAAATTTAATAACGCTTTGTATGAAAACAACTTTAGATAGAATTCCAGGATGATACAACAGAAAGGAATTTGACTATGGCACGATATAGCGTGAATAATTATACGGTGGATGTGCTTTTGGCGGATATAAAATCCGGTAATATTGCGATTCCGGAAATGCAACGTCCATTTGTATGGGACGCAACGCAAGTGCGTGATTTGATGGATTCGCTCTATAAGGGCTTTCCGGTCGGATATATTATCGTATGGCAAAATCCAAGTGTAAAGTTGAAAGACGGAACAGTTGCAATAGGGAAAAAAGTTCTGATCGACGGGCAACAGCGTATTACTGCTATGGCGGCTGCAATTGTGGGACAGGAGGTTTTAGACAGCCACTATAAATGGAAACGGGTCTGTATTGCGTTTAACCCCATTGACGAAATATTTGAAGTGGCAAATTCCGCAAATCAAAAAAGCAGTAAATGGATTCCGGATATTGCAAAAGTGCTGGATGTGTCCTTTGGTTCTTTTTCTTTTGTGATGGAATATTGCCAGAAAAACGGAATTATGGACAAAGCACAGGAAATCAATGACACAATCAATCGGTTGAGGGCAATACAAAATAATAGCATTGGTGTTATTACGCTGGCAGAAGATTTGGATATTGACAGTGTAACGGAAATTTTTATTCGAATCAATTCTAAGGGTGTGGTTCTGTCGCAAGCAGATTTTGCAATGTCTAAGATTTCTTCGAATGAAATATATAATGGAAATGTGACCCGAAAAACGATTGATTACTTCTGTCATTTGTTGGAGTCTCCGGAGGATTTGAAAGAAATCAAGAAAAATGATGCTGAATTTGCGGCGAGACCGGAATTCGAAGCTATAAAGTGGGCAGCTGCAAAGAATGCACCGATTTATCGCACATGTTATACGGATATTCTTCGTGTTGCATTTACATATAAATTCAAGCGAGGAAAGCTAGCAGATTTGGTTAGCTTGCTTTCAGGTCGAGATTTTGAAACGCGTGAATTTAAGATCGAAATAGAAGAAAGGTCGTTCAATCAATTACATGAGGCAGTTCTGCAAGCGGTGAATCAGACAAATTACGAACGGTATTTGATGATTGTGCGCTCAGCGGGAATTGTGAAAAAATCGCTGATTCGTTCACAAAATGTTTTGAACTTTGGCTATGCGCTTTTTCTTGCACTTCGTGAACGAAAAGTGGATAGTAATCAAATTGAAAAGATTGTACGCAAGTGGCTGGCTTTGTCTATTTTGACGGGAAGATATTCTTCTGGCTCGCCAGAGTCTGCATTTGATTACGACATTAAGAGATTCTTTGCTTATGATGATCCGACGCAGTACCTGAATATCACAGAGGCGGGCGAATTATCTGAGGCGTACTGGAAGGTGAATCTTGTTCAACGGCTGAACACATCGGTTGCGAGCAGTCCATATTTCAATATGTTCCTTGTGGCACAGGTCAAGGCACACGATAAAGGCTTTTTGTCGATGGAAATTGATATTGAGTCCATGTTGGAAAACAGAGGCGATATTCACCATTTGTTCCCGAAAAATTACTTGATAAAAAATGGAATTGTGCAAGCACAATACAATCAAATTGCGAATTATGCTTTTATTCAACAGGAAATCAACATTAAAATTAAAGATAGTTCGCCAGCCCACTATATGACTGAAGTGATAGGGCAATGCAATACGAAAAAGCCTGTTTATGGTGGAATCATAGAACAAGATAGGCTGGCTGAAAATCTTAAACAGAATTGTATTCCAGACGGATTTGAAAGCATGGAGATTGGCGACTATCAGGATTTTCTACAAAGGCGTCGGGAACTGATGGCCGAGAAAATACATCAATACTATGATTCTCTCTGATTTCAAAGGCGAAACTTGATATAACGGGATGCACTTCGCAATGCGGTCTCCCTCGGCGGCGACAGCGACACCCTTGCCTGCATCACCGGCGGCATTGCCGAAGCCTTTT
>ERZ773111.1694-NODE-1694-length-9713-cov-2.661938_pt1 | contig 9713 bp, 8 predicted proteins | sample MGYA00580567_ERZ773111 | MGnify/ENA primary metagenome ERZ773111 (study PRJEB29015, sample SAMEA2737875) | human gut metagenome | biome: human gut; feature: human-associated habitat; material: faeces | place: China | collected 2012 ...
TATGCCGCCTGCGAGGCGAACCTGGAAGCAAACAGCTGGCAGGTAGATTATGTGCTGACCCACGACGCCCCAAGCAGGTTCCTGGATTTTTCCGCTCTGGCCTCCGGCGAGAGCAACCGCCTGCATCTCTTCCTTGATAAAATTCTCCTCAAGCTGACCTATACCAAGTGGTTCTTCGGCTGCTACCACAAGGACGTGCAGCTCTCCACCAAAAGCCGCTGCGTCTTCTGCGACGTGGTCTGCATGGGGGAGCGGCACGCGAAATTTTCAAGGCATCCATAAAGCAAAACGGACGGGCCCGGCGGCTCGTCCGTTGCTTTTTATACCGGTTCAATTCATTGCCCCGGCTTTCTCAAACATCTGCTGCACCTGAGCGGCCAGCAGGGCATGGTCCGGGTGTTCCAGCAGCGGGTCTTCGGCCAGCAGGGCCACCGCTTCGCTCTGGGCGGCGTGGAGGGTGCGGGTGTCGTTCATCAGGTCGGCGATCTGCAGGGTGGGCAGGCCGTGCTGGCGGCTGCCGAAGAAATCGCCGGGGCCGCCGAGTCCATGCGCTCCAAGGCGCTGCCCCTGGACAGCGACGGTGACATTCTGGACATTGTAGGCACCGGCGGCGACAAGTCCGGCAGCTTCAATATCTCCACCACCGCCGGCATTATTGCCGCAGCCGCCGGGGTGCGCATTGCTAAGCACGGCAACCGGGCCGCCTCCTCCAGGAGCGGCGCTGCCAACTGTCTGGAGGCGCTGGGGGTCAACATCAACGCCAGCAAAGAGACGATGGAGCGCGCCCTGCGTGAGGAGAACATCTGCTTCATGTTCGCCCAAAAGTACCACAGCGCCATGAAATATGTGGCGCCGGTACGCCGGGAACTGGGCATTCGCACCATTTTTAATGTGCTGGGTCCGCTGACCAACCCGGCCCACGCCACCCGCATGGTGCTGGGCGTGTTCAACGCCGATTATGTAGACAAAATCGCCGCCGCTCTGAACCAGCTGGGGGTCACCGACGCCCTGGTGGTCTTTGGCGAGGACGGACTGGATGAGATCTCCGCCTGCGGCGAGACCGAGGTGGCGGAGCTGCGCCACGGCAAGGTGGAGCGCTACACCGTAAAGCCGGAGGACTTTGGCCTGACCCGCTGCACCAAGGCCGACCTGGTAGGCGGCACCGCACTGGAGAACGCAGAAATCACCAAGAATATTTTACTGGGCAAATCCACCCCTGCCCAGCGCACCGCCGCCGTGCTAAACGCCGGTGCGGCCATCTATGTGGCCATTGACGGCCTGAGCCTGAAAGACGCTATGCAAAAGGCACAGGATGTGATCGACGACGGCAGCGCTTACAAAAAGCTGCAAGCCTTTATCCACATAACCAATGAAGAGGACGACCAATGATCTTAGACCGACTGGCAGACGCCACCCGGGCACGCTATGCCCGGCGGATGACCGATACGCCGTTAGACATTGTAAAAAGCCGTGCCCTGGCCCTGCCCAAAGGGAACTTTGCCTTTGAGCGGGCGCTGGAGGCACCGGGGGTCAGCCTGATCTGTGAAGTGAAAAAGGCCAGCCCCTCCAAGGGCCTCATCAGCCCGGACTTTCCCTACCTGGACATTGCCCGGGACTACGCAGCCGCCGGAGCTGCTGCCATCAGTTGCCTGACGGAGCCGGACTACTTTTTGGGAGACGACCGCTACCTGCAAGAGATTGCAGCGGCAGTGCCCATTCCCGTGCTGCGTAAGGACTTTACCCTTTATGATTACCAGATCTACGAGGCCAAGGTGCTGGGCGCCGAGGCGGTGCTGCTGATCTGTGCCCTGCTGGACACGGACACCCTGCGACGCTATATTGAAATTTGCGACACCTTGGGGCTGTCCGCCCTGGTGGAGGCCCACGACCACCGAGAAATCGTCAGTGCGCTGGCTGCCGGCGCCCGGGTGATCGGGGTCAACAATCGGAACTTAAAGGACTTTACCGTAGATGTGCACAACAGCAGCCGCTACCGTGCACTGGTGCCGGCGGGGATTCGCTTTGTGTCCGAAAGCGGCATTACCACCCCGGCGGATATAGATGTGCTGCGCCAAAACGGCACGGACGCCGCCCTGATCGGTGAGGCGCTGATGCGCGCCCCGAACCGACGGGCAGCGGTGGAGGCCCTGCTGAGATGACCAGGATCAAAATTTGCGGTCTGCGCACCCCGGCAGACATTGCCGCTGCCAACGAGAGCCGTCCGGACTATATCGGCTTTATCCTCTCTCCCGGCTATCGCCGCAGCATAACCAAAGAACAGGCGCTGGCCCTGCGGAAGCAGCTGGACCCGGGCATTGTGCCGGTGGGGGTGTTTGTCAACGCAACGCCGGCATACATTCAAGCCTGCGTAGACTGCGGGGCCATCGATGCAGTCCAGTTTCACGGCCAGGAAAGTCCGGCGGACTGCGCCGCCATCCACGGGGCGAAAAAAATCAAGGTCTTTGTCACCGGCGAGGACCAACCGGCGCCACCGGGCAGCTATCCGGTGGACTACCTGCTGTTTGACAGCGGGCGGGGCGATGGCATTGCCCCCAAAGACCGACAGATCCCCCCTTGTGACCGACCGTTTTTCCTGGCCGGGGGGCTAAACATAGAAAATATGGCAGAAACCATTGCCGCCTTTTCTCCCTACGGCGTAGATCTTAGCTCCGCCGCAGAGACAAACGGCGTGAAAGATAAAAACAAAATGCAAAAACTGGTAAGGAGCGTACACCATGAGTAAAGGCAGATACGGCATTCACGGCGGGCAATACATTCCCGAGACCCTGATGCACGAGATCGAAAATTTAGAAAAAGCATACGAGCATTACAAAAACGACCCGGACTTTTGCGCCGAGCTGGACACCCTGAACCGGGAATACGCCGGTCGTCCCAGCCTGCTGTACTATGCAGAGAAAATGACAAAGGACCTGGGCGGTGCCAAGATCTACTTAAAGCGCGAGGACCTGAACCACACCGGCTCCCACAAAATCAACAATGTACTGGGTCAGTGCCTGCTGGCCAAGCGCTTGGGCAAGACCCGGGTGATCGCCGAGACCGGCGCCGGGCAGCACGGCGTAGCCACCGCCACCGCCGCTGCGCTGATGGGGCTGGAGTGCGAGGTCTTTATGGGCGAGGAGGACACGATTCGTCAGGCACTGAACTGCTACCGTATGGAGCTGCTGGGGGCTAAGGTGCACCCGGTAAAGAGCGGCACCCGCACCTTAAAGGACGCAGTAAACGAGGCCATGCGGGAGTGGGTCAGCCGGGTAGACGATACGCTGTATGTGCTGGGCTCCGTGATGGGGCCCCACCCCTATCCCATGATCGTCCGTGACTTCCAAAGCGTCATCGGCAGAGAAGCACGCCAGCAAATTTTGGAAAAAGAGGGGCGTCTGCCGGACGCGGTGCTGGCCTGTGTAGGCGGCGGCTCCAATGCCATGGGTATCTTCCACGAGTTCATCCCGGACGAGGGCGTGCAGCTGATCGGCTGCGAGGCTGCCGGTAAGGGGGTTGACACTGCCATGAACGCCGCCACCATGACCTGCGGCAGTGAGGGTGTGTTCCACGGTATGAAGTCCTACTTCTGCCAAAACGAGTTTGGCCAGATTGCGCCGGTGTACTCCATCAGCGCCGGGCTGGACTACCCGGGTGTTGGACCGGAGCACGCCTACCTGCACGACATTGGCCGTGCCCAATATGTGCCTGTCACCGACGACCAAGCGGTAGATGCCTTTGAGTACATTGCCCGCACCGAGGGCATTATCTGCGCCATTGAGTCCGCCCACGCGGTGGCCTACGCCATGGAGCTGGCGCCTAAGATGGATAAGGACCAGATTATGATCGTGAATTTGTCCGGCCGCGGCGATAAGGATGTGGCCGCCATTGCAAGATACAGGGGGATCGATTTACATGAATAAGAATATTGCGTCTGCATTTGAAAACAAAAAGGCATTTATCGGCTTTGTCACCGCCGGTGACCCGGACCTGGACACCAGCCGCCAAATTCTCTTAGAAATGGCAAAGAACGGCTGCGATCTGATTGAGGTAGGCATTCCCTTCTCCGATCCCATTGCCGAGGGGCCGGTAATCCAGGAGGCCAACATTCGCGCCCTGGCACAGGGGGTCACCACGGACAAGGTGTTTGACCTGGTGGCAGAGGTATCTGCCCAAATGGACATTCCCTTGGTGTTTATGACCTACCTGAATGTGCTGTTCCGGTATGGCTACGACCGGTTTTGCCGGCGGGCAGCAGACAGCGGAATCTCCGGCGTGATCGTGCCGGACCTGCCGTATGAAGAAAAGCACGAGCTGTCCGATGTTGCCAAGAAGTACGGTATTGCTGTGATCTCTTTGGTAGCGCCCACCAGCCACGAGCGGGTGATGATGATCGCCAAGGAAGCAGAGGGGTTCCTGTACCAGGTGTCCTCTCTGGGGGTGACCGGCACCCGCAGCAAGATTGAGACCGATGTGGCCGCCGTAACGGAGCTGGCCCACCGGGTAAGCGATGTGCCGGTGGCCGTGGGCTTTGGCATTCACACCCCGGAGCAGGCCGCCCAAATGGGCCAATTTGCCGACGGGGTGATCGTCGGCTCCGGCATTGTGGAGCTGGTGGCCAAGTACGGCAATTACGCCCCGGCAAAAGTGGGCGCCTATGTGGCAGAGATGAAAGCCGCCCTTGCGAAATAACAAAACCCATACGTAACACAGCAAAGGACGATCGCCGGTGCGCGGCCGTCCTTTTTGCTTGCAATTCCCGGCAAAATCCGCTACAATGAGGGCAAAGAGGAAATGAGGTGTGCATCTATGCAAAAATCCGCAAAATTCATTCTGCCCTTGCTGCTGACGGCCGCCCTGCTTTTCGGGTTTACCGGCTGTGCCGACAAGAACGAAACACCCACAAACCCCACCACAGAGGCTGCCACGGCAGAGTCCACCGCTGCGCCCACCACGCCGGTCACCCTACAAGCACCGGTGATGCAGACCGAGGACTGGGACGCCTACACCCCCACCAAATACCAAGACAAAGAACACCTGTCGGTAATCCTGAATCTAACGGCGGACCTGACCGCCCAAGACACCATCCTGTACCAAGACGGCAGCAAATACGCGGAGCTGGTAGGCGTAATCGTGCCCGCCAAAAACCAGACCGCCTTTGACAACCTGGAGTTGAACAAAGACTACAACGGCGTGGAATATAAAGAAAAAGGCACCGGCACGCTGCCAAACGGTACCCGCTATACCTATATTATGAGCGACCTGCCCACGGAGACCGGCAGCTGGTATGCCTATTGCTACGCCCTGCCCGCCGGGGACAACCTATTGCTGCTGACCCTGTATAAAACCGAAAAACAGGCCGCCCTTTCCCCCGCCGACGCCGCCCTGCTGCAAAGCGCCCGGGTGGGATAAGCCAAATACCGTACATTTTTCATAACAAAACACCGCGGGCGGCAGATTGCCGCCCCTACAATAAACCTTTTTGGGACCCCACAATACCGTAGGGGCGGATAGCATCCGCCCGCATTTTATTTTTATCCACCCACATTACAATTAGGTTCACCTCCGGTGCAATCCCCCCTGCGGCTACGCCGCTTCCGCCTAACGGGCGCCCGTCCCCTCTGTCGCTACGCGACATCTCCCCGCACTGCGGGGAGTCACCCTTTGCAAGGGGGGCTAAGATTTTGCAACCGATTTGGCTCCCTTGTAAAGGGAGCTGTCAGCGCAGCTGACTGAGGGATTATCACCCTTTCGCCCCAAGATCTTGGGGCATTTTTTATGCCCACAGGTACCGGTTTGTAACCTTTTTTCGCATAACGGCGGGCATTTTCGCCGTTTTTGGACCCATTTTGCGCCAATCGTCTAATATCTATATATCCGTATTTTGTGCCATATTGTCAAAATAAAACCCAATATATTGTGGTTTTGCATATTGACAAGCGCACCTGTGCGTGCTACAATAGAACCACGCTTGCGAACGAGATTTGTAATCTTTTTGTAATAAGTTTGAGAAAAGGGGATATGGTATGAAGATCATCAAGAGAAACGGCAGTGAAGTGGATTTTGACCTGAACAAAATCGTAGTAGCCGTCACCAAAGCCAATGCCGCCTGTGAGAAGCAGGAGCTGACCGCATCGCAAATTCAGGAGATCGCCGAGTATGTGGAATTCAAGACGGTAAAGGCCAACCGGGCCTTGTCCGTAGAGGAAATTCAGGACATTGTGGAGGACCAGATCATGGCACAGGGTGCCTTTGAGGTGGCCCGGCGCTATGTGCGCTACCGCTACACCCGCTCCCTGATCCGCAAGGCCAACACCACCGACAACCAGATCCTCTCCCTCATTGAGTGCAACAACGAGGAGGTCAAGCAGGAAAACTCCAACAAAAACCCCACCGTTAACAGCGTGCAGCGGGACTATATGGCCGGCGAGGTGTCTAAGGACATCACCAAGCGCATTTTGCTGCCCCAGGATATTGTGGAGGCTCACGAGGCGGGCATTATTCACTTCCATGACAGCGACTACTTTGCCCAGCATATGCACAACTGCGACCTGGTGAACCTGGAGGATATGCTGCAAAACGGCACCGTCATCACCGGCACCATGATTGAGAAGCCCCACAGCTTCTCTACCGCCTGCAACATCGCCACCCAGATTATAGCCCAGGTAGCCTCCTCCCAGTACGGCGGCCAGTCCATCAGTCTGGCCCACCTGGCGCCCTTTGTGCAGATCAGTCGGGAAAAGATCCGCGCTTCTGTGCAAAAAGAGGCTGAGGCCTTCGGCGCCACTGCCGATCAAGAACAGATCAACAAGATCGCCGAGGAGCGCCTGCGGGACGAAATCCGTCGTGGTGTGCAGACCATTCAGTACCAGGTGGTCACCCTGCTGACCACCAACGGCCAAGCACCCTTTGTGACCGTGTTTATGTACTTGGGCGAGGCCAAGAATGCCCAGGAAAAGGCCGACCTGGCCATGATCATTGAGGAAACGCTGCGCCAGCGGATCCAGGGCGTGAAGAACGAAAAGGGCGTGTGGATCACCCCCGCCTTCCCCAAGCTGATCTATGTGCTGGAGGAGGACAATATCCATGAGGGCGCCCCCTACTGGTACCTGACCGAGCTGGCCGCCAAGTGCACCGCCAAGCGTATGGTACCGGACTATATCAGCGAAAAGAAAATGCTGGAATATAAGGTGGATAAAAACGGAGAGGGCCACTGCTACACCTGCATGGGCTGCCGCAGCTTCCTGACCCCGTATGTAGACCCCAAGACCAACAAGCCCAAATATTACGGCCGGTTCAACCAGGGCGTTGTGACCCTGAACCTGGTAGACATTGCCTGCTCCTCCGGCGGGGATATGGACAAGTTTTGGAAAATCTTTGACGAGCGACTGGAGCTGTGCTACCGGGCGCTGATGTGCCGCCACAATCGACTGAAGGGCACCCTGTCCGACGCGGCGCCCATTCTGTGGCAGTACGGCGCACTGGCTCGCCTGGAAAAGGGCGAGAAGATCGACAAGCTGCTGTACGGCGGCTACTCCACCATCAGCCTGGGCTATGCGGGGCTGTATGAGTGCACTCGCTATATGACCGGCAAGAGTCATACGGACGATGAGGGCGGCGGCAAGGCCTTTGCCCTGTCCGTGATGCAGCACTTGAACGACGCCTGCGACAAGTGGAAAAAGCAGGAGAACATTGACTTCTCCATCTACGGCACCCCGCTGGAGTCCACCACTTACAAATTTGCCAAGTGCCTGCAAAAGCGCTTTGGTATCATCAAGGGCGTAACAGACAAGAATTACATCACCAACAGCTACCATGTGCATGTGTCCGAGCCCATCGACGCCTTTACCAAGCTGAAATTTGAAAGCGAGTTCCAGCGGCTGTCCCCCGGCGGCGCCATCAGCTATGTGGAGGTGCCCAATATGCAGCAGAACATTCCGGCGGTGCTCCAGGTGATGCAGTATATCTATGACAATATTATGTACGCCGAGCTGAACACCAAGAGCGACTACTGCCAGTGCTGCGGCTACGACGGTGAAATCAAGATCGTAGAAAATGCGGACGGCAAGCTGATCTGGCAGTGCCCCAACTGCGGCAACACCGATCAGGACAAGATGAATGTGGCCCGCCGCACCTGCGGTTACATCGGCACCCAGTATTGGAACCAGGGCCGTACCCAGGAGATCAAGGACCGGGTCCTGCACTTATAAGATGAATTACGCAGAGATTAAAAAAAATGACATTGCAAACGGAGAGGGCGTGCGCACCTCTCTGTTTGTTTCCGGCTGTCGCAATCGGTGCAAAAACTGCTTTAACGCCGTCACCTGGGACTTTCTGTACGGCAAGCCCTTTGACCAAGCGGTGGAGGACGATATCATAGAGTCCACCCGTCCCCGCTGGATCAGCGGCCTGTCCCTGCTGGGGGGCGAGCCCTTTGAGCCGGAAAATCAAGCGCCGCTGCTGGCATTTCTTCGTCGGTTTCGCACCGCCTTACCGGGCAAGACCGTGTGGTGCTACACCGGCTTTACCTTAGAAGAACTGCTGGGCAAAAGCGGCGAATGCCGCGCCTGCACCCCCCATACCCGGGAGTTGCTGGGACTGATCGACATATTGGTGGACGGCCGGTATGAGGAAGAACTGGCAGATATTACCCTGGCCTTTCGTGGGTCCAAAAATCAGCGTGTGCTGAACCTCCCCGCTACCCTTACGACCGGCGAGCCGGTGCTGTATTTGGAATAAAGCGATTGGTATTCAAATCTGTATAAGAGGCAATCTACCGCCCGCATAATTCCCAAAAGGGATCATTCCCGCCCTTTTTCTAGATTATCGTTTGTCCTATTTTACCTCTATTTCAAGCCATTTTATTGCTGTTTTAGAGGTGTTTTTCTTTGTCTTATTCTCTTTATCATCACTCGTGTTGCAAAATATGTTGCACTTATGGCAAAAGAATAATTCCCGGTGGCTTGCACCTTATATTAAATTGGTGCGATATAAGAATATTGCACTATAAATTAAAGAGCTATCAGACTTTCAAAATCTGATAGCTCTTTTTGCTAATGCTATGAAGATTTATTTTTGCGTTTGGTTTTTATAAGTTTTCTTATAATTTTTCGAATACCCATCGCCAACAGAAATAATGTAAGCTGAACAAAAGCCAATATTGTTGCATAGGGTAAGCCGTAGTCATACAACTCACCGCAATAGATTATACTTCCTACCAATAATTCAATTACCGAAATCGGAATGAATATAAACAACCATATAGGCTTGATGTTGAGGCAGGACAACAACAGGGCAGAAACGGCACCGCCTAAAAGTGCGGCAAGTGGCACCGCCATTGCGTCAGAGGGTGTTGCGGTCAAAGGCACGCCAATCATAAGTAATGCGTTGACCAAAACAGCCAATATATAAATCACTATTTGTGCGGATTTGAGCTTTTTGTTGGAGGCTTGTATGGTTTCAACAAAAATTTCATCTGCTTTTTTATTTTCTTGCGTTGCGATGCGTTCGCCGATAAGCAACTCGTTAACTGAAATATCCAACGCATCGCATATAGGCAAAAACAGAGACACATCCGGCATATTTTTTCCGGTTTCCCACCGAGATACCGATTTGTTGGAAACGCCTAATTTCTCCGCAAATTCAATTTGTGTAAAGCCTTTCGCCTTGCGGTTTTCTGCAATGAAACTACCGATTTTTTCTTGGTCCATAGCTGT
>ERZ773111.1705-NODE-1705-length-9646-cov-2.404025_pt1 | contig 9646 bp, 9 predicted proteins | sample MGYA00580567_ERZ773111 | MGnify/ENA primary metagenome ERZ773111 (study PRJEB29015, sample SAMEA2737875) | human gut metagenome | biome: human gut; feature: human-associated habitat; material: faeces | place: China | collected 2012 ...
AATGAGATTGAGAGTGAATGTGCCGGTACAGTTGCAGAAGTTCTTGTAGAAAACGGAGAACCGGTAGAATACGGCCAGCCGCTTTTTAGAATTGTTTAAGAAAGGGATGGCGGACTGGATTCTGCCCAGTGGAAAATACAGCGTAGTAAATGGAAAGTTTTCAGGCGTTCTTGAAAAAAGCAATGTATATAATAAGGAATATGGAACAGAATGGGAATTTCTCAGGGATGTTCTTATAAAAAACGGAGTTCCGGATCAGAAAATCCTGAAAGAAGATCAGGCAACCTATACTTATGAGAATGCAATTTATTCCCGACAGGTAACAGACAGATCATGCAGAACTGGAAATAGAAAGAGCGATTTTGTGCTGCAAATCTTACCATGCAAGAAGATGTCTGATGTATTATCAGCTCTTGTATCCGGAAACAGAATTTTATGTGGTGCCTGTGAATGCAGATGGAATTACCAGAGAAAACTGGAGAAAGAACGAAGAAGGAATTGATGCGGTTACAGGAGAACTCTCCAGAATCGTGAAACAATTTTCACTGATGCTGGAGAGATGACAGTTACGGCTGTTCTTCTGTTTCGGTTTTCTTCTCGGGAAGCCAGATGTGGACAAGTTCGATTCTGTTTTTGTCCAGACGGTCAACAACCAGACGGATGCCACTTTCAAGTGTGACAGACTGACCCTCTTTGGGAAGGCAGTCAAGCTGTTCAATAATATATCCGCCAATAGAATCATAATCTTCAGATTCCAGATTAATATGGAGGGCTTCGTTGATATCATCCAGCTTGGCAGAACCCTGAACAACATATTCTCTTTCAGGCTGGATTTCTTTAATATCTTCGACTTCATCCTCATCGTATTCGTCGCGAATCTCACCTACGATCTCTTCCAACAGGTCTTCCAATGTGACCAGACCGGCTGTGGCACCGTATTCGTCCAGAACGATTGCCAGATTGACGGATGCTTTACGCATTTCGATCATCAGGTCTGCTGTAGCTTTGTATTCATAAGTAAAATAAGGCTCACGCAGGATGTTGCGGATTGAAAAAGGTTTGTCCTTTGGATAAACAAGAAGATCTTTCATATTGATCGTTCCGACAACATTATCCTTTGTCTCCTGGTAAACCGGAAGACGGGTGAATTTGTCTTCCCGGAACAGGTCGATCAGTTCATCGTAACTGCTGTCAATATCAGCAAAAGTTACGTTGACACGGGGAACCATGACGTCTTTGGCAATGGCATCACCGAGATCAAACACATTGTAGATCATCTCTTTTTCATCCGATTCGATCACGCCGTCCTGATGGCTGACATTTACCACGCTTCGGAGTTCAGCTTCGGTCATGGTATTGTCTTTGGCATTCGGATCGATGCGAAGAAGCATCAGAAGACCGGTGGAGAGACCATTTACAATGAAGATAATCGGAGTCATGATCTTCATAAAAATATTGATAACCGGTGCGTAGAAAAGAGACATCTTCTCAGCATGAATGGTTGCCATCGTCTTCGGAGTAATCTCTCCGAAAAGGATGATGAGAAGCGTCATAAGCCCACTTGCGATCGCGACGGCGGTTCCACCAAGGCGGTATGCGATTGTGGTGGCAAGGGAAGCTACCGCAGTATTAACAATGTTGTTGCCGATGAGGATCGCGCTAAGCATTTTACCTGAATTCTCAGTTACGGCAAGTACGGCGCTGGCACGCTTGTTACCCTCGTCTGCAAGGGCACGCATCCGGATTTTGTTGTAGGTTGTAAGTGCTGTCTCGGCTGACGAAAATATGCCGGATAAGAGCAGCAGGACTAGCAAAATAAGTATTTGCGAGACACTCGAGTCCACAGTTAAAAATCACTCCTTTTTGAAAATAATGATAAAATTTCTATGTTATGCCTTACTATATCGCATTTCACTTAATTTTGCAAGAGCGCGTTGAACTTGCATATTTTTTGGTGTATCATATGATGTAAGTTCCAAAATTTATTTTTGACACTTACATCATATGAGGATGATATTAAAACGTGCTTTGGCACGTAGTAACTTCTATTTGGCGGGAGGTCCAATGGCAATTTCCTGTTAAATAAAAAAAGAAGAATGGCATAGAATATTTATAGATACTAGGAGAAGAGAATGGAACAGAATTTTGAGACATGTTTGTATAATGTGGTCGATGCAGCCAAAATACAGAAGGATGAACCGATGAAGAAGCATACAACCTTCCGAATCGGTGGTCCGGCAGATTATTTTATCATGCCATCGAATGAAAAGGAACTGGCAGAGGCAGTCCGGGTGTGCCGGAAATTTTTGATACCTATATATATAGTAGGAAATGGAAGTAATCTTCTGGTTGGAGACAAAGGTTTCAGAGGCGCGATCATCCAGCTTTATAAGAGTATGGGAACATTTCAGGTAGAAGGAAATCAGATTACGGCGCAGGCAGGATGTTCGCTTGCGCAGATTGCAAATGCAGCACTTGATGCAGCACTGACCGGATTTGAGTTCGCAGCGGGTATTCCGGGAACGCTTGGCGGAGCGGTTGTGATGAACGCCGGTGCGTATGGCGGAGAGATGAAGGATGTACTGACGAGTGTCAGGGTTATGACAGAAGAGGGCGAGATCATGGAGCTTCCGGCAGAAGAACTGGGACTGGGATACCGTACAAGCATTATTCCGGAGAAAAGATATATCGTTTTGGGTGCTGTGATTTCGCTTACAGAAGGCAAAAAAGAAGAAATAAAAGCGCAGATGGATGACCTACGTCAGAAGCGGGTATCGAAGCAGCCGCTGGAGTATCCGAGTGCAGGCAGTACCTTTAAGCGTCCGGAAGGATATTTTGCAGGAAAACTGATTGAGGATGCCGGACTTCGGGGATTTCAGGTCGGAGGAGCACAGGTGTCCGAAAAGCACAGTGGATTTGTGATCAATAAAGGAAATGCGACAGCGGCTGATGTGATGGAGCTGATCCGTCAGGTAACAGCGAAAGTGAAAGAAGATACCGGTGTTACGATGGAACCGGAAGTGAAACAAATAGGAGAATTTTAGGGATGAGATTCGTAATTGTAACGGGAATGTCCGGAGCAGGGAAAAGTACAACTTTGAAAATGATGGAAGACATGGGATATTTTTGTGTGGATAACATGCCGATTCCTTTAATGACAAAACTGACAGAACTTTTGATCGTTCCAAATGGTGAGATCACGAAGATCGCTCTGGGACTTGATATCCGCAGTGGTCAGAATCTGCGTGCACTGGACCAGGTTCTGGACGAACTTGAAAAAGCCAAGATACCACTGGAGATTCTTTTCCTTGAATCGAATGATGATACACTGGTGAAAAGATATAAAGAGACAAGAAGGAACCACCCACTCTCAAAGGGCGGCAGAATTGAGAACGGGATCGCCAAAGAACGTAAGAAGATTGCCTTTTTAAAAGAAAGGGCAGATTACATCCTGGATACAAGCCGGATGCTGACCAGGGAGCTGCGCAGTGAACTGAACCGTATTTTTGCCGAGAATAAAGAATACAAAAATCTCTACATTACCGTGTTATCTTTCGGATTTAAATATGGAATTCCGAGTGATGCAGATCTGGTATTTGATGTCAGATTCCTTCCGAATCCGTATTATATTGATGAACTTCGCCCGCAGAGTGGCAATGATAAGCCGGTCAGGGATTACGTGATGAATAACGATATTTCAAAAGAATTCCTGAAGAAGCTGGTGGACATGGTTGAGTTCCTGATTCCGAATTATGTCGCAGAAGGAAAGAACCAGCTTGTGATCGCAATCGGATGTACCGGCGGAAAACACCGCTCCGTGACACTTGCCAATGAGTTGTATGAACGGCTGTCTGTGGCAGAAAAAGAGTACGGTGTAAGAAAAGAGCATCGTGATATCGAGAAAGATGCAATTACGAAAGCAAAATAGGTGATAGTATGTCTTTTTCTGGAAATATTAAAGAAGAAATATCGCGCCAGCTAAGTCCGGCAAGGCATTGCCAGATTGCAGAACTTGCAGCGATCATCAGCATGTGCGGGGCTGTCATGATCGACAGCAGAGGTCAAGCAGCACTTAAGATTCATACGGAAAATCTGGCAGTTGCAAGAAAAAGCTTTACTTTATTGAGAAGAACGTTTAATATAGTGGTTGATATCGCTATTCGGGTGAACCGGGAAAAAGGCAGCAGCTACTATTATATAGTTGTAAAAAAACACGAAGATGCTGTCAGGGTTCTTCAGGCGGCAAAGCTGATCAATCCTTATGGAGAGGTGGAAGAAGAGCTTTCTGTAGTTAAGAATGTCGTGATTCAGGAAACTTGCTGTAAGCGGGCTTTCTTGCGTGGCGTTTTTCTTGCATCGGGATCTATGAGCGACCCGGAGAAGTCCTATCATTTTGAAATTGTCTGTGCGTCGATGGGAAAAGCACAGCAGATTCAGAAGATAATGAGATGCTTTGCTCTGGATGCAAAGATTGTATCAAGGAAAAAAACACTTGTGGTTTATCTGAAAGAAGGAGCTCAGATCGTGGATGTGCTGAATGTGATGGAGGCACATCAGTCACTGATGGAGCTTGAGAATATCCGCATATTGAAAGATATGAGGAATACGGTGAACCGAAAAGTGAACTGCGAGACTGCGAATATCAATAAAACGGTTTCCGCTGCTGTAAAGCAGATTGAAGATATAAGGTATATTGAGGAAACAAAAGGACTCGATAAGCTGCCGGAAGGATTGAAGGACATGGCCCTTACAAGACTTACATATCCGGAGGCATCTTTAAAAGAGTTAGGCGCACTTCTGCAAAATCCGGTAGGCAAGTCCGGAGTGAATCACAGATTGCGCAAGTTAAGTGAAATGGCGGAAGAGATAAGGGCTAAGCAAGGAGGAACATTATGATCAAAAAACCTGTTAAGATTCAATTGTCCGAGGGATTAGACGCCAGACCGATTGCGCTTCTTGTTCAGGAAGCTAGTCAGTATTCAAGTTCGGTATATATTGAAGTTGACCAGAAGCAAGTCAATGCAAAGAGCATTATGGGGATGATGAGTCTGACACTGCTGCCGGGAGAGGAAATCACCGTTGTTGCGAACGGAACAGATGAAAAGGAAGCGGCAGCTGGTATTGAAAGGTTTCTTGTGAACGTTAAGAACAGATAATTGCATAAAACATTGAAGAGTCTGCCAAAAGCAGGCTCTTTATGCTATAATGCATGTATCTGTAAGGAGCTGTGTGGACAGGTCTTACAGAGGAAAGAACAGATAACAGGAGGACGGACGTATGAAAAAAGCATTGTTTATTTATAATCCGAATGCAGGAAAGGGACTTTTAAAACCGAAGCTTTCTGATATTATTGACATTATTGTAAAAGCAGGATATGAAGTGGTTGTATATCCGACGCAGAAATATAAAGACGCTTATTATAAAGTAAAGACATTTACAGAGGAGTACGACCGTGTGATCTGCAGTGGTGGCGACGGAACACTTGATGAGGTCGTAACCGGAATGATGAAGAGAGAAAAAAAGATTCCGGTCGGTTACATCCCGACAGGAACGACCAACGACTTTGCGAGCAGTCTGCATATCCCGAAAAATCTTCTCCAGGCGGCAAGTACAGCAGCCGAGGGAAGAGAATTCCCTTGCGATATCGGACGATTTAACGGAGATGTGTTCGTATACATTGCAGCATTCGGACTCTTCACGGATGTATCTTATGAGACAAAGCAGGAAATGAAGAATGTTCTGGGACATCTGGCATATGTGCTGGAAGGAGCAACCAGAATTTTTGATATCCCGTCATATAAATTAAAAGTAACACATGACGGAGAAACGATCGAGGACGAATTTATTTATGGTATGGTGACGAATTCCAAATCTGTTGGCGGTTTCCGTAATATGATCGGGAAGAATGTGGTCTTTGATGACGGAGAATTTGAGGTTACCCTGATCCGGACACCGAAGAATCCAATCGCGCTTCAGGAGATCGTCGGGGCGCTTCTGAGCAGCCAGATCAATACGAAGCACATTTATTCATTTAAGACAGGTGAGATCCATTTTGAATCAGTGGAAGAAATCCCGTGGACGCTGGATGGAGAGTTCGGCGGCGAGCACGACAGTGTCTGCATCAAAAATGCGAAACAGGCACTTAAAATCGTAGTTCCGGAAGAGGAGCAGTAAAAAAGCAGTAAAAAATAAAAAAAAGGCTTGTCAAATGAAAAGAAGTACGCTATACTAAGCAAGTGAGTTAGCAAGACAGCTAATGAACGTACATCTGGCCCCCTGGTCAAGCGGTCAAGACGCGACCCTCTCACGGTCGAATCAGGGGTTCGATTCCCCTGGGGGTCAGCCTATAAAAGCCTTTAACAGAGAAGTGGAGGAATACAAAATGTTAGTTTCAGCAACAGAAATGTTAAAAAAAGCAAAAGCAGGTCATTACGCAGTAGGACAGTTTAATATCAACGATCTTGAATGGACCAAAGCAGTTCTGACTGCAGCTGAGGAATTAAGATCACCGGTTATCCTTGGTGTGTCTGAAGGTGCAGGAAAATACATGGCTGGATACAGAACAGTTGTAGGAATGGTAAATGGAATGATCAAAGAGATGGACATTTCAGTTCCGGTTGCACTTCATCTTGATCATGGTAGCTATGAAGGCTGCCTGAAATGTATAGATGCAGGATTCTCATCAGTTATGTTTGACGGATCTCATTATCCGATCGAAGAAAACATTGAGAAGACTACAGAACTTGTTAAACTTTGCCATGGAAAAGGACTTTCTATCGAAGCAGAAGTTGGTTCTATCGGTGGAGAAGAAGATGGTGTTGTAGGAATGGGCGAATGCGCAGATCCTAAGGAATGCAAGATGATCGCAGACCTTGGCGTTGATTTCCTTGCAGCAGGTATTGGCAACATCCATGGAAAATATCCGGCAAACTGGAAAGGACTCAGCTTTGAGACTCTTGCAGCAGTTCAGGAGCTCACAGGAGAACTTCCGCTTGTACTTCATGGAGGTACAGGAATTCCGGATGATATGATTAAGAAAGCGATTGACCTTGGAGTATCTAAGATCAATGTTAATACAGAATGTCAGCTGGTATTCGCAGAAGCTACCCGCAAATACATCGAAGCAGGAAAAGACCTTGAAGGAAAGGGATACGATCCACGTAAACTTCTGAAACCGGGTGCAGATGCAATCGTTGAAAAAGTAAAAGAGAAAATGATTCTGTTCGGTTCTGACGGAAAAGCTGAATAGTCTGATTTTTGACAATATCATGGACAAAGACGTCCGAAGAAAACGGTATAAAAGGAGTTTTGCGTAAGTGCAAGACTCCTTTATTTGAATCAAAAAACGACCGTTTTATATGAGTAGTAGAAAATGAGTAGTAGAAAAGAGAGGTACATGGGATGAGCGAATGGATTAGTGTAGCAGAAATATTTGGAGAAAACGTCTTCAATGATGCTGTTATGCAGGAAAGACTTCCGAAGAAGACTTACAAAGAGCTGAAAAAGACGATCGAAGAAGGTAAAGAGCTTCAGGCTGCAACAGCAGATGTTATTGCACATGAGATGAAAGAGTGGGCGATTGAAAAGGGTGCCACTCACTATTCGCACTGGTTCCAGCCTCTTACAGGAGCAACAGCTGAAAAGCATGATTCGTTTATTTCAGCACCGAAGTCAGATGGAAAGATCCTGATGGAGTTTTCGGGAAAAGAGCTGATCAAAGGAGAACCGGATGCATCTTCCTTCCCGTCAGGAGGACTGCGTTCCACATTTGAAGCAAGAGGTTATACAGCGTGGGATTGTACATCGCCTGCATTTGTTAAAAAGAGTCCGGATGGGAAAAGATCGATTTTATATATACCGACAGCATTTTGTTCCTATACCGGAGAAGCACTGGATCAGAAGACACCTCTTCTTCGCTCTATGGAAGCAATCAACAAACAATCCATCCGTCTTCTGCGTCTTTTTGGAAACACAACGTCCCAAAAGGTTACACCATCTGTTGGAGTTGAGCAGGAATATTTCCTGGTAGACAGAGAAAAATATCTTAAGAGAAAGGATCTTGTATTTACAGGACGTACATTATTCGGGGCAAATCCTCCGAAGGGACAGGAACTGGATGACCATTATTTTGGTGCGATCCGTGAGAGAATCGCAGCATTTATGACTGATGTCAATGAAGAACTCTGGAAGATGGGTGTATCTGCAAAGACACAGCACAACGAAGTAGCACCTGGACAGCATGAGCTTGCGCCGATCTATGCACAGTGCAACGTAGCAGTTGACCATAATCAGCTGATCATGGAGACGCTGAAGAAAGTGGCATATCGCCATAATCTCCAATGTCTGTTGCATGAAAAGCCGTTTGAAGGTGTAAATGGTTCCGGAAAGCATAACAACTGGTCACTGGTTACAGATGATGGAATCAACATTCTGGATCCAGGAAAGACACCTCATGATAATATTCAGTTCCTTCTGGTTCTGACATGTATTCTCCGTGCAGTAGATCTGCATGCAGATCTGCTCCGTGAATCTGCTTCTGACGTAGGAAATGATCACAGACTTGGAGCAAATGAAGCACCGCCGGCAATTATTTCCGCATACCTCGGAGAACAGCTTGAAGACGTGCTTGCACAGCTTATTGATACCGGAGAAGCTGCACACAGCTTAAAAGGCGGCAAATTACATACCGGTGTAAGTACGCTCCCGGATTTTGCAAAGGATGCAACTGACAGAAACCGTACTTCACCATTCGCATTTACAGGTAACAAATTCGAATTCCGTATGCTTGGTTCCGAAGCTTCTGTTGCAAACCCGAACATTATCTTAAACACTGCTGTTGCTGAGTGTGTTCACCAGTTTGCAGAACAGTTAAAGGATGTACCGGAAGACAAGATGGAGGATGCAATCCACGAACTGATCAAGAAGACAATTATTGATCATAAACGTGTTATCTTTAACGGAAACGGTTATACAGACGAATGGATTGAAGAAGCTACGAAACGTGGTCTCTTTAACCTGAAATCCACACCGGATGCTCTTCCTCAGTGGATCGCAGACAAGAATATTGAACTCTTTACCAAATATCATATCTTCACAAAAGAAGAAATTGAATCCCGTTATGAGATCTGGCTGGAATCCTATTCCAAGATTCTTAACATTGAGTCCAATACTATGGTTGAAATGGTACAGAAGGATTTCCTTCCATCTGTATTCGCGTATATCGACAAAGTTGCAGCTACTGCTGTTGCTAAAAAATCAGTTGTTTCAGATGTCAGCACAGCTTCTGAAGGAAAACTGATCAAAGAGCTGTCACAGCTTGCTGATGAGATTTCCACAGGTCTTGAGACCTTAAAAGCAGATACTGCCAAAGCGCTTGCTACAGAAGATCCTCTGACTAATGCAAAAGCATACCAGACAGTTGTTCTTTCTGATATGGATGAACTCAGAAAGTCTGTAGATGCAGCAGAAACTCTGATTCCGGATGCACTGCTTCCATATCCTACATATGACAAGCTTCTGTTTTCCGTTTAATTAACAGGTAATAACAGGGGAATATCTTTATGAACTCTACTTCATAATTCATTATCGATTTCCTCATCCATTAATCACACGATACGGATATCCCCTGTTTTACATATTAATTTTA
>ERZ773111.1709-NODE-1709-length-9593-cov-2.561753_pt1 | contig 9593 bp, 8 predicted proteins | sample MGYA00580567_ERZ773111 | MGnify/ENA primary metagenome ERZ773111 (study PRJEB29015, sample SAMEA2737875) | human gut metagenome | biome: human gut; feature: human-associated habitat; material: faeces | place: China | collected 2012 ...
AGTACGACATCATCCAAGACCGCTTCGATGACGGCGCCATCAGCCGCACAGACTTGCTGATGATTTCCACCCGGCGTAAGGAGGCCGAATTACAGTACATCAAGGCACGCCAAAACCGTACCCTTGCCCTGCAAAAACTGAATATCCTTATGGGCTCGGAACCGGACGCTCCCATAGACAGCATAGCCGAAATAGATATACCGACTGCCTCCATCATCCCTTTGGGCCTGGATGATGTGCTGCCCCGCCGGGCAGAATATGCCAGTACCTCCGTGAACATCGCCCGCAGTGAAGCGCAACGGCATGCCGCCCTCAGCCGCTACAATCCACAAGTCAGCATGTTTCTCGCTACCGGTTGGGATACGGGAATCGCCTATATGGGGCAGAATGTACCTCATACTCCCGTCGCAGGGGTCAACGTCAGCATCCCCATCTTCCGTTGGGGAGCCCGCTTCAAGACAAACCGCCAACAGAAAGCCTATATCGGCATACAGAAGCTGCAACAAAGCTATGTAACGGACAATATTCTGGAAGAGCTCTCCGCAGCCCCCACAAAGCTAACGGAAACTGAACAGCAAGTCAAGACGGCCCGGGAGAATATGACACTTGCCGAAGAGAATCTAGACCTTGTCACCTTCTCTTATAATGAAGGAAAAGCCAGCATGGTAGATGTACTGTCCGCACAACTCTCATGGACACAAGCACACACCAACCTGATTGATGCGTATCTCGCGGAAAAGATGGCGGTAGCTGAATATTGGAAAGTGGTCAGCGAATGAAATGCCCCTCAACGAAAAAGATAAAGAAACTCCGGCATGGCTTTGTAAAGCCATGCCGGAGTTTCTTTATCTTTCCCCTACTGACCAGGTTTATCCCAAGAATGAAATCAATACACCAGCCGCAACAGCCGACCCGATTACACCGGAGATATTACTGGACATACAGTAATTCAGCACATGGTTTTTCGGGTCATATTTCGTTGCAATCTCATTGCAGACGCGGCTTGCCATGGGCACGGCACTCAGGCCGGTAGCACCAATCAGTGGATTGATCTTGCCCCTTGTGATCCAGCATAATAATTTACCAAATAATACACCGGCCGCAGTACCGAACATGAATGCTACAAGACCAAGGATAACGATCTTGATCGTTGTCCAGTTTAAGAATGCCTCTGCACTCGTGGAAGCACCAACTGATGTACCGAGTAAAATTACTACGATATACATTAACGCATTGGATGCTGTCTCTGATAACTGACGGACAACTCCGGATTCGCGGAATAAGTTACCAAGCATTAACATACCAACCAGTGGAGCTGTTGTAGGAAGGATCAGACACACCACAATTGTTACCACGATAGGGAATAAAATCCTCTCCAGCTTTGATACCGGACGCAGGTTCTCCATCTTGATCGCACGCTCTTTTTTGGTTGTAAATAATTTCATGATCGGAGGCTGGATAATAGGAACTAACGCCATGTAGGAATACGCTGCCACTGCGATTGGTCCCATCAGGCCTGACTGTCCTAATTTTCCTGCAAGGAAAATAGAAGTAGGTCCGTCTGCACCACCGATGATAGAAACAGCCGCTGCTGCTTTATCATTAAAACCTAATAAAATTGCAAGGAAGTATGCGCCAAAGATACCAAACTGTGCCGCTGCTCCAAGCAGGAAGCTGATCGGGTTTGCGATCAATGGTCCAAAGTCTGTCATCGCACCTACACCGAGGAAGATCAGTGAAGGTAGGATCGACCATTCATCTAACGTGTAAAAATAATGGAACAAACCACCGACACCATTGCTCATCATTTCCGGTTCTGCAAAAATATCCGGGTAGATATTTACAAGCAGCATACCAAATGCGATCGGAACCAGAAGCAATGGTTCAAATCCTTTGGCGATTGCAAGGTAAAGGAATACACAGGCAACAAGGATCATGATGAAATTTCCGACTGTCAGGTTAAAGAAGGCAGTCTGGTGAAGGAGATTGTCCATTGTCTCCATAAAATAACTCATAGTTATCCTCCTAAAATACTAGTTTAATGTAGCAAGTAAAGCGCCTGCTTCTACCATATCACCAACATTTACATTGATACTTGCAACAGTACCATCCTGTGGTGCAACAACTGGTGTTTCCATTTTCATGATCTCTAAAACAAGGACAGCGTCACCTTTTTTCACTGCCTGGCCTACAGAAGCTTCGATCTTAAATACTTTTCCTGCTGCTCCTGCCTCAATCTTAACGCTTCCTGCGCCACCTGCCGGTGCTGCTGCCTTTGGAGCTGCTGCCGGAGCGGCTGGTGCTGCTGCACGTCTTGGTGCTGCTGCCGGAGCACTTACGCTTCCGTTCTCTTCTACTGTAACATCATAAACATTTCCATTTACGGTAATTGTATAGCTTTTCATTTAATAAATCCTCCTGATCATAAAGGTAATCAATATCTTTTATTTCATATTGTGACTGGTTCTTTTATCTTCTGTGGATAGAACGAACGACAAAAGAATCTGTGGATGTTCCTTCGCTTGCTGCGATCGCTGCAGAAATAACAGCTACAAGTTCAAGGTCATCTGTAAGGTTTTCATTTACTGTCTCAACTGCCGGTGCTTTTGTTGCTTCTGTTTTTGCAGTTTCTTTCTTCGGAGCACCAACTTTTGAAATAAACTTAAAGCAGTAAATGATCAGACTGATAAGTATTAATACACAGAATACAGTTCCCATTCCCATCAAAGTATTGAGAGCTGCCTTTTCTAACTTCTCGCCTAATGTATACACGATATCTGCTGTTGCATCAGTCATCTCGATCTCTTCTGTCAGATAATTGTATTCATAGACGAATGTTACGTCCACATCTCTCTCAGAAAAATTTACGATCTGGTCAACGGTAACAGTATCGCTTGTCTTATCAATAGAGAACTCACCCAGACCAACAAATGTACCCACATCAGATGTCGTGTCCAGCCATGACTGTAAAAGACTGATCACAGCTTCTGCCTCTGTGTATTCTCTTCCATACTGTTTTGCATACTGCTTTGCATACTGCTCATTTGTCTCAATTGCCGCAGATAACTCCTCCTCAGAAAATGCTGCAATTGAAGTTACCAAGTTCTGTGCGCTGCTCTGTAGATCAGAGTAACTCATTCCGCCGTAGTCAACATCCTGCGGATCAGCGGATCCACAAGCTGCGAGTGTCAGCGCCATGATGCAAAGACAAAGCATTAAAGATAATTTTTTCTTCATAACTTCACCTTTCTATTTTGTTCCATGTTTCTTATCCGGTGTGCATACACATTTTGTGTAAAGCATCTCAAATGCTGCAACAAGATATTTTCTTGTATCTGCAGGCTCAATGATCAGATCAACATAGCCTCTTCTTGCGGCAGTCACTACATTTGACTGTAATTTTTCATATTCTTTTGCTTTCTCAGCAAGAACATCTGCGGAAGCGTCTGCATACATAATCTTAGCTGCAAGTTCTGCATCCATCATACCGATCTTGGTCTCCGGCCATGCATATACTAAATCTGCTCCGATCGATTTGGAGTTCATGGTCACATAAGCACTTCCGAAAGCATCGCCTGCGATCAGGTTTACTTTTGGACAGGTTGCAGATGCAAATGCAGAAGTCATGTGGGCAAGTGCCTTTGCAAGACCTTTTTCTGCACACATGCATGCCTTGAATCCTGTCACATTTGTGATAGATAAAACAGGGATCTCGAAAGCATCACAGAAACGGATGAACTCAGATGCTTTCTCGCATCCTTTTACGGTAAGCGCTGCCTCAAAAGTCTCTGCTGTCTTTCCCTCTTCATCATGGATCTCTGTACAGTTTGCAACTGCACCGACAGTCATGCCATTTAATTTGATAAATCCTGTCACCATGTTCTTTGCGTAATCAGCTTTTGTCTCAAAGAAGGCATGTCCGTCTGAAATCTCGCTTAAGAGATATCTTGCGTCGCCCTTCATAACATCCATGCTTGCACATGCGCGGTTTAAATCATCCTCACATTCCTCTGTGTAAACATCTCCCTCATTATTTAAAGGAAGCATGGATACTAACTCACGGATCTGTGTGAGGATCTCATCCTCTGTGCCGGCATAGTCAACACAGCCTGTCTCTTCGCTCTGGAATTTTGCTGCGGATGTATCGCATTTTTCAATTCTGTTGCCCTCGATCGCATTTGGGGAATTGATGAACATCTTAGCCTTGGTTTCTTCCATAAAAGCGAAATCAGATAAAGCTGGAACAACTGCAAGACCGCCGCCACAATTTCCAAATACGGCACTGATCTGTGGAATCACACCGGATGCCTCGATCTCTTTGGCATAAATCCTGCCAAATCCGTCTAATGCATCGACAGACTCCTGTAATCTCATACCTGCACAGTCAATAAAACCGATGACCGGTGCGCCCATTTTCATTGCCATGTCATATACATTGGCAATTTTCTTTGCATGCATCTCACCGATCGTTCCGTTTAATACGGATGCATCCTGGCTGTAAACATATACCAGATTGCCATCGATCAGACCATACCCTGTGATAACACCGTCGGATGGTGTGTCTGTGTCTGCAAGATTAAAGTCTGTATTTCTTGCTGTTACAAGAGAACCGATTTCCATAAAACTGTTCTCATCGACTAACTTGGTAATACGCTGCATTGCCAAGCTATCATTACTACTACTCATTCTTTAGCCCTCCATCTATAAAAAATTAACAAATTTCGCTATGATAATATTACCTCTTTTCCAAACAATTTTCAAGTGTATTGTTAATTTTTTGACAGAATTTTTACCAAAACTTTACCACATATTGTCAGACAGCGAGTTTTAACACCTGTCTTAAGCACCACTCAAAATCCAGTTTCTCCATATCTTCTGTGGTCTCCACCTGATATTCCCTCAATACCATACCGCCCAGTTTATAATAGATGGCTCCGGCACAGCTTCCCTTTTTTACCGGTGCACTCAGTTTTTGTGCGATCCGATACTCCACTGTCACCTGTTCCCCCTCTCTGAGCAGTACGTGTGAGAGATCTTTTTTCAGGACGGCATGCAGTTTCATGTACACCTGTTCTCCGATCCTGCCGCCCTGTGCATTTTCAACGGGAACCGGTGCAAATCTGCTCTCATCCAGTGCAATATCGTCCAGATTGCAGCGTTCGTAAGCGGCAAGTCCGTATTCCATAAGCTTTCTCGTATCCGACCATTTATAAGTTTTATTGTTCGGCCAGCCACATGCCAGCAGTGCCACAATATATGTTTTTCCATTCTGTTCCAGTGCCCCCACATAACAGTATCCAGCGTTTCCCGTAAATCCTGTCTTCCCGGAAATTGCCCCATCCATCATTTTCAAAAATGCATTATGGTTGTAACAATGGTAGGCATATTTTCCACTCACATCCGTAAACGTATACTCTGCCTCCCCGGTGATTTTTAAAAACTGGTCTGCCTTTGGAGATTCCTTAATGCAATAACGCATGATCTGCGCAAGGTCTTCCGCAGTCGTGTGATGAAACTGACTGTCCTTCTGTGCATCCAATCCATTTGGCGTTATAAAAAAAGTGTCAGCGCACCCGATTTTTTTTGCATAGTCATTCATCATCTTTGAAAAATGCTCCGTTGTACCGGCAACCTGCTCTGCGATAACGACTGCACAGTCATTAAAGGACTCTAGCATCATCGCGTAAATGAGATCTTTCATCCGGAATTTCTGTCCTGCCGGTGCACCCAGATGCACTTTTGGCGCCTTCGCTGCCTGCACAGACACCTCGGCGATCTGCTCTAAATCACAGTTTTCCAGTGCAATAATGCAGGTTAATATTTTGGTGGTACTCGCATTGGCAAGTGCCTCTGATCCGTTTTTACTATATAAAATACGTCCGGAACCGCCATCCATTAAGACTGCCGCCTTTGCGAAAAGCTCCGCTTCTTCCGGCGGCTCCTGCGCTGCCATCAATTTTGTTGGATATGTAAATAGAATGATAAGACATATGATAAATGAAATTGCTCTTTTCAAACCCAGAACCCATTTTTTCTCTTCACTCATCTATATGCAGAAATGAAATATGGTATGCTTTTTCCCTTATATATCCAGTTTTACTTTCATCTCTTCTTCTGCTTCCTGCTTGAACTCCTCGATCTGAACCTGATCTAACATTGGCAGTTCATCCAGGGACTGCACACCAAAGCTTCTTAAGAACTCCTCCGTCGTGCCAAACAAAAGCGGACGTCCCGGTGCATCTAATCTGCCGAGTTCCTTCACCAGATTGTACTCGACTAACTTGTTGACCGCATGGTCGCAGGAAACACCGCGGATCTTCTCAATCTCCACCTTTGTGATTGGCTGCTTGTACGCAATAATAGAGAGTGTCTCTAAAAGTACATCCGTGAGCACATGTTTTTTCGGCTGCTTAGCAATCCGTATCAGATACTCATACATTTCGCTTTTCGTGCACATCTGATAGGCTCCGTCCAGCTCGATGATCTTCATGCCAATGCTCGGCTTCTCATATTCTTTCATGAGATTCTCAATAATTTTCTTTGTCTCTTTTTTATCTAATTCCAATGCAGCAGCAATTTTTTCCAGTTCCACGGATTCTCCCATGGTAAAAAGGATTGCCTCCACAATCGCTTCATAATTCTTTTCTTCCATTCATCTATTCCCTATGCCGTCAAGACCTGTTAAGCGGCCATTTTCGATTCTATCTTAATATCATCAAAAGTGTGTTCCTGTGAGATAAAAATCTTTCCCACCTTCATCAGCTCTAATATTGCCAAAAAAGTAACAATCACTTCCACCTTGCTCGCCTGCGCTTCCAGAAGGTTGCGGAAGCTGAAATTTCTGTGTGTTTTGCAGAAGTCCTCCACATACAGCATCTTATCCGAAAGTGAAACTTCTTCCTTCTCGATCTTACCAAACTTCGAACGCACCGGGTCAATCTTGTCCACCTGTTTTTTCATAATGGACTTAAAAATCTGATCGAGCTTTGCCAGATTCATATCCCCGACTAATTCTGCAAGATCTACCGGTTCCTCATACTCTGCAACTTCCGGTGGGATCGTAGGTTCCTTAAAAAACACCTGCTCCGCATCCATCTGTCTGTCCCTGAGTTCATAAGCCATGCACTTGTACATCTTGTACTCCAGCAGCTGCTGTACAAGTTCTGCCCTCGGATCTTCCTCCTCTTCCTCCTCGGATTCTTTCTTCGGAAGCAGCATCCTGGACTTAATATCGATCAACGTGGCAGCCATGACCAGAAATTCACTCATGACATTTAAGTCATTCCGCTTCATCTCCGCGATATATTCCATGTACTGATTCGTGATCTCTACAATCGGGATATCATAAATATTCACTTTATTTTTTTCCAACAGATGTAAAAGCAGATCCAGTGGGCCTTCAAACACCTGAAGTTTTACCGTCAGCTCCATATATGATAACTTCCTTGCAATGCTTCGTCCGGTCTACCATGACACAAACCATAAGAATTTAATTTGTAAATCGCAACGTATCAATTTTATATGGAAACCGAAAAAAAAGCAAGCATAATGTACAGGTTCTCCGGCTAAAATGAAGTAGAAACGTCGCAGGCTGCGCCTTTTTGCAGATATGTGACACTGAAACCCAAAATTTTCGGAGGTATCCCAAATGCGCCTGTTATGCTCTGCCCTTCTTTCTGCAAACCTGCTCCTTGGAAGCAGTTTTTCCCTCCTGTCACCGTACCATTTTTTGTGTCAGGACAATATTCTCCCAAAAAACATTTTTTCCTTTGAGAGAACCTTTGTTCTTTCCGAGACACCGGCGGAATCCACTCCGGCGGCTGATTCGTCTGACGTTCTCAATCTGTCTGCCCCGAGCGTTCTTCTCATGGAAGCATCTACCGGAACGATTCTGTATGAAAAAAATTCCCATACAGTCCTCCGCCCTGCAAGTATCACGAAAATCATGACGCTAATTCTCATTTTTGACGCGATCGAATCCGGTCAGATTTCTTTAGAAGATACTGTCACCGTGTCAGAATACGCTGCCAGCATGGGTGGCTCGCAGGTCTTTTTGGAACCGAATGAAACGCAGACCGTCGACACCATGATCAAATGTATCAGCATCGCAAGTGCCAATGACGCATGCGTTGCCATGGCGGAATTTATCTGCGGCAGTGAAGCCGCTTTCGTAGAAAAAATGAATGAGCGTGCCAAAGGACTTGGCATGAATAACACTACTTTTATCAACTGCTGCGGACTGGATACAGACGGGCATATGTCAACTGCAAGGGATGTTGCCCTGATGAGCCGTGAACTGATTGTGCAGTATCCTCAGATTCACAATTACTCAACCATCTGGATGGATACGATTACGCACGTTACCCGCAAAGGCGAAAGTGAGTTCGGTCTGACAAACACGAATAAGCTTATTAAACAATATCAGTGGGCAACAGGCTTAAAGACCGGTTCTACCGGACTTGCCAAATGCTGTCTTTCTGCAACCGCCAATAAAGACGGTGTTGAATTAATTGCCGTTATCATGGCTGCTCCCGACAGTAAGACCCGTTTTTCAGATGCCGTAACGCTGCTGAATTACGGATATAGTGTATGCGACATTTATCACGATACTGAAATGCCGCAGCTCCCAAACCTATCCGTATCCGGTGGGCGGTGCGATACGCTTTCACTTTCCTATGCAAAAGAATTTTCGACCTTATTCTTAGAACCTGTCGATACCGCCAGCATCGAAAAACAACTGACTCTCCCTGAAACAGTCACAGCACCTGTAAACGAGGGGGACGTCATCGGCACCCTGACATACACATTGGACGGAAAGACCATCGGCACGGTCGATATCACTGCCACACAGTCTGTTTCTTCTGCCACATACGGCGATGCACTGTTTAAAATGTTCCGGAAACTTACCGGTGCCGCGTGATTTAGAAATACAGCATAACCGTGCAGGATAAAAAAACGATAAAACAGCATACAATAAGCCGCAAAAAACGGAATCCACGGTATCTGAAACTTAAATCTGTTTCAGATACTGTTGATTCCGTCCTTTTTTACTTTGCACCCGCACCGGCAGATTATCGTCTTTCTGCCCGGTACTGTTGCATTAAATACTTTACCGTTTTACTGATATTTTGTTCCAAGCCAGAAACGGCTGACATCGCCAACCTTCTCAAGCCCATTCCCTTTTTTTGCACAGGAATAAAGCTGTCCGTCGGCATCGTAAAAATACAGCCTGTTTTTATACAGCAGTGTATATGCCGTGTCTGTCTGTTCCGTCTGCTCACACATTTTTACAGGACTGCCCTTTACCGATGCACAATAATACTGCACACCGTCTTTGGTATAAGTAATACCGTTCTGTGTATTGTCCACACTGCTGAGTGTTCCTGCCGTGACGCCGGATGTAATCCCGCTTTTCTTTCCTTTTTCACTGTAACAGAGTGTACCGTCTGCATTAATGTACACCAGTATATTATCCGCCGGAAGATACTCATAATCTGCCTGCAGCAGTGTATCAACCTGCACACGTTCTTTAATACCGTCTTGTGACAATTCCGCATAGGTAATTTTATTCGGCGCTAAAAGATACAGATACC
>ERZ773111.1712-NODE-1712-length-9578-cov-7.090833_pt1 | contig 9578 bp, 5 predicted proteins | sample MGYA00580567_ERZ773111 | MGnify/ENA primary metagenome ERZ773111 (study PRJEB29015, sample SAMEA2737875) | human gut metagenome | biome: human gut; feature: human-associated habitat; material: faeces | place: China | collected 2012 ...
TGGATGATGTTACTGGCGTTACCTTCTACGAGAGCCAGAAAAGGACGTCCCAAGCCTATATGAGAAAGCTGCGGTAATAGAACATCGCGCCCATCGTCACCACTTCTATCAGCAGCGGGAGGTAAGCTTACGGCTGAAAATAAATTTGTTGTCAAAACGGTATTACATGATGAAAATGGAGACACTCTGCTTCGTGAAGATTACCGTGAGACACGAGAAAAAGCACAGGAGCTCAAGGATCTGGCCGATTTTGGCTATGCCGGACTTTTTGGCAAGGGTCAAACGAAGGTTACCACTGAGATCATTGAGCGCTAACACCAACCATCATTTCCTATAGCAGCAACAGAGCTCTGCCGCTCAGACATGAGTAGCAGGGCTCCTTTTTTATGCGGTATTCGGTCAGAAAGTGAACTTAAAGAGTGGCGTTTAATATCAGACAACACACATCCCCGGCGGATTTGCGGCCTTTGCTGCAACGGATAATGAGCTCAGAAACCACACAGACACCTTGCTTCCCTTTCAACAGCTATCAATTTGATAAAAGTTGAGGGTAATATTGCGTTGGAGATGTAAAATCCACCTATCTTCCAAAGCTGGAATATAGCTCATTTTGGGCCATCTTGGAAACCAGCGCAATTTCATGCACAGGTGACATTCTAGGCATCCATCAAGTACATACCGTTTTGTATGGAGTCGCTTACGTCGATTGCATCTGTGCAACAAAGCATATCTTGACGCATTGAGCTCATTAATCAAATTGATTACACAGGTCGGAAATCATACGCAGATACGTCTCGTCCCTCTTTCAACCAAGGACAAAATGTCCCATGTTGAGGGATGAATCACGAAGGTGCGTAAAACAACGGTGTACAGCTTGCGCGGTGTCATGGAGATTCCTCGCTACAGCACCCATCCCAAGATCAATGCCTTTTTAGACTGTATATATCATAGTCAAACACCCTGCTACGCGCTCCTATCCCCTGCCGATTCACGCCGCCGGGCATCCAAGGTTACATGGGATCTCTGCCCTGATCGCGTTCAGGAGATGGCTGGCTATCCTCTGAATGGTCGCCCCTCTGCCGTGACCATGCTCAAGCTGCTCTATAATGGTATCGCCCGCTATGACGATCTCTCTATTCTAAAATAAGCGCCCCTCAATAGCAGCGCCCCTCTACTCTATGCCGAGCAGTGGGGCGTTTTTTCGTCTTGATAGGGGCGTGTTGTTTGGTACGAGGTCAGGGTGGTCGTGGAATGCGACTCCCTTTTGGCTGCTTAAAATTCAGCCACAAAACGGTGTCCACCACGTAGGCAGCCTTATATCAGTCAACACTAACGCGTCATATTTTGATTGAAATTCATTTTTTAATTGTGTCAACCCAGATAGGACAACAGCTTGTGATACCATCCGCCGGGCAGACGCTTACTAAAATATAAGTAATCGACGAATTGACGTATCTCCTATACATTTCCAGACAGAGCCGCACTTCACTTGTCTGCATCAATTATTCGAGCTATTTTACTTTGATCGAATCAATGCCTTTTTTAATATGCGTCCTATTAGTGACGTATTGATAAAGAGGAAGGTATTCGCTGGCGCTCATACCATTTAGATCAACTCCAATCTTGAAAAAGCTCACAGGTTCGCTTAGTCAAGATTTCCGTTGGCGTGATCATGTTAACCGAGCGTTTCTGTCCCGTCCTCATGCTTCGGCCGTTCAAGAAGCACTCGGCTAACACAACCACGCAAAAAATCAAATAAAAAAGTCGAATACCGAGCGACATCAGTGCCTATATTTTTCACTATTCTATATAGTAGAGTGAATTTCGTAGACATCAATTTTCTAATTTTGTCACCCACCAGACCATTTTCTTTTGTCCTGCTTCAAATCGCTTCTGCTTACTTCCAAGATCATATCCATAGTGCTGTAGCCATTGACGTGCACAGGTATAGCTTGGCAACGATTTTTCAGCGTGTCCATCTGCCTTGTTGTAGATGTGCCCCAGCTCAAAGAAGATCTTCTGCCAGTCTTGATAGTAGCGTTCCTCATTCAGATGGGCATCCAGATACTCAAGCAGCAGCGGCGGGTCAAGGCGCTCTACTTTCGCAAGCAGGCTTTCATCGATCTTTTTCAGCAGCTCTGTCTGATACCCCTGTTCGAGCATTTGCAGCAGGAAAACACGTTCTACACGAGCCTGCAAGGTCGCACGTTTCCGCCAGCAGTATTCACCTTCCAACGGATCCAGAACGACTGTATGGCTTTTTTTCAGTATTTCCAGTGTTTCAGGCTGATGCAAATATGCCTTCCATGCCTTCTTGTCATCAAACCATTTCTGGTACGCCTCGACCGGTTTCAGCTGATACTTCTCGATTTTTTTAAGCGTTCCTTCCAGACGTTCTTTGGGGTAATGCAGCAAATACACCGCACAGGTATCCCCCTCATTCAAGGGACGTTTGCGGCCAAGGATCTGCGCATTAACGAGCGGGTTCCACAGTTCACTGACAATATATTTCAGCGCACGGTCTTTCATATCCACACCATTATAGAGGGTCGTTGTGGTCAGTGTAACCTGATGCTGCAGAACATTGCCCACGAGCACATCATCCAGTTTGTCAAATTCCTCCGCTTCCTGACGGTATTTGGAGCACAGGCACGCCACATCCTCTATGCCTTCTGCCTTCAGAGTGTCCCGCAGTTTTCGCAGCTTGGCGATGGTGTTCACAAAAACAAGGATCTTTTCTCCCGGCTGTACCCGGCGGATGATATCCAACTCGTCATCGTCACGGTAGAAGAACTTCACGCTTGACACAAACCGATAATCCATCGGCAGACGATAGTGCTGTCCCTCCGGGATCATATTCCGCAGCTCCCAATAATCAAAGAAGGGGCGGGCGGTTGCGCTCATAAAGATGCAGGTCTTCGTTGTCCACAGCTCTTTAATAGCCTCATAGCTTGCATCCACATGATCGTTGAAGCTGGCATCGGTCACCATGTAGTGATACTCGTCTGACACGATATAATCAAACGATCTCAGATAAGTTTTAGCGGCATCTTCATTCCTTTGCAGGAAGGTTTCCAGCCACTGGTATGTTTCAACACGGATGGTGTGCTCATACTTGTTATCTATGGCGGGTTTGTTGACAATTCCTCCAAGCGCGGGATCATAGTCCTCGTAGGTCACTTCTATACGCCCCAAGCGGTTCACATCGCGCTCGATCTGGTTGCGCAGAGCTTCGCGATTGCACAGGATCAGGATACGCTTACGATGTTCATATGCCCACGGCAGCAATGTCTTCAGAATAAAATAGGTCTTGCCGGAGTTCGTACCCGCATCAAGCACCACGATCCCATGCCAGTTCTTGTAATCCTCGCCAACAAGATCTGTGATGTACTGTTTTGCAGGCTGTGGAGTTGCCCCGGCGGTTTCCGGTTCTTCCTCCGGCACAATGGGATCAAGCTGTTCGTCGGCCTCCTTTTTCTTTTTGCGAGAGACCTTAATACAATCCAGAATCTCCTGCAATTTTTGCTGTCGTTCTTCTTCCGTCAACGAGGCAGGGTCAATGTGCTGCTCCTGCTCATACTCCCGTTGTGCCTCAGCCAGCTTCAGGTAGAAACCATCGAATGGCCAGCGCTTCTCTTCATCACTCATATTGATCCGCGTCTCCTTTTTTGATTTCACTATACCATATCATCTCGTTTTGCTCAAGGGATATTGGTCCATTTTCAGTTTCCCTTTCCCATCTTGATCTTATCTCCGTGGCGATTTTGACGGGTCAACTGCTCTAGAGGATTCAGGGCATCATAGTTGGCTCTCAGGTCGTCCGCATACAGTGCCACGTACCGCCGGGTCATGGTGAGGTCTGCGTGTCCCAGCAGCTTTTGCAGACGGAACGGGTCGCCGCCAGCTTGGATATACAGCTTCGCGTAGGTATGCCGGAACAGGTGCATAGAGGTCTTATCCACGCCTCTGCTATGATTATAATTCCACACCGCATTGCCAAGCGAATTCAAAGTCATCTGGTTGCCATACTCCGAGACAAACAACGGAGCTGTAGGGTCGCTGGTACGATGCTCCAGATACTCCTCCATGATCTTGACCAGTGCCTTAGAGAGCGGCACGATCTGCTGATTACGCGCCTTCATGTGGCGGAAAAACACTGTCCCGGCGGAAAGGTCCAAATCTCCAATCTGCAGGTTGAGCAGCGTGGACGCACGGCAGCCGGTACCAAGCAGGAAGTTGACAATGACCCAATTGCGGTATTCGGCAAAGGAGCAGGTCTTGCAGTCCGGTTCCTTCAGCAGCTTCTGCAGCTCGTCGGTGGTGTAGGGTTCCTTGATCGGATCATCTGCACGCACCAGTCTGATCGGATACTTTTCCAGATAGCCTTTTTCCATGCACCAGTACAAAAACGCACGCACCATACGGAGGTTCGTATTGATGGTCGTATCGTGGAGCTGCTGGTCCTTCATATAGAAGATATAATCCTCCACCGTTTCCTCTGTGATGGTATTGATGGGTTGTTCTGTATTCCCCAGAAACCGAAAGAAGCTTCTGCCCTTTGCGGCGTAGAAATCGAGTGAGCCTTGGGAGAGGTTCTTGAGCCGGTTGTACTTTTGGAACCTTTCAAAGGCCTGTTGGATGGTGGGGTTTGCCTTGGCAGCGGGTCTTAAATCACGGTTACGCACGAGAGAGACTCCTCCTTTTTTCGCAAAAAATCCCTCTCGCCCGCTCAACACTTCCAGAAAATGGAATAAAAAGAAAAAGCCCAGAATCATTCGAATCAACGAACAATTCTGAGCTTCTGCATGCCGCCGACGGGGGTCGAACCCGTACTCTGTCTCCAGAAAGGGATTTTAAGTCCCTCGTGTCTGCCAATTTCACCACAGCGGCGCAACCCCGGCTTACAAAGCCCTGCTGCCCTCTGGCTTGAGAGGGAGCCGGGAATAACAGGTGTGAGGAAAAATTATTACAACCACACTGCTATTCGCAATCTGGTGGTATTAACATTTTTATTAAATCAGCGGCTTTTATGATACAATAGTTTCCCTGTTTTGTCAAGAAAAACCGCTTATTCGGTGCCGCTTACACCTTGCCTCCGTGCAGATCGGCGTACATCCGGGAGCGGCACTCGGCCACTGCGGGGGTCATGTTGACGTAGTGTTTGTGGGGGCACTCCAGACGCAGCTCGCTCTCCCAAGTCTCCTCGGTGAGCTGCTTTGCAATATAGGCCTTCTTTTCTGCAATAGAGGGCAGGTCAATGGCCAGCTCGCCGCACAGAATATGCGGCACCAGCAGCGGGCGCACAGCGGTGGGGATAAAGGTGATGGTGCGTTCGATGGCGTCCGAGTCCAGATTGACCATGGTGACCGGCTTACCGGCCTCGATGACCTCGCCGTCCATGGCAATCAGGTCGCACTGTGCCTGACCGTTTTCGTCGTACAGACGCCAAGGCATCTTTTTGCCCGGGATGATGGCCTTGCTGGCGGAGTCCGAGCACTTCATCTTGGGGGTGTAGCTGCCGTCCGGCTTCTTCACCGCCACCAGCTTGTACACGCCGCCGAACACGGGGTCGGAGGCAGAAGTGATGAGGTTTTCGCCCACGCCGTAGGAGTCGAAGTGTGCGTGCTCGTACAGTTCCATGTTGGCGATTTTCTTCTCATCCAGACCGTTGGAGGCCACCAGCTTGATGTAGGGCTTGCCGGCGGCATCCAGAGCCTTACGCAGCCGCTTGGAGCCGCGGGCAAGGTCGCCGGAATCGATGCGGGCGCTCTTGACACGGCGATTGGGGTCATTGGGGTATTTCTCAATGAGATAATCGTCCAGCTTGATCAGGTTGGGCAGGCCGCTTTCCATAATATTATAGGTATCCAGCAGCAGGCTGACCGAATCCGGGTAGGTATCGGCAAAGGCCTTGAAGGCATCGAACTCGGTGGGGAAAAACTCGATAAAGCTGTGTGCCACAGTGCCCACGGCCTTGACCTCTGCACCGAACTTCATCTCTGCCAGACAGTTGGCCGTACCGATGCAGCCACCCAGCACTGCGGCGTAAGCGCCATCGTTACCGGCGCTCTCGCCCTGTGCGCGGCGGGTGCCGAACTCCATGACGTTGCGGGGGGTGTGGGTGTTCAGGCCGGTGACGCGGGTGGCCTTGGTGGCGATCAGGCTATGGAAATTCATGGTCTGCAGCAGGTAGGTCTCGATGAGGATCGCGCCCACCAAATCGCACTCGATGCGCACCATCTGCACATGGGGGTAGCAGACCGTGCCCTCGGGCAGGGCGTACATATCACCCTTCCACTTGTAGGTGCGCAGATACTCGCAGAACTCCTCGCTCATGCCCTTGGTGCGCAGCCAGTGGATATCCTGCTCATTGAAGTGATATTCCAGCAAAAAGCGGGTCAGCTTGCGCTGGCCTGCGCTGATGGAATAGCCCTGATTATCCGGGTTTTTGCGGAAGAACATATCAAACACCAGCGTGGTATTCTTAAAGCCATGCAGGAACAGGCAGTTTGCCATGGTGAATTCATAAAAATCCACCACCATCGCGGGGTTATCGTAGTCCTCATCGGGGATATAAGGCTCAACCTTGATCTCGTTCATGAATGTTTTCCTCTCTATTTATACCCGGCGTCAGCTCTTCCCTACTGCGCGCCGCCTGCCGCTTGCCCGGCAGGGGGATCCTCCGCCCTGTCATGACAGAGCGTTTCTATCATGATAGCACGATTCCCCTGCCGGTGCAAGTATTTTCGCGCAAAAAGACCGCTGCACAAACGCTGTGCAGCGGTCTCTGCGCTTAAATCAATAGATTCTTTTCAGAACAGGCTTAGCCGTTCATGATGCTGGGGGTGGCGTTCTTCAGCACAACGTCGTGGCTGCCGCCCTCCACGATGGAGGTGGAAGAAACAACGGTCAGCTTGGCCTTCTGCTGCAGCTCGGGGATGGACAGAGCGCCGCAGTTGCACATGGTGCTCTTCACCTTGTACAGGGTGGTCTGCACGCCGTCTGCCAGAGGACCGGCGTAAGGCACATAGCTGTCCACGCCCTCCTCAAAGCTCAGCTTGGTGGAGCCGCCCAGGTCATAGCGCTGCCAGTTGCGGGCACGGTTGGAGCCTTCGCCCCAGTACTCCTTCATATACTGGCCGTTGATGCGCACCTTGTTCGTGGGGCTCTCGTCAAAGCGGGCAAAGTAGCGGCCCAGCATCACGAAGTCTGCGCCCATAGCCAGCGCGAGGGTGATGTGGTAGTCGTGGACGATGCCGCCGTCGGAGCAGATGGGCACATAGATGCCGGTCTCCTTGTAGTACTCGTCACGAGCCTTGGCAACCTCGATGACAGCGGTAGCCTGACCACGGCCGATGCCCTTGGTCTCGCGGGTGATGCAGATGGAGCCGCCGCCGATGCCGATCTTCACGAAGTCTGCGCCAGCCTCAGCGAGGAAGCGGAAGCCCTCGGCGTCCACCACGTTGCCGGCACCCACCTTGACGGTATCGCCGTAGTGCTCGCGGATCCAGCCGATAGTGCGGCTCTGCCACTCGGAGTAGCCCTCAGAGGAGTCGATGCACAGCACATCCACACCGGCCTCTACCAGTGCGGGCACGCGCTGGGCGTAGTCGCGGGTGTTGATGCCGGCGCCTACAACGTAGCTCTTGTTCTTATCCAGCAGCTCGTTGACGTTTGCCTTGTGGGAATCGTAGTCCTTGCGGAATACCATATACACCAGATTGCCCTCGGCATCCACCAGCGGCAGGGTGTTGATCTTGTTGTCCCAGATGATGTTGTTGCAGTCGTGCAGGGAGGTGTTGGCCGGAGCGGTGACCAGCTTTTCAACGGGGGTCATAAAGGTGGTAACGCAGGCATCGTCCGGGGTGTGGTTGACGCGGTAATCGCGGGAAGCCACGATGCCCAGCAGCTTGCCGTTAGGAGTGCCGTCGGCAGTGATGGCGATGGTGGAGTGGCCGGTGCGTGCCTTCAGCTCCAGCACATCATGCAGGGTGGCAGTGGGAGCCAGATTGGAATCGGACACCACATAACCGGCCTTGAAGCTCTTGACGCGGCGCACCATGGCAGCCTCGTTCTCGATGCTCTGAGAGCCATAGATAAAGGAAACGCCGCCCTGACGAGCCAGTGCAATGGCCAGCTTATCGCCGGAGACCGACTGCATGATGGCGCTGATCATGGGGATATTCATCTGCAGCGGGCAGTTCTCCTCGCCCTTGCGGTACTTGACCAGCGGGGTCTTCAGGCTGACAGCCGTAGGGACGCACTCCGAGGAGGAGTAGCCGGGGACCAGCAGATATTCACCAAAGGTACGGGACGGCTCGGAAAAATAATATGCCATAATACACGCTCCTGACTTTCCTGTTTCGATGTTATTTGCTTATTAAAAAGATTGTACCACAACCACGGACAAAATACAAAGTTTTCTGCGGAAATCTTTCTTGCACTGTCAAGACGAAAGTTGTGGATTTTGAACAATGGATTGGGTGTGTAGTATGACTTTGGGGCGGCCGGGCGGGCCGATGCGAGCATCGGCCCCTATAATACGGGATTACTGCGTCGTCGTCAGCACTACATCGCCCATCGGCGCGGTAAGGGTCACGCTGCGGGGCGCGGCGGCTGTTTGGGTGTAGATGCTGCTCATCGTCCTGCCGTTGAACATCACATTCCCCATGGACGTTTGCAGGTCAAGCGCGTAATCGTCGGGCCTGCCGTCCACCGTCAGGCCAATATCGCCCATGGCAGCTTCGACTTTAGCGGTTTCAACGCCCGCCAGCAGCCCCAAATCAAAATCGCCCATTGAGATATTCGCCGTAAACTGCTCTGCCTGCACGGTGCTACCGGTAAAGTTGCCCATCGCCAGGTCTAAGTCGATGCTGTCGGCGGCGATGGTATTGCTGTTGTCAAATTCTGCATCGCCCATAGCGACAGTGATGGAGAGCCTTTTAAAATGGAAGGTATTCGCATCCGGCACGGACAGGACAAACTCAGGCTCGGGCCCCGGCCCTTTGCCGAGGTTGTAGTTGGCGGGCACCTTGTAGCTGACACGCACCGGGCTTGTGTTGTCGCCCGTGTTGGTAAAGGTGAACCAGTCCTGACGCAGGTTCGTGCAGGAAAGGGTCGGCTCCGCCGCACCACTGTCCACAACGACTGTGACCGTGCCGTAGTCGATGTCGAAGGTTATATTTTTGGCGTCGGCCAGACCGGTGGTGAAAACCATCTTCTCCAATGGGCTGCCGCTGTCCGCGTCCTCGGTGGCGGCGGTCCCGTTGTAAAAGACCTCGGTGCGGACAAGACCGGATGCAGCAGTTTCTTCCTCTGTCGGCGCAACAACCATCGACGCTGTGCCGCCGCCGGGCTTTGCAAAAAGGCGGCTTCGGCGCTGTACTGCTTGCTGATATAGTTAAAATAATCCCAGATGTAAACAAAGCTGCGGCGACCAAGCGCCCAGAAAAAATAGACCAGCGCCGCCGCCCACAGGCCAACAATGATTGCTTTGTGGAACAGGTCGAACTTTACCCCCGCTACCCGCAGCACCAGCAGCACACAGGCAAACAGGGCAAGGTTGCACCACAGGCTCA